>Ga0105044_10010879_pt1 | contig 12420 bp, 9 predicted proteins | sample MAT01_FD_78092 | JGI IMG/M metagenome (GOLD analysis project Ga0105044, IMG submission 78092) | Freshwater microbial communities from Lake Fryxell liftoff mats and glacier meltwater in Antarctica - MAT-01 | ecosystem: Environmental > Aquatic > Freshwater > Ice > Liftoff microbial mat | place...
ACAATGTTAGAGAGCGGTTTTGTGTGAAACGCACGGCGTTAGACCCTCACGCTGTTTAACGCTTCACCGCAGAGTTCGGGACTGGAAGGTCATCCCGAAGTGCCTCTGTATTCGCCCCTAACGGAGCGCTTTTCAGCGCCGAGTCTGGTCAACCTGAGCATTCTTCATGCTCCCGGCTTCAGCCGGGGGTCGTTGACAGTGAGTCTCCATGTGTGGGTGGGAGGGCCGTATGGATGCCCTCATCAACGTGAGGACGATCTCTCCCACATGTCAGTTTCTTTGAGACGTGTATATGAGCATTCTTGTTCCGTTGAGGCCAAAATTTTATCAGATATTATGATTCACCGTGCTGTCGCCGTGTAGTAGAAGGTATGATTGCACTGTGGATCGCGGTCATAGACGGTGGTCATCGTCATCTGCCATGCGCTGCTGCTGGTGAAGCTGAGATTGATCTGTAAATTGGCGTCATTGGCAAAGTTGCGCCCAGCATAGCTGTAGCTGTTCTGGCCCGCAGGCACGAGGCGATAATCAATCGGTTCCTGCCCACGCCACAGTAAAGAGCCATCGTCATTGGGCGACATGGCGACCGGATGCGAACAGATGGCAAGCGGCGAGGTGCTGCATGTACCCGTCATCACATCGCTGCCGCTTTGCGCCATAAAAATCGTCTTTTTGCCAGCGGCAAGCGGCGACCCAGGCATGACACTCAGCGTATCGGGCGAAGGCGGCGCGACCTGAGCCACAGCGGTGCATTGGCCCAATGTCTGCACCTGGCTCTGTGGAATCCACTGGTTGCCATCCAGCCGCCACCATGTCTGGGCATTGGCATCGGTGGAATATCCCGTAACCGCATAATGCGACTGCGTATCCAGTGCCCGCAGCGCCGTATACGACTCGCCGGGGCCGCTGTAGGGCGTCAAACTTTCCGATGTATTCACCCCGGCAATGCAGGTGAGGGTGTCGGATGTAATCAGCGTCACAGGAGCATTTGCCACCGCCGCAAAGGGAAAGCGCTCTTGCAGGCGCGGTGTGCCTGTCGGCTTGAGCGCGTCATCGAGGGCGAGAACAGCGCTTTGTCCGTTGGCAATCTCCATCGTTTGCCCAGCAGCCACGAGCCGCACACTGCCCCCCAGAACGTGAATCTGTAAGCCATCCTGGGCGTTGGCCTGGACGATCAGGCTGGCGGCCTGAAATGCAAGATCGGCCCCGTTGACCTGGACATGAACCCGATCTGAGCCTGACCGCTGGAGCAGCAGACCGCCGCATGAGGTCGTCTGGAGCAGCATGATCTGCATGGGAGCCGTATACAACGTGTCGAGGGGGAGCAGCGTGTTGATATCACCCTGAATCTGCACCAGCGTGATGCTCACCCAGGCTGCGCCCGCTTCGTTACGGACGCGCAGCCATTGACCATCAGGACTGCGCCCATCGGCCCAAACCTGACTGCCCGCTTTGAGCAGTCCAACGGTGTTATAGGTGGTGGCCGGGCCTTCGCGCAGATTCAAATCATAATCTTCCTGATTGGTCACGACAAGCGTTGGCAAATCCAGCGTCGTGACCCCGATGCCTGTTTTCAGAGTGGCATTCCCATACACAATCATCTGAAGCGGATTGGCGGTCACGCCGGCATCACTGGTCATGAGCGCGAGACCCGCGTTTGAGGCGGCATCATGCGTCTCCACCACCATCAGCGAATCGAGCGCCAGCAGATCGCCCGTTTTGAACGGCGCTGTCCCGCGAGAAAAGCCGATAGAGGTTGGCTCCTGGCCCACACACAGGGTATTGATAGCCTGGCTCGTACAGGCGGCGGTGCGGGTCAGCACATCGGGCGGGAAGGTGGGGCACATCTCCTGCGCCAGAGCCGCGCTGACGCTGACAGACAGGATCAATAACATGAGACTCATTTTTGTAAATGATGAGACATAAACAGAGCAATATCGCATAACAACATCGTCCGTGTACAATTTAAGGAATATGTCTACCTTAACGAACAAGCAAAGGATTGTCTATATGCGGATACGCCTGATGTGTGGAGCTTATGCTCTGCTGTGTGTGGGACTTTTAACGGCGCTCATGGCGGGCTGCACGCCATCGACGGCTGCACCGGCGCAGCCTGCGACGGTTATCCCCACGACAGCCGACAGCGTGACGAGCAAAGACGCGACGCCCACCCGCGAAACCCTGGCAACACGCGAGACAACCCCCGTTCCCATTGCAAGCCCGCAGTCCGCCGGAGCCTCGGATGAAGTCGGGCAGATGGTCGTGAATTATCTGCAAGCGCGTGTGACGAGCGACGAGACAACGCTGCGGAGCCTGACCTGTGCGGCCCAGGAGAAGAATATTCCTGTGGCGGTCAACTCCTTCAAGGGGCAGGATGCCAGCCTGCGCGATGTGGCCTGCATCTTTGATGGCACAGACAAAGTAAGCTGCACTGGACAGATTGTGCTGGTGTATGATGGCGAGGAGCAGACCCGCGAGCCGGGGGCCTTCACCATCACGCAAGAAGATGGCCGCTGGCTGTGGTGCGGCGAAGCGCGGTAAATTACCTGAATTTGGATCGGTTTATTTGCCCTCACCCCAACCCCTCTCCCACTTCGCGGTAGAGAGGCTTTTTAATACCTTTGCGCTTGATCCACATCCCTCTCATAAACCCCACGATTGGCCTCCGCTTGCTGTCGATATCCGCATATCGATCACCTCGTGTCTTGTATGGAGGCTCATTCCCGCTATCATAGCCTCCCGAAACACCGTTACCTTATGTCAAAAATCAATCAGGGAGAACAACCCTATGCGACATTTTCTCTCACGCATCATTTCTGTCCAGGCGCGATATGTGATGCCTCTCCTTCTCGTGCTGCTGCTGATGGGCGGCGCAGTCCAGGCCCAGGACACAACCAATGTTGCCGCGAAGACCCTTGCCCTCATCAAGGTGCGCGGCGGGGCCGGGACGGAATATCCCGTCCTCACAACGCTAGCATTTAACTCACAGGTCGTGATCGAAGCCCGCAATGCTGTCGGCAGTTGGTTTCTGATCCGCCAGGAGGAACTGGGGGTGCGCGGATGGGTGGCCTCGCGCTACGTCTCATGGGACGATAACAAAATCACGCTGCCCAATTTTGCGGTATCGTTCGAGATCATCAATGGCGGCGATGCAGCTCCTGAGTCTGTCCTGCCTGATGCCACGCCCCTTGCGACAGGGACGCCCGCCCTGATCAATATCTCCGGCACAGCGGCACGCACACTGGCCCGCGTCAATCTGCGGAATGCCCCGGATTTCAATGGCGGCATCATCAGCATCGTACTCTTCGATGTCACCGTGAGTATTCAATCACGCAATGCACGCGGCAACTGGTTGCTGGTGGAGACGCCGAGGGGTCAGCGCGGCTGGATTGCGGCTCGCTATCTGGCCTGGGATACGGGCGAAGAGCTGGCCGCCTTCCCGGTGTCCAACGACGTTATCACGCCTGATGCGGCTGTCACACTCATCGCCGATGCTGCCACTGTGATTCCGCCGTCTGGCGCGATTGCAACGGCAGCAGTCCCCAATCAAGCCAATGATGGATCGACGACAGGCACAGTTCTTGTGGCAACGCTCAATATTCGTGCCGCACCCGAAGCCGCGAGCCGCCGCCTCGTTCAGGCCCGCATGGCTGATTCTGTGTTCATCGAGGGACGTACTGCACGCGGCGATTGGCTGCTCATCCGCACCAAGGGCGAACCCACCTATCGCGGATGGGTGGCGTCACGCTTCGTCGGCTGGTCGGATACTGTGCCGCTGGCAAGCTTTCCTGTCTCTGAGGAGATCATGGGCGGCACGCCGTGAGATCGCTGCTCTCGTGTGAGAATCGCATCGCTCTTGCGCTGTGCGTGCTGCTGGTGCTGCTGGTCATCGTGACGACCAACAGCGCCCCAACCTGGATCTATCAGAATTTTTAGTTTGTAGGGGCGACCTCTAGGTCGCCCAAAAATGGATGTAAATCGGGCGACCTATGCATCGCCCTAAAGATGCACGTAATCGGGCAACTTATGGGTCGCCTAAAATAGATGTAAATCGGGCGACCTAGAGGTCGCCCCTACAGTGAATCGACACTATGACTCTGACGGATATCGCCCTCTTTGCCCTCATCGCCTTTTGTATCCCGCTGCTGCTGACAGGGCGCGGGCGAGCCTGGGCCATGTGCGCTGTGAGTATCATGGCGATCTTCTGGTTACAGCCGCCGCTACCGGTGCGCTGGCTTGATTTTACGCTGCCTGCCGTGACATTGGGGTTGGTGATTGTGGTCTGGCGGCTCACCCTCTCGCGCAAAACTCAACAGGCATCCGTCGAGACTCCTTACCCGCGTCTGTGGCAGTCACAGGATTATGTGGCGCTGACGCTGGCAATTGGCATCACGGGCGTGTTGGCGTTGGCCCGCGATGTGCCGTTTATCCAGCAGTGGCAGGTGACGACGCGCCCGCCGGAACTGCGCTTCGTCGTCATCGGGATCGGGCTGTTTCTATGTCTGCTGCTCTTATTATCAACACGAGCACGTCCTCAGACCCCTTTGCCTGAACGCCGTGATCGGGGCCGCTGGATAGCCATCATCATCATCGGGCTGCTGGTGATCCTCAAGACTGATGCTCTTGCGGTGTTTGTCGCGGCGGGCTGGCGCACCCTGAGCGTGCAGGATACCTCACTGGCAAGCGCTCTTGATATCCGCTGGTTGGGCTTCTCGTATGTGGCATTTCGGCTCATTCACATGCTGCGCGATGCTCAGTTAGGCACACTGCCCGCGCTGTCGCTGCGCGATACCATCACCTACGTCCTATTTTTCCCCGCCTATACCGCTGGCTCGATAGATCGCGCTGAACGCTTTCTCAAAGATGTTGAGACATGGCCCTCTCTGCCGCGCTGGGATGCGGATCGCGTGGGGCGTGGTGGACTGCGAATCGCACGCGGATTATTTCGTAAATTCGTGCTGTCTTCTCTGCTATCGATGGTGGCGCTCAACCCCGCCCATGCCATGCAGGTGCAGTCTGCGCCCGCGTTGTGGCTGATGCTGTATGCCTATGCGTTTTATCTGTATTTCGATTTCAGCGGCTATACCGATATTGCGATTGGCATTGGCATCCTCGCCGGGGTGACGCTACCCGAAAATTTTGATCGCCCCTACACGAAACACACGATTGCGCTGTTCTGGCAAAGCTGGCATCGCACGCTGAGTGATTGGGTACGCTTTTATGTCTACTCCCCCCTGTCGCGTGCTCTGCTCAAGCGCAAGCCCAAACCGCCGACTGATCTTGTGATCGCCATCTGCAACATCGTGACGATGCTCATCATTGGCCTGTGGCACGGCGTGACAGCGGCGTTTGTGATCTGGGGTCTGTGGCACGCGCTGGCGCTGTTCATTCATAAGATGTGGAGTGATCGCACGCGCAAAGCCTATATCAAGCTCAAGGCAGAGCCGGCGCGTTTGCGCCTGTGGACGTATGCAGGTATGTTCATTACGTTTCATGTGGTGGTGCTGGCCTGGGTGTGGTTCGCGCTGCCCGATGCAGTCATGGCGCTCAGGATTCTGGGGCGGCTGTTCGGCCTGGGGTGGTGACGTGGTGGTTTTGGCGTGGGCGACCCATGAGTCGCCCCTGCCAGGAATTTGTGTGCGATGAAGCGGAGTTTTATCTTTAACTTCAGTTTTGAATAGCACCGCTCGTTAACCTCTCACCACCCGGCCGCCTCTCCCACAAGGGGCGAGGCGGGGAGTGGGATGAAAGCCCCTCTACCACGCAGTGGGAGAGGGGTTGGGGTGAGGGTGAAATGCAAAACTACATGCTAAAAAACCTATCCAAAACTCAGGTCTTTAGCGTGTGACCTGGATGCGCCTTATCTCCCAACCATCGTCGCCCGCCTGTGTGATCCACCGTGCTCCTGTCGCGCCATCATACAGGCCGATGATCAGCACATACTCACCTGCTGCAATATCTGAGGGGAGTGTGATGCTGTAAGACGTTCCAATTACTGTCTCGTGTGCGTCCGTCCATGTTGACGATGGACGGTTGTCAAGCGGCAGGCCATCGGCCTGGGTGACGACCTGCGTGAGATCTTCTGACGGACGCACATGCACAAACAGATGCACATCGGCTGAGGGGGCCTGAAGCGCCTGCCAATAGCCCGTAAACGTCAGCGTATCGCCACCATGCCATGACTGTGCCATCTTCTCTGTCCCCGTCAGATCATAGCCGACCAGCCGAATCGTCTGATTCCAGGTGATATCAGTGCGAATCTGGGGCGGCGTCAGACGGTAGAACCACAGCGTAGGCCCACGCCACACCTCGCCCGTTGGTGGGAATGATTTGAGGAGCAAGGCATCATCGGCCCAGGCGCGGCCCCCATCCGTTTGTGTCAGACGATCCTGCGTTGTCTGCGTTGCCATCGCCCAATTGATGTTTTGGGTACGCCATTGTGCTGGCGTCTGGCTCAACTGATCAACCCATTTTTGCCACTGCCACAGCCCACGATAGCCCGCCCGATCCCGCACGAAGACGCGCACATCGCGGCTGTCCTGAAGGATGGTCTGCGACTCTGTCGTCAGAATGGGCAGTGACCAATCCGCCAGGGCCGCACGAGTATCAGGGCGGGTGCGCTCCTGCAAAATGGACGCAGTGATGCGCAACGTGGGCAGCAGCCACAGCGCCGCACATACGCCAAATAGAATGGGGATGCGAAAGCGGCTCCAAGATGTGTCTTGCCATCCCATCGTGCCGATCAACCACAGCGCAAGACACACCAGAAGAGAGATAAAGGGCGCAATCGGGGCTGTATAGCGATAGACGCCCTCGGTGTAGGTGATGTACATGATCGTGAGAGCGACCAGCACAATGATGAAGCCAGACAGCCCGATCATTGCCAGCCACAGCTTTGCATCACGTCGGCGCAGCAGCGCGATTGTGCCGCCCAAGAGCAGCACGAATGTCACGCCCTCACCCAGACGAAGCTGGCGGATCGCTGTGCCGCCCACCATCTGCCACCAGGAGAGATCAAACAAGCGTGTAACCCCGCCATGCGTGAATGTCGCTGTTTCGGGGTGATTCCCGCTGATGAGCATCGAGGCATCAGCGACCACAAACAGAAACGCGGCGGTAACAACAATTAAGCCGCCCTGCAACAGCAGCACGCGAAACCAGCGCCGCTCTGTCCGCAGATGCCAGAGTGCCACGCCCACGCCCAACCCAAGCACCGGGAAGGCGCTGTATTTGAACATCACCCCCACGAGCGCTGCCAGAACGCTCAATACGGCGGCTCGCTGTGACGCCTCATACAACGCATACAGCGCCAGCGCCAGCGCCAACAGACTCGTCAGGATGATATACGGCTCGGTCAAAGCGATGACGGTGTTATACAGGGTATCGGGTGCAATGGCCCAGGCTGCCGCCGCCAGAAGGCCCACACCCCACATGCCGCTGATGCGCCGCCCGCACCAGACAATCAGAGCGGTGGAAATCGCGTTTGCCAGCACCGCCAGCCCGCGCAGAAAGCCGATTGTCAAGCCCATATCCAACTCAGCGGTGCGGTGCGTGATGCGTTCCATGAGCGGCTGAACGATGTGATGCAGCCAGAGAAAAGCGGGCGGATAGCCGGGTAAATCCACATTGCCATTGGCGGCCCCGCGTTGAATCGCGGCGTTGTAGAACAAACGGGCCTCATCATAGCCTTCGACATAAGGCAGACCATAGCGATAGCCCGTGCCATGCACAAGCAGCACGATCATGATGACAGCGGCATAAATCCAGCCCTCGCGCTTGAAAAAGTGTAGCTTCATACGTCTCCGTTGAGAGGCATTCAGATCAGCACAATGCGTGGATTGTACCGCAGCCTGGACAAGACCTTCATAGACATATTCGTAAATGGCAATGTCCCTGTTAGAGATCTGTCACACTCAAAGCCGCGATCTGCGTTACCATAAAGGCGACTTACTGGTACATATCAATTGAGAGCTGTCGATGTCCATTCCCCCTCATCCCACGCCCAATGCCCAGCAGGAATCTGTCTGGGATTACCCGCGTCCGCCGCGCCTTGAGCCTGTCCTCGAACGTCTGCATATCCTGTTTAACGGCGTGATCATCGCAGACACCACCCGTGCGTATCGCGTTCTGGAAACAAGTCATCCGCCGTCCTACTACATCCCGCGTGAGCATGTGAAAGCGAATATTTTACGAGCCGAGTCGCGGCGCACAATCTGCGAATTTAAGGGCCTTGCCAGCTATTGGACGGTGCAAGTCGGCGAGAAAGTCGCCTCTCACTGCGCCTGGGGTTATGAAAATCCCACTGCCGCCTATGCCGCCATCAAGGGTTATCTCAGCTTTTATGCCGAGCCAATGGATGCGTGTTTTGTGGGCGATGAGAAAGTCGCGCCGCAGCCGGGTAACTTTTACGGCGGCTGGATCACCTCAAAGATCATCGGGCCGTTCAAGGGCGCACCAGGGACATCGGGCTGGTAGAGGCAATACTGGTGAGGATACGTCAGAATCTATCCCGATAAGCTCACGCGCTTCCATCGCACATGGTCGTGTGCTCATCGCGCCACTATTGGGGTTCGCACGGCTCATGTTGGAGTACAGCACAGTACGAACCCAACATAAGCCATGCGACATTTTTCAGACAGGCGTTAGCAACGTACAGGCAGTGTTGTCAGCCCATGCAGAATGATCTGTTCATCCCAGCGCAGCGTTTCAACAGGCACAGCGAGTTCCAGATTGGGCAGCGCACGCAGCATAGCATTGATGGCAATCGCCCCTTCCAGACGCGCCAGCGGTGCGCCCAGACAGAAATGAATGCCGTTGCCAAAGGCGATGTGCTTGTTCGGTTCGCGGGTGATGTCGAATACGTCGGGGTTGGGGAACACATCAGGATCACGGTTGGCAGCCAGCACCGTCGCCATCACAATATCGCCGCGCTTGATGAGTTTGCCGCCCATCTCAACATCTTCGGTTGACCAGCGGTTGAGCGTATTTTCAACCGGGCTTTCGTAGCGCAGCATTTCTTCAATCGCGGAGCGAATCAGCGAGGGATCGCGGGCCAACTTGTCTTTCTGAGCCGGGTATTTTAGGAGCGTCATTGTGCCGCTGGCGATGAGATTGACGGTGGTTTCGTGGCCCGCCACCAGTAGCAGAAAGATCATGCTCAGGAGTTCCTGCTGATCCAACTTGCTGCCGTTCTCTTCCACTTGCAGCAGATTGGAGATGAGATCGTCCTGCGGGGATGCCCGCCGTACATCAAAAACATCATTGAGATAGTTGATCAGACTCATGCCGCCGAACATCATCTCCTGTTGATTGCCGCTGAACAAAATCGCCCGCGTCCAGGCGCGAAATTGATCACGCTCCTGGGCCGGAATGCCCAGCAGTTCGGCAATCACAGTGATGGGCAGCGGGAAGGCAAACGCCTCCATCAGATCCATCGTTTCGCCGCTGTGCTCCCGCATGTCTGCCAGCAGTTCGGCGCTGATGCTTTCAATGCGTGGACGCAGATTGTCAATCATGCGCGGGGTGAAGGCTTTATGTACCAGCCCGCGCAGCCGCGTATGATGTGGCGGATCGAAATTGAGCATGTGATAGTTGAGGGCGTCCAGCGCCGGATTACGCATCGGAGCCACGTCATCCTCAGACATGGCTTTGGCAGGCTCTTTAGAAAAACGTGGGTCTTTCAAGGCCGCGATACAGTCGTCATAGCGCGTCAAAAACCAGAAGACACTGCCTGACATGGGGCCGACGGTGCGATGGATCGGGTCTTCTTCACGCATCTGCTTGTAGATGGCATGGGGATTGCGCCGCGACTCAACTGACCACATATTAATTATCGACGATTGATTCTGCATGGGAATTCTCTTCAGGTTGCGTCATCTGATGGGTTATACGAGCACCCTATTGTAAAGGTTTTAAAGCGGATCGCTTGCCTCATCCCATGAGCAAGGTGCGTGTAAGATATAATTTTACTCGTGGAATTGAGATGAGGGCATGAGTTTCAATTCGGCCTTCCAAATTCCCTATATGGGGATTGGAACGCCTGCACCATTGGCGATATAAACGAAGCCAAACGAGATATGACTGATTGAGATCGGCATTGAGAAGAGAAAATGACAGAGCAACACGTTCGTATTTTGATCCCCGCTGATGATCCTGATCTGCACGATGAGCGCGTGTGGGCCGTGCCTCACGCCACCATTCCCAACGTCTATCGCGTTGACAACGTACCGCTCAGTCCATGCGGGATTGCCTACCATGATTGGGTCGAATGTACGCGGCCCAAACGCAAGCGCGGCAATATTCCGCACGTCCTGCGGGTGTATCAACCGAGCGGCTATGGACTGGTGATGGCCGACGTTGATAAAGACCTGCCAAATCGCGCCCCGCTGTTTATGGCCTTCCTGGATGCCTTGAAAGACATGTCATGGCCGCTTGAATCCATGCATGATGCGTACTGGGTGTTTCTGGCCGTCCCGCCCGGCCAGCAGCAGACCGCCGAAGCGCTGTTCAAGACGCATCCACAGGTCGAGGCCAACTGGCTGATTGACTGCCTGTCGCACGATACGAGCAAGCACCCTGCGACCCTGCCAGCGCCTGTCTCAGCCCTCATCGACGCCTGGACAGCCCTCACCACATCGTTCAAAGCCAGCCAGTATTCACCGCATGATGATCTCTCCGAGGAGACCCGTGCGGCTCTGCGTCAGTTAGAGGCATTTATCGCCCCTCTGATGAAAGACGAAGACGACGAGGACGCTTGAGTGTGCTCTCTTGCTTTCATGAGGCACAGGAGCGTCTGATGCCAATTTCTATTCTGGCCTTCACCCACAGCCTGATGGGGATAGAGTAGAATCGAAGCCGGGGTTTCTGACGCGGCGTAAGGATCGATCTCATCACACATATCATTGCTGTCTGTCGAGCATGGCTTCGCCTGGGACGGTTTCCCTTTCTCATCGGCGGATTCATTTTGCATGGCCTGGGCATTGCAATGGCCCTCTACAGCGGCGCATCTTTTCACGCGCTGGCGATGCTGTGGGGGCAAATCGCCATCACGTCGATCCAGCTCATGACGCATTTTTCCAACGATTATTTTGATCTCCGCGCAGACCGCGCCAATCTCACTCCGACGAACTGGTCGGGCGGCAGCCGCGTGTTGGTCGAAAAAAAGCTGCATCCGCGCACCGCCCTGCTGACAGCGCTGGTGTTCGCAAGCACAGCGCTGTGTGCCATGCTCATCCTGAGTCTTTTTATTCGCCCTGGCATGGGGACATTCATGCTGCTGTTCACGGCGCTGTGTCTGGCGTGGTTCTACAGTGCGCCGCCGCTGCGCCTGCATTCACGCGGCCTGGGCGAACTGACCACCGCCGTCGTCGTGACGCTGCTCACGCCGCTCACGGGCTATTACCTGCAAATGGGAGCCATTAGCCTGCTGCCGCTGCTGGCGGTTGTGCCGCTGTGCTGCTTTCAGGGGGCGATGCTGCTGGCGATTGAATTTCCGGATGCCGAGGGGGATCGCCTGGATAACAAGCAGACGCTGGTGGTGCGCCTGGGAGAGAAGAGCGCTGCGGGACTGTATGCGGCGCTGCTCCTACTGGCTTATGCATCTCTCACTGTGCTGATCGTATTGGGCCTTCCTCTGATCGCAGGGCTGGCGTTGATGCTGGTCAGTCCGCTCGCTGTCTTGCTGCTGTGGCGAGTGTCTCGCGGCGATTGGCAGGAGCCGACGCGCTGGAACGCCTTCAGCTTTTACACAATTGTGCTGCTCATGACGGCCTCAGCCGCAGAGGTGGGTGCATTCGTGCTGCTCATGGGCCTGCGCTGATTTCTCTGCCCTCTCGCTTGAATGGAAAGTATGTTGCCGATATAAAGAACTCTTTCATGCGATGTTTACCTCGGTCTAACCTCTATACCTATCCATACCACGTAATCTCATATGATGTTTGGCAGGCTGCCTCCTGTCAAAGAGCCACCCACACACAACAAGGACAATGACATGGCGCGATTCGCCCACGGAAACAGTGTCATGCAAAACACGTCCTCACCGCCGCTCTCCATCGGGGCTGCTTCATTTCTGGTTCCGCCTCGTCTCGATCTGCCGGAACTGCTCGATCAAGGCGCAGGGTCGCTGGATGATGTGCGGGCCAATCTCGATGAAATGTGGCGCATCAATCAAGCCTTCGCGGGCCTGCGCTCAGTGACCGCCGCTCTTGAAGCCCATCGCCCTTACAAGACGCCGCTTCGCCTCATCGATCTTGGCACAGGGTCGGGCAAGCTCGCGCTGCATCTGATGGCATGGGCGCGGCGCAAGCATGTTGAGATGCAGGTCTATCCGCTCGATCTCTCAGCGCGGAATCTGTCGGTAGCGCAGGAGAACATCAACGCCCAGACGGGTATTCATCTGCTCCAGGCGAACGGCCTCTCTCT
>Ga0105044_10010887_pt1 | contig 12414 bp, 14 predicted proteins | sample MAT01_FD_78092 | JGI IMG/M metagenome (GOLD analysis project Ga0105044, IMG submission 78092) | Freshwater microbial communities from Lake Fryxell liftoff mats and glacier meltwater in Antarctica - MAT-01 | ecosystem: Environmental > Aquatic > Freshwater > Ice > Liftoff microbial mat | place...
TATGAAACCGTTCGGGGGTGACGAATGCGCGGCAATCGGCGATGATGAGTGCCGCGAGTTAATTTGAACCGCGAAAAAATCGCCGCCATCATTGAGGTAAGTTTCGGATGAAAAATGTACTAATCACCGGCGCAAATCGTGGCTTAGGCCTTGAACACACGCGGCGCTTCGTTGATCGCGGTGCTTTTGTTTACGCTACTGCGCGCACGCCGAGCGATGCAGAGGAGCTGAATCAATTGGCGAGTGAACACCCAAAATTGCTAAAGGTCTTGGCCTATGACGCTCAAGATGCAGATGCGCCTGCTCGGCTTAAAGCCCAGCTTGAGGGTGTTCCACTCGACTTAGCTTTTTTTAATGCCGGTGTTAGCAGCGCGCGCCCGCCCTTTGGCAATATTGACGCGGATGTTGCGCTGCAATTGTTTCAAATTAACGCCCTTGCACCGCTAAAACTTGCCGAGGCTTTGGTAGAAAACGTGGCAAGTTCCGAGCGAAAAATTCTTGCATTCCAATCCAGTTTGATGGGCTCGATTAGCGATAACGGCGCTGGTGGCGCATACGCCTACAGAATCTCAAAATGCGCGCTCAATATGGCGGTAAAAAACATTGCACTTGATCTGCGCGAACGGGGTGTCATCGCGGTGGCACTGCATCCAGGCTGGGTGCAAACCCGCATGGGTGGCGCGCAAGCTCCGCTTACTGTGGTCGAATCAGTGCAGGGTCAACAGCAGCTATTGAACAATCTGACGCTGGCGCAAAGCGGCGGGTTTTTTAACTACGACGGTAAACCGTTGCCGTGGTGAGGGTCTTGTGGTAGTCCCGAATTGGGACTGTAGTCCCGAATTGGGACTAAACGTGCGAATGCGCGTAATTGCTATTAAAAAATCTCCGTGACTTCGGGGAAGTCTGTCCGGGCGCTGAAACTTCGATAAAGGCTTGGCTCGCTGATGCAAAGGCGGCGAGTTGGCAATCACCCGCCGATATAAAGGCTCGTTATGCCAATGTCAGTATTCTGAAGAGTCGACAAGTCGTTTTTACCGTTAAAGGTAATGACTACCGACTTATCATCGCTGTTGCATATACTTAACGGCAAGCGTCGCCTTACGCTGCCAATGGTGTGGCGCTTACCCACCATGTTTGGTATTCCTACCGATTGCTTGGTACGAGCGCCGGTTTAAACTTGCCATCTGCGTTTTTTTTCAACAAATGTCGAGGCTCAGGCCAATTTTCAGACTGATATTTAACTCACCTATTCCCATGCCAAATATACATCCGCCCCAAAGTAGCGCTTAACTCTTCAGCGCCGGACCAGTCTTGGGGCACGGGGAATGGGTCTGCATGCACAGTGCCGCGTGTAGCAATAACCACGTTGTTGAGCCCTTCCCAATCTTGAAAAGAATGGCAATTGCCAAAAGCGCTGAAAATCTTGCCGCAGCGTTCGAGATAGCGCGGCGAAAATGGCACCAGATTGAAAACCGCGATGCCGCCGGGTGTCAAAGCGCGGTGGCAGTTGCGGTAAAAGCTGGGTGTACATAAGGCTTCCGGCAAGCCTTCGCGGTCATAGCCATCGACTAAAATTACATCAAAGTCGCGGTTTTGATAGATAAAATCTGCGCCATCAACCAGCGTAATATTGAATCGATCACTGTCTTGGGGAATTGCAAAGCTGTCGCGCAACTGCACTACGGCTGAGCTTATTTCAGCGATCTGAATTTCTGAAAGCAGGTGCTTATGGCAAAACTTCGCCATAGAGCCACCGCCTAACCCGATCATTGCAATGCGCTTTGGGCTGGAATTGAAAAGCAAAAAACCCATCATCATGCGCGTGTATTCCAAATCCAAAAAATATGGATCGTTTGTGCGCATCGAGCTTTGTACCGCGTCATGGCCAAAATAGAGTGACTTGTTTTCGCCCTCGTCAACGATGTAGGGCGCCGCGAATAAATTTCGATCAGTCATGGTTTGCCTGAAACCCAGGCTTGCCAGAAGGTAGTGAGCTTTTCCGGTGTGACGTCGACTAGGCTGAGCAATGACATCATCGCCAACATCAGTCCGATGAGTGTTAGCGCATATTGGCCACGCTTATCACGTGCCTCGTCGCGCTTTTCTTCGTCGTGCAGCAGCAATGAATGCACCGCATCCAGCTGTTCGATGAGCTCAACATGGGATTCGCGCAAATGATTCACATCGCTCAGGCGCGCCCAGACAAAGCGCAAATTCACCGTATCCAGGCGTACCGGGCGCGCAAACAAAAAGCGCGCGGCAAAAACCAGGCTATCGCGGCGTAATTGGCTCAATTTTTGGCTTGCCGCGGCCGAAGCGGGCTGCGCTGCCAACACTGCGAGTGCATCTACCGCGCTATCAAGAGCGAATTGATAGGCGCGTATTAGCGCGAAAAGCATGCAGTAACGTTGAAATATGTCGCTCACATTTTTAGCGTCACTAATTAGCGCCAATCCGCGTGCCTCGAAGCTTAAACGCCGCCCGCTGCGCTCTTCAAAATCGATCGCGGTCAGCGAATTCGTGCCACGCATGTATTGCGATGCCGCAGCGATCGCGCTGATATCGAAAGGCAAGGCTTGCCAGATCAGGCGTCCGCTATCGATTAGCAAACCCGCGCTGGTATTCAACCCCAGCGCCTGTGCAAGTTCGTTGAACAATGCGCTCGTGACTTGATCCAATGCTTCGTTTTGTATCAACTGGCGTGAAATGACGTACATCGTGCAGGCAAATCGAGTGTCGGTAAAAAATTCCAGCTGCCAAATCTCGGTACTGCCTGAACGCGCTGTGTTGCCGGAATCGTCGCTACCCAGCCTATAAAAGCGGCAGCCCAGTCGCAGCGCTTCTTTGAAAAACTTGATTTCCGCGCCGCCAATTGTCAAAGGCGTACGCGGCAAATTAACGGCACCTTTATATCGGAACAGTGCGCTTACCGTCGTAGCGCCATCAAATAGTGCCGCTGCCACTAGCCACGCCGCGCCATAAACGCTAATTTTTCAAACAAGTGCACATCGGCCTCGTTTTTGAGTAATGCGCCATAAAGCGGTGGAATCAGCTTTTTTGCATTTTTTTCGCGCAGCAATTCGATTGAAATATCTTCTGCGAGCAAAAGTTTTAGCCAGTCCAAAAGTTCGCTGGTTGAAGGCTTCTTTTTAATGCTCGGCAGCTCGCGTACTTGAAAAAACGCGGTCAGCGCTTCGCGCACTAGCTCCGCTTTAAGTCCAGGAAAGTGCACATCGACGATTGCGCGCAGGGTTGCTTCGTCTGGGAAGCGGATATAGTGGAAAAAGCAGCGGCGTAAAAATGCGTCCGGCAGTTCTTTTTCGTTATTACTGGTGATAATCACCATCGGACGATGCTTTGCTTTGATGGTCTGGCGGGTTTCATAGACATAAAAGTCCATTCGATCCAGCTCACGCAACAGATCATTCGGAAATTCGATGTCGGCCTTGTCAATCTCGTCAATCAAAAGCACGACGCGTTCGTGTGCTTCAAACGCCTGCCAGAGTTTTCCGGGCACGATGTAGTTTGCAATATCCGACGCCTTGCCTTCACCAAGCTGGGAATCACGCAGGCGCGCAACGGCATCATATTCATACAGACCGTGCTGGGCTTTAGTGGAGCTTTTAATGTGCCACTCAATCAGCGGCACGCCAAAAGCACGCGCCACTTGTTCAGCAAGCAGCGTTTTGCCGGTGCCGGGTTCCCCTTTAATTAGCAAAGGGCGTTGCAAAGTAGCGGCCGCGTTGACGGCAAGCTTTAGCTCATCGGTCGCAACGTATTGATCGGTTCCGGAAAAACGCATGGGCAGTGCTCAAAATTTCAGCCGCCTAGGATAGCGTACCAACCGCCTGCCCATGTAGGGGCGCATCGCATGCGCCCAAAACTATCAAAACGCCCAGAACATCGAACGCGGACATATCTCTTCGCTTTAAGCTTATTTTTTAGCTAGCCATCCGCTAGCATCGCGGGGCCAAAATAGCTTGAGTTTTCTATGCGCCTAACCCGCGTTTATACGCCTGACTTATTATCCATTGACGCTACCGTCGTGCTCTCCGCAATGCCCTCAGCGCATCTTATTAAAGTATTACGGCTACGCGCGGGTGCTAAGGCGGTTTTATTTAATGGTGATGGCAATGATTATCTTTGCGAAATTTTGCTGGCAAAGCCCGAGGCAGCACAGCTTAGAATTCTCAGCGCGCAGCCCGCAGCGGCGGAATCACCGCTTAAAATTACGCTGCTTCAGGCGATTTGCAGGGGCGATAAAATGGACTGGGTGCTTGAAAAGGCGACGGAGCTGGGCGTAACCCACGTTATTCCCGTACAAAGCGAGCGTTCTGAGGTACAGCTGGACAGCGAGCGCGCCAATAAACGGCGCGAACACTGGCAGCGCGTCATTATTAGCGCCTGTGAACAATCAGGCCGCGCATTCGTTCCGCAAGTTGAAGCGCTACAAACGCTGGGCAATCGTTTGAGTGGTGAAATCTCAGCCGCCGCTAAATTCGTCCTGGAGCCAAGTGGCACGCCCATTTCAGGATCGTCAAACTTGGTAGCGCACCGCCTCGATAGTGTGGCGTTAGCGGTGGGGCCAGAAGGCGGTTGGTCTGACCGCGATCTTGCGCAGCTCGCTTTGGGCGGCTTTAGCGCGATCGCAATCGGTACTAGAGTGCTACGAACTGAAACTGCGGGGATTGCCGCGATCTCAGTTATGCAGGCGTTTTGCGGCGATTTTGCGCGCTATTGACCGTAGCCGTAGAAACTTTTAAGGATGTCCGCACTACCGGTATATTCTGCGGCGGTTGCCGGAACGAACTGACTGATCCGCAGTTCGCTCAGCGCTTGGAAGGCGTCTTGATCTTCATGCATCTTTAACAGGGCTTCTTTGATTGCCGCCTTGGTCGGTGCGTCCAACGCTTGCGAAGCAGACACCGCCATCCCAGGAAATTCACGTGATTTGAGCACTTCAAACATATTTGAGTAAAGTGCCGTCATGCTGGAAGGCACCATCGCGGCTTTGCCTTCATCCGCGAACACGGCGTCGATAGCATCGTTCCAGGTTGCAACTGTGGTGCGAATATCGGGTTGCTGCATCGGGTTCGGAAAAATTTGCAAGAGCATCGCATAGCCCAAGCTTGGTGCCGACATGGTCATAATATTTTCGGCCAGCAAGGCTTTGGTGTTTCCTACGCCGATGTCTTCCGCGCTCAATAAACTGTAGCTGGAGGATTCAGCAGCCTTCACCAAAGGTTCAAACTTGTAGAATTGAATTCGATAGTCGGTGAAATGTGCTTCGTCAAAAACTAAATCCCAGCCTTTATTGCTGCGCATATCAGCCCAATAGTTGGAATAGTTTCTAGAGGTGACCAATTCGATCTTAAATTTAGTCGTCTTTTCCAAGTACGCAACAAAAGGCTTGTAGACCTCGACCGCCTGCTCTTGGCTATAATCGGGCTCCACTGCAAGCTTTATGATTCGCTGCTGCGCATAAATTGGACTGGCAAGCAAAATCGCGAACGCAATTCCGGTCAAAGTCGTTTTCATGAACCAAACCTTTTAGAGTTTTCAAGCCCAATTGGGCACTGCAACTCTCGCATGCAATTGCCGAAGATTCCAGCCTTTAAACGCGAACAAAATACAACAGAAAATGGCCCTTCACGGTGGATCGACAAATTCAACGCCGTCGGAGCGACAAAACCGCGTCTGGGCGTCTTGTTGAATTGAAAAATTTTGCGGCAAATTATTGCCAACCACGGCCAGGCTGATCAAACCCGCCGCCTGAATGATCGCTATTTCATCGCTCGAATCGCTGCAAAGATAGTTTCCGGTTAATGCAGCTTGATCAAAGTGCAAAACCCTTAAACTTCGCTTGAGCACGCCTTTGTAATGCAGGCGTGAAATAACTTCTTGCCCGGGAAAACAACCTTTTTTTAAGCTCAATCCCGCAAAACGTTCAATGCCGAGCATTTGCGGCAAAAAACGCTCGCCGCCGCCGTTCCATGGGATTTTCAGTTCAATGTCGCGCTGCTGCCAACGCGTCAGAAATTGCGCGGACTCCCTCGAGCACAAGCTTAGCGCCGCGCAGCCTAGACTTCGGCCATCCGCCAACTGCACGCCGAGCATGGGTGCCAAATTTGCCGAGGAAAGCAATTGGCTCAAGCCATACTCTGCGCCAAACACGACAGTATCTGCGGCGGCCAGCGCGATATTCACCTTCGCACGCAGCCTATATTTATTTAGGCCAACGACAACTGTTTCGGCGGTATCGGCAGCGACGATCCAACCGTAGCCGTCGCTGGTTCGAAACAGCCATCCTAGCCCGATGACTCGACCGTTGGCGGCGCACCAGCTGCTCAATTGCACGGTCTGTGACTCCAGTGCAGCTTCCTCGTGATGTTGTGCTAGAACGAGTGCGGCTACATTAGAACTAAGTTGCGACTGTAAAAATTTTTCCGCATCCACGCCAGAAACCAAAATTACCGCCAAGTGCGGCATTGCATATACATTTTCAATCGCGGTCATAGCGCTAAAGTCCAACAGTAAATTAGAGGTTTCGGGTAGGCTATTTTGTCTTGGCAAAAGAAGTTTTGATTAGATTGCTTTGCTAATACAAAACAAGCTTGCGGGCTGATAAAACAGAGTTTACTCTCGGAGGATTATGAGCATTGACGAAATTCAGAAAACTGTGCTAAGCCCTGGATTTGAAAAGAAAAATCAGAATTTTGACGCGCGCTTGGAGCAATCCGAAGCATCGCAAGATTATGAACCAGCCAGCATGAAACCGTCACCAAGCAGTTTAGAACAACCGAAAGAATTTGGTGGGCGCATCGGACCTGACCCAACCCGCTATGGGGACTGGGAGAAAAACGGGCGCTGCATTGATTTTTAAAAGCTGCATTCTTTACGGTGATGCAGTTTCATTATTTTTTTTTGAGTAAAGGATTCGATATGGCCGTCGAGGCGCAACCGAAAATATCTAACCACGCGAAACGCCCGCTTTCGCCGCACCTACAGGTTTACAAACCGCAACTAACGTCCATGATGTCAATCGTGCACCGAGGTACCGGCGTCGCCCTGTGCGCTGGTGCGGTACTTATCGCGTTCGGTTTACTCGCGCTCGCGGATGGTTATGAGTCATGGACTTACTTTCGTGCGCAGTGTGGGACTTTAATCGGCAAGTTGGTGATCTCCGCATTCTTGCTGGCGTTGATCTATCACTGGCTCAATGGGCTTCGACACTTGGGCTGGGACGCGGGCTATGGCCTAGACATCAAAACCACCTACACCACGGGTAAACTCGTGGCAATACTTTTTGCCGTGATCGGCGCAGCACTGCTGTATTTTGGATTAAGGAGTACCACGTGAGTAAAAGATCAAGCACGGCAAGCCTAAAATCCCCACTCGGCGTCGCACGGGGCTTGGGCTCGGCAAAAGAAGGTGTCGGTCACTGGTGGTATCAACGCTTAACGGCAATTGCACTCGCGCCGCTATCAATTCTTTTCGTTTGGTTGGTGCTGCATTTACTCAATGCAGAGTACGACGTGGTGCGTGCCACCATTGCGCAGCCATTTATTGCCGTTTTGTTGATGTGCTTTATGGTTAGCTTGTTCTACCACGGTCAATTGGGGCTGCAAACAATTATTGAAGACTACATCCACCAACGGGCGCTGGAATTGACGCTGCTTATTTTGGTGAAGTTTTCAGCACTGCTGTTTTCAGTGGCTAGCGTGCTTGCGATTGCGCGCATTGCGTTGACTAATTCTTAAGGTACACATGATGACAACCGCTTATAAGTTACAGCATCACAAATATGACGTGATCGTCGTCGGCGCTGGCGGCGCTGGCTTGCGTTCTACGATGGGGCTAGCCGCGAAAGGGCTGCATACGGCCTGCATTTCTAAAGTATTCCCGACGCGCAGCCACACCGTTGCGGCGCAAGGCGGCATGAGTGCGGCACTTGGCAACATGGGTGAAGATGATTGGCGTTGGCATATGTATGACACGATCAAAGGCTCCGATTGGTTGGGCGATCAGGATGCTATTGAGTATATGTGCCGCGAAGCGATTCCATCAGTGATTGAGCTTGAGCACTACGGCGTGCCGTTTTCGCGTACAGAAGAGGGCAAAATTTATCAACGCCCGTTTGGCGGCATGACTACTAAATATGGTGAAGGCCCACCCGCGCAGCGCACGTGCGCGGCGGCAGATCGCACCGGCCACGCCATTTTACACACGCTGTATCAGCAATCTTTGCGCTTTGATGCGCGGTTTTTCATCGAATATTTCGCCACCGATTTGATTATGGAAGGCGGTGAGTGCCGTGGCGTTCTTGCGTGGGACTTGGCAGAAGGCACGCTGCACGTATTTCGTGCGCACGCGGTGATTTTAGCGACCGGCGGTTACGGTAAGGCGTATTTTTCTGCAACTTCAGCGCACACCTGCACGGGCGATGGCAATGGCATGGTTTTGCGTGCGGGTTTACCGCTACAGGATATGGAGTTCGTGCAGTTTCACCCAACCGGGATTTATGGCGCTGGCGTGTTGATTACCGAGGGCGCACGCGGCGAAGGCGGCATTTTGCGCAATTCGGCGGGTGAACGTTTTATGGAGCGCTATGCGCCATCGGTAAAAGACTTGGCGCCACGCGATATGGTTTCCAGATTTATGACTAAGGAAATTCGCGAAGGCCGAGGCGTAGGTCCGAACAAAGATCATATCCACTTACACCTGCAGCACTTGGGCCCAGATGTTTTGCACGAGCGCTTACCCGGCATTTCTGAGTCGGCCAAAATTTTTGCCGGAATTGATGTCACTAAAGAACCGATTCCGGTGTTACCAACGGTGCATTACAACATGGGCGGCATTCCGACCAACTATCACGGCGAAGTCGTGCATAAAGTGGGCGATAACCCGGATGTAGTTGTGCCCGGATTGTTTGCGGTTGGCGAAGCGGCCTGCGTGTCAGTACACGGTGCCAATCGATTGGGTTCAAACAGTTTGCTTGATCTGATCGTTTTTGGACGCTCGGTGGCAAATCGCTGCAACGAAATTTTCAAACCCAATCAGCCACATAAAGAACTACCGGCCTCCGCGTTTGACCCTGCCTTGGATAATTTCGATAAATTACGCAATGCCAGCGGCAGCACACTGACGGCTGAGCTGCGTTTGAATATGCAAAAAACGATGCAGTCGGACGCGGCAGTATTTCGTACCAGCAAATCCTTAGCGGAGGGCTGCGAGAAAATGGACGGAATTTATCGCGGTTTTGCAGATGTCAAAGTGCTTGATCGAAGCTTAATTTGGAACTCGGATTTGGTTGAAACCTTGGAGTTACAAAACTTGCTTGGCAATGCGCAAGCGACGATTGTTTCCGCCGAAAACCGCAAGGAAACCCGTGGCGCGCATGCGCACGAGGACTTCGCGACGCGCGACGATGCAAATTGGATGAAGCACACGCTTAGCCACGTGGATGTTGCCAGCGGCAAAGTGTCTATTGATTACCGCCCAGTGCATATGAATACCATGACCAGCGACGTTGCGTCGGTGCCACCCAAAGAACGGAAATACTAATCGGAATTATTAGGCGAGTTATGAAAAAGTCAACAAAATCAGGTGGATCGAAATTGGGCAATAAAGCCGGCACGAGTGTCGCAAAGCCAGCGCTAACCGCAGCCAATCGGCGCGAGCAGCTTGGCAAGCGCGGCGGCGATTTAGCTCGATTTGCCCAACCGCTTAAGCCAAAAGTTGCGGTTGCTGCCAACACTCCACCGGCTACCACTTAGGACGAGGAATCTAAAATGGCTGAATTTGCACTCCCTAAAAATTCTAAAATTACCCCCGGAAAGCATTTCCCTTCGACGGGCGGTACGCGCGTTAAAAAGTTTAAGATTTACCGCTGGAATCCAGATGATGACGCCAATCCGCGCACCGACACCTACGAGGTGGATCTAGATAAATGCGGGCCGATGGTGCTGGATGCACTGATCAAGATTAAGTCCGAAATCGACCCGACGCTGACATTTAGACGCTCGTGTCGCGAAGGCATTTGTGGTTCGTGTGCGATGAACATTGACGGCACCAATACTTTGGCGTGCACCAAGGCCTGTGACGACGTGAAAGGCGAGATGAAAATCTATCCGTTGCCGCACATGCCGGTGATTAAAGATTTGGTGCCCGATCTGACGCATTTTTATGCGCAATACGCCTCGATCAAACCGTGGCTCACCACGCAAACTCCAGCACCACCGGATCGTGAACGCCTGCAAAGCGTCGACGACCGCGCAAAAATTGACGGGTTATACGAATGCATCTTGTGTGCATGTTGCAGCACCGCGTGCCCGAGCTACTGGTGGAATGGTGACCGTTATTTGGGCCCGGCGGTTTTGCTACAAGCCTATCGCTGGATTGTCGATTCACGCGATGACTCCACGGGCGAGCGCTTGGACAACCTTGAAGATCCGTTTCGGCTGTATCGCTGCCATACAATTATGAATTGCGCGAAGACTTGTCCGAAAGGGTTAAATCCAGCGCGGGCGATTGCTGAAATCAAGAAATTAATGGTGCAGCGTCGGGCGGTTTGATTGGTTGACCGCAAAACAGCTTCCCTATTGTCAATATCAACCACTTGCGCAGAACGACTCCCTCTCCCCGCAGAAAAATATCAACGAAATCAATGTGGTAGGACGGGGGAGGGTTGGGGTGAGGGGGAGCCTTGCAAGCCTTGTGATTGGAATTGCCGGAATTAGCCTTTGGCCAGTGTTGCAGGATCGCGTATAAAAGTGTCGATTTAAGGAATAAACTACGCCTGTAGAAAGAATGGAACCGCCATGCAACATCGCAATGAAACTATCGCCGTCACTACAAACATGCCGCGCGCATTGGCAGAACGCGTGGATCAATATGCGAGGCAGCAACAGCAGTCATCTGAAGCTATTTTTCATGACGCGGTATGTGAATACCTTGATCGACAAGATCAGCGCCGATCCTTTCGTCAAGATGCAGCCGAGGCATGGGATGACTACCAACGTACTGGTTTACACCTGACCGGTGATGAGGCCGACGCATGGTTAGCAAAATTAGAGCGCGGCGAAATAGTGGCGGCACCTGATTGCCACATTTAGGTGGACGCCGCGCGCACTCCGGGATTTATCTCGATTGCATGCATTTTTGAGCGCCAGCGACCCGCACGCTGCCAAGCGAGCAATTAAAAATGATACGTGCGCGGCTCAAACATCTTTCAATACAGCCCAGAATGGGGCGAAAAACTGAAGCAGACAACTTTGAACCTCGCGAATTTATCGTCGAATTCGGTGCAAGTGGCTACATCGTGTTGTATTGGCAAGATAATGAAATTATCTACTTATTGGCAATTCGGCATCAGCGAGAATCGGGATATTGAAACCTGCGCCTTGATGAGCGTTTGAGCGCACCTTATCGTATTGAAATTGGTTGCTTTCAAATTTGAAGCGCGCGATTGCGTTGTTTTGACTAGTGCTTTTTATTTCCGACAAAGAAGCAAAAAATGGCAGCGCTCTTTTAAGTGTCTGGATTTAGGTTTGTTATCTGGAACTCAGAGACTTTATCAAAGCCAAAATGATAATTACAGGAACTAGTATTTTATAAAACCTAGTGAAAAATGCCCCTGATTTTGTGTCGTTTGACCCGTCCTGATAGCGTAAATAAAATTCTAGTTGTTCTGCACTAAATACCGTATTTTTATTAATTCCATACGCGTCTGCTAAGTTTAATACGTGTGTTATTGGCTCAATCGGATGGTAGCCATCCAGATAGTCAAAAGGTTTCCGCAAGCGCCAAATTGCATTTTCTTGAACATCATACGGCGCTCTGTTTTCTTCTCCCTTCACTTCATGCAATTTCTCTCTAAAACGTGCTTCTCTTAGCGAAAGCTCTAAAGCCTGGTTCTTTGCATAATCTAAGTCCCAGTTAAAGACGTATTGCGCTGTCAATACCGCGGCCCACGCAGAGCTGTTAGCGCATGCAGCTTGATGTACAGCATAGGCAAGTGCGGCGTGATAAGTCTGCTCAGTGCCTTTAACTATTTCATACAATGCGTCCGTTGCTTCATGCCTATTCTTCCATGGGTGCTGAAAATAGCTATTGACGCTTGGTCGCACAATTTGGTGGAAATTCGCATTTTCGAGCACGTTAAGAAACTGCGAGAAAAAATAGTTATGATGGCCCTCAAGGCTGACTTCATTCCAATTTAAAGTTTCGGATATTGCGCGCATTAACTTGAATGACCAGTTATTCCCATTGGTAACGAATTCAAACATCATTCTTTTGGAAAGATTGGCTCTGGCTTCAATCGAATCAAAATTTTTATATGATTCGAGCCAAAGCAAAAAGTCAAAATTATCTAATTTGGTAATTTTGCCTAGGTCGATCAATATGGCGGAGAAA
>Ga0105044_10010888_pt1 | contig 12414 bp, 11 predicted proteins | sample MAT01_FD_78092 | JGI IMG/M metagenome (GOLD analysis project Ga0105044, IMG submission 78092) | Freshwater microbial communities from Lake Fryxell liftoff mats and glacier meltwater in Antarctica - MAT-01 | ecosystem: Environmental > Aquatic > Freshwater > Ice > Liftoff microbial mat | place...
ATCTCAACCGTCCCCTTCTCTCTCAACGATAAAACTCAGCCATAAACACTCAACGCAAGACTTACACAGGACTTCAGCCACAACCCTTTCATATCAAGCTCTTACAGCCCTGTCAGCTCACTAGCGAGGCTCCTAAAACCGGGTCATGTCTACACATCCACATCCCGTAACCTCACACCTACAACAGTAAAAGAGCCTATGAAAGATGTCCAATATATGATTTACACCCAATTAAGATCTTTTCGATCTCAATCGCACAGTTTGCCCTGTGTGGCGATCGAAACTCAGATCTACCTATCGCCTTGCTACTCAACTGAGGAGGGCACTGCCCACCCTACCCGCCTTGCGATCATCCCACCTGCACCAACGGTTCCGACACAGGGGTTAAGTCTGGGTCACAGACCGGAAGCCCATACCAGCGTTGGGCTAACTCGTTGAGTTGGTCGAGCACACCAATTAATTCTTGTCCGCGATCGGTGAGTCCGTAGGTCACCTGGGGCGGCACTGTGGGTTCGTAGTGGCGAAACAAAATCTCCTCTTGCTCCAAAAGCCGCAGCCGCTCGGTCAGCATTTTGGTGGAAATGCCCTCAATGTGGCGTTTAAGCACCCCAAACCGAGTAGGGCCTTGGGTAGACAGCACCCAGAGGATATACATCGTCCAGGGGCCTGACAGGATGTTCATCAAAAGGCTGACCGGGCAGCATGGAACTTCTTTAGAAGGACGCGTCATCTGAAAAAGGTAAAAAAAGAGTAATTTTGCAATCAGTGCTTGCTAGTTACCTTACGGTACCTACTTTACTTTTGCGAGTAGTTACTTTTAGTATCTACCTTGTATTGCCTATTCACCACAAGCACGGTGCAAAAATTTATGGCTACTGTCGCAATCGTTTACTTTTCGGGGTCGGGGCACACGCAATTGGTGGCAGAAGCAGTTGCCAACGGGGTTCGCCAGGTTTCAGGTGCAGAGGCTACGCTGCTACGGATTACGGGTTCGCAGATTGTGGAAGGGCGCTGGCAAGATGATGCGACCTTGGCAGTTCTCACCGCTGCCGATGCCATCATCTTTGGTTCTCCCACCTATATGGGGGGCGTTGCGGGGCAGTTTAAAACCTTTCTAGATGCCGCCAGTGGCATCTGGTTTCAGCAGGGTTGGAAAAATAAGCTAGCGGGCGGGTTTACTCATTCTGGCTCGCTCAGTGGCGACAAACAGGGAACGCTGATCTATCTATCCATCCATGCAGCCCAGCACGGCATGATTTGGGTGGGGCCTGCCGATTTACCGAGCCATTATGTGGGCAAAACCGATGGGGTCAATCGCCTCGGTGCTTTCTTAGGAGTTATGGGGCAAAGCCCGATGAGTATGAATGGAGACCCAGCAGCGCTGGATGCGGGCGATCGCCTTTCGGCTGAGCAATATGGCCAACGCATTGCAGAACTGGCCTATGCCTTCAAACCCGTTGCCGTCGCCGCCTAATCTGTTCACACCGATTTTCAGCGCCAAGCGGTGGCAAGAGTCCTGCCAGCCTCGACTACCCATCAAAAATGCGTCCCCAGGCTGCTTTCGGGCAAACCGGGGACGCATTCTATTGAGCCACTGATTGAGCCACTGATGGAGGCACTGATGGAGGCACTGATTAAGGCACTTCTGGAGTACCCAAAACGGATGCCGCCAGATACAGTGGTAGCCATGATTCATCGGACATTCTTTGTCATTCCCGCGCAGGCGGGAATCCATCTTGAGAATCATGCGACCCATGGATTCCCGTTTCCACGGGAATGACGCTGGCATATCCTAAGCTTCGTGACTATGGCTATACCTAGAAATAGCTAGGATTGCCCAACCTGAATAGGCGTAATGTCTACCGCACGGTTGAATAAGATGCGAGGGGTGAGCAAGGTGCGGAATAAGAGCAACAGGGAGCGAAACTCCCCTGGGGTTTGGCGGGTCATCCATTGCCCAGGGCGGCAGAAGAGGGTTTCGATGAGGGTGCGGTGGGTGTCTGGGGTGAGGGTGCCAAAGCGCACGCGCACCGTGGTTTGGCCGTTTTTATCGGTACGGGTCAAGATTCCCGGTAGCTGTAAATCCTCTTCTAACAAGTGCAACGAAACCGCTAGAGTTTCGTGGGGATCAAGGGCCGGAAAGCCGTCCTGGGTCAGAATGATTTCTACACCAACCTCCGATAGCATGGTTGTGTTTCCCCAGAAAGGTTGGGGCAACCCTGGCGCTGTGAGCTTCACGGTGCGGCGCAGGGCAAACCATTCATAGGCGTTAGGCCGAGGAATATCCATCAAAATCAGCAACCCCGTGCCCAACACAATTAGGTTGTAGATGCTCCATGCCCACCCAATGCCCATGCCCTTCGAGGCGAGGGAGGGTTCTCCTAGCCAGACTTGGCAGAGGTTGATCCCCAAGGTAAGAGCCGTTAGGCCAAACAGGATGAGCAGAGGAAAGGCCAAGCGCCAGTTGAAGTGATAGCGATCGCTCACAGTGCCCTTAGGCGTTACCTGAAACCCCTTAGAAAAGGGGCGAAACATCACCTGGATCACGGTCAACGCCAAGGGAACGCAGAGCACGAGGGAATAAATATCAGACAAAACGGCGGAGCGTGAGCGGTAGTTGAGCCACGAAAAAGTGGCCAGTTGCAAGAGGTAAAACGGCAAAAAGAAATAGAGCAATTCTTGGGACGAAATTGCGATGGGGACGACGCCCAAGAAGGTGTAGGCCAAGGGCATGAGCAAGTAGCCTACGCGGGAAATGCTGGTAAACCAGTGCAGCAAGCCTTCTAAATGGGCGAGCCGTTGTAAGGGGCTAAGCCCCGGAATGGTGAGGGGATTGGCTTTGATAAAGAAGGCTTGTAGGGTGCCCTGGGCCCAGCGCAACCGTTGGAGAGCATGGGCAGCAATGTTTTCGGCGGCTAACCCCGCGCTGAGTTTTTCGTCGAGGTATACAACCTGATGCCCCTGGGCGGCAATACTGATGCCGGTAAAGTAGTCTTCGCTCAAAGAATCGGTGACGAAACCCCCTGCGGCTTCGAGGGCACTGCGCCGCACAACAAAGGAGGTTCCGGCACAAATGACGCTGCCGACGCCATCGCGGATCGGCTGGATTTGGCGATAGAAGACTTCTTCTTCGGGGGTGAGGACTGATTCTAGACCGAGGTTACGGGCGATCGGGTCGGTGTTGTAGAAAGATTGGGGCGTTTGGACGAGGGCGATTTTGGGGTTTTGGAAAAAGCCGAGGGTGCGGGTTAGGAAGTTGCGGGTGGGCACAAAATCAGCATCAAAAACAACCAATAGCTCGCCATTGGTGCGCGGCAGGGCGCTGTTGAGGTTGCCTGCTTTGGCGTAGTCATTGGTGCGGCGGATGAGGTAGAGACAGCCTAACTCTTGGGCGAGGGCGGCAATGTGGGGGCGGCGGGTGTCATCGAGAACATAGATAGTTTTGTGGGGATAATCCATCGCCTGACAGCCGATGATGGTGCGACGCAGGATAAAGTCGGGTTCATCGTAGGTGGGGATGAGGATATCAACGGTGGGGGCATAGTGGCCGCTAAAGATGGCCTCGGCATATTTAGCGGCATCGGGGCGGCGATCGCGCACCCGCAGCATCAGCACCAGTTGAATCAGGGCACTGGTCAACATCAACAGCTCCATAGCCAATAACCCCAGGCTAAAAACACCATTGAGGGGGGTGCTAAGGTTGAGGGTTGAGAGCGATCGCCACAACACATATCGCGCCGTCAACACTGTGAGCAGACTCACCACCACCACCCGCGACCAAGGCCGGGGACGCGGAGAAACCTGCATCACCCCTAATACTAAAAGAAATAAGGCCAGGGTCGGGGCGACGAGGTAGAAGTCACCCACTGGGGGCGGCACAATCCAACTGGGGGGCTGTTCTTGAAAGGTCTGGATCTGAGCAAAAAAAGCTTCGGTTGCTCCGTGGCCTAGGAACCAAGCGGTGGCGATCGCCCCAATTCCTAACATCCCCAACACAATCAGCAAGGTCGCCGGCTGCAACCAGCCAGGTAACCATTGACTGAGAACCTGTTGTGACGTTCGCCTGCTCCGAGAACTCCGAATTTTCTGTTCATGGGTAGTAGGAGAAAGAGTCATAGAAGAACCTCGAAGTCTAAGTGGGCGTAGATGTTGGGGTAGGAAGGGGTGCAACCAGCCTGCGATCAACTGGGATAGACGCATCTGGGATAAACAAACTGCAATTCCTCGACTGCAATTCTTTTGCTGCAATTCCTCGACTGCAATTCTTTTGCTGCAATTCCTCCGCTGCAATTCCTCAAATGCAATTCCTCAAGTGCACTGGCTCAAATGCGACCCAGAGAGCGTTATAGCTAATACGCGCAAGCTTCCCAAAAGGATTCAAGATTTGTTACGACTTCTTGAAATTTCAGAGAGCTTACGAGGCAGATCGCTGCTTACACAGGAGTCTTGGCCTGCGCTCACTCGACAGTTAGCCCTTAGATCTGAGTGAGATAGATCTGAGTGGGATGGATCTGATCGGGATAGATCTGCCTGAGTGAGGGGGACAGATCTAAAAACAAGTCCGATAGACTGCCGCCTCTACGGTGGCTCCCTCTTGGCCTAGCGCCTTAGGGCATGGGTGATACTCAGAATGCCTCTGATGAGTGGAATGCAGACCGTGGGCTAGGGAGATTAGAGCCTACCATCCAAGAGTTTTTAGAGTGGCCAGAGAGAATTATTGAAGTGCTACCCACAGCCATGTTACGAAATTTAATGATTTTAGGTTTGACTATCCTTGAAAATTTGCTTCTCTGCTGCTGGTGTTGAGAGTTGTGGGGGATGTATCCCGATTCGGCACGCCCCGCCCCGATGAATCAGCCCAGCAAAATCAGGCGTTCCGTACTTCAATAGAAAGGGTGTCGTTGTGAGGGCAGGGTATGTTCATCCGCAAGAAGGGGCCAAAACCCTCTTGGTTAAACCGAGGGATGGCGTTGATCGCTGCCGTAAATTTGGGGTTGGTGGCGTTTGACCTCAGTTATATTCCGTGGCGAGATTCATATCTGCGTCATCTACCAGACTTCACCCATTGGTATGGCGAACGCTTCAAAGGAATTGAGCCAAACCGGGAGACTGTGGCCTATTTAGAAACCGTCGATGCCTTGGCTGTCGCCACCGACCAAGCGGAGGGCGATCGCCTCTTAGCTGACCTGCGCCGTCTGAGCGCCGAAATGGTTGATCAAAATCCCTTTGCGGTGGCCAACAAAACGGGTACCCTAGAGCGCATCAAAAACCAAATGCACGATCGCCTCGACAACGATTCGGCTAAAGCGGCCTTCGCAGAATTTTGGAGCCGTTCGTATTTTGACTCGGTGGGAGAGGCAGAGGCGATCGCCTTTTTTGATAGCGAACTCCGCCCCCTGTTTGAAACCAACTATTTTCGAGGCATTGGCGAAAACGGCCAGCCCACAGACCACTTTTGGCACATCGACCTGCCGTTTGTAGCGCTCTTCCTCACCGACTACCTGATCCGCACCCTCGCCATCAGTCGCCGCTACAAGGGCACCAACTGGTTTGATGCCATGCTATGGCGCTGGTACGACATTCCGTTACTGATCCCGGCTTGGCGCTGGTTGCGCATTGTGCCCGTCACTCTGCGCGCCCAAGAGTCACGCTTAGTCAATTTAGAACCCGTGCGCAATCGCATCACCCGAGGGTTGGTTGCCAGTTTTGCCGTCGAACTGACCGAGATTGTGGTGCTGCGCCTCGTGGAGCAAGTGCAAGATTTGGTTCGCAATCAAGATTTAGTCAAGCAGCTCTTAACCCCTGATCCCCAGCGCCGCTATGTGGATTTGAATGGGGTGGATGAAGTGGAGATTATCGCCCAACGGCTCACCCATCTGACGGTCTACCATGTTTTGCCCGGTATCCGCTCCGAAATCGAAGCGCTGATTCGCTACAGTGTCACCTGCGTGCTAGAGCAATCGCCGGTATACCGCAATTTGGCTAGTGTGCCGGGGTTCCAAGAGATCCCCAAGCAAATGGGCGATCGCCTCATTACTGACCTCACCGAAACCGCCTACAACACGCTCACCACCGCCCTCGAAAAACCCGAAGGATTACAACTCACCCGCCAACTGATTAGCCAACTCGGCGAAACCCTACGCACCGAAGTGGGCCAATCTGGCACCCTTGACGGGTTCGATCACTTGGTCGTTGATCTGCTCGAAGAACTGAAAGTGAGCTATATCAGAAACCTTTCTGAAAGAGACCTCGAAAGCCTACGCCAAGAAACCCATCATCGCCTCTACGAAATGACCCAAAGCAACGCTAACACCAACGCCACGGCCATCCACCCCCAGCGAATGCGCGATCAGCGGTCGTAATGGTGACGGGATGGCGATCGCCCCTAGCCAGAACCTCCTCTACGCCCCCAGCTTTCAAAGCCTAGCTGTCGTTCAATCGTCTCCTCTATTTATCTGGGCTTAGCCGCTTACTCTTCTCGCTGCCAACTCCTAGGGCTAAACAACTGGCTTTGAAATAAATGCGGATGCTCTGCGTAAAGAATACGGGCGCGGCCTTGTTGCTTCGCTCGATAGAGGTAATGATCGGCTTCGTCGAGCAAACTGTGGGGCAGCACTTTCCTATCAGGCAGGGTGGTAGCAATACCTATACTCAGAGTGACATAGGCACTCACCGTAGACTGTGCATGGAGAATTTTGAGGTCACTGATCGTAGTCTGAATATGCTGCGCCACGATCGCGGCTCCATGCATATCTGTCTTGGGCAACAAAATCACAAACTCTTCGCCCCCATATCGGCACAAGAGATCGGTGGGGCGTTTGAGGGTTTGGGCGATCGCCTGAGCAATCATTTTGAGGCAATCATCCCCCAGCAAATGCCCGTAGGTATCGTTGTATTGCTTAAAAAAATCAATATCGCAGAGAACGATAGAAAGGGGCGATTGTTCACGCGCCATCTGTCGCCATTGCTGATCTAGATATTCATCAAATCGCCGCCGATTAGAAACCTGCGTTAAGCCATCAAAGCTAGCCAGCAAATTAGCCTGACTCAGTTTCTCAAGCCATTGCATATCCAACACATCCCCATGTTCAGTGATGGTATCAAGGATAATTTCTAAATCATCTTTTTGCCTTAAAATAATCTGCACCAGCGCATTAAGAGCGATCTCGGCACGGCGACGATCAGTGATTTCAGATTTTAGCTGCTGGTTAATAGTATGAAGCTGCATCTCAATACAGTCTCCATGTTCTGCCGTTGTCGTTAGGGCAATTTTGAGGTCTACATTGGCTTGAGCAAGGCGCTGAACCTCCTGCCGAAGAATCTGGACTTCGGCCAGTAAATTCTGTTCACGGTTATTAGGCTGAGACGGTATTGGCTCTACCATTAATGGAATCCTTAAAATCCTTCAGGGAAAATAAGCGGTGCTGAATAGCTGAATAGCAGCATGATTTTGCAAAATCATGAATGCGTTTTCAGGGATTCCAATTAAAGGTTCATCCCCTGATTCAGCAATGCCGAGAAATACAACACACAACAGTTTGTCCGAGGAAAACAGGCTATACCAAAAAACAGGTCAGACTAGAAAAGTTAATGGATTGCTATTAATAGTAGATTAGTAAATTGACTGCTTGTAATAAATAGTTTGACTGGTTGTAGTAAAAAATGATGCCTCATTAGAAGTTAATAATCCCTAAATTACCCAATGATGCAGTAGGCAATTACATAATCTTCTTATTGAGCACTCACTTATTGAGTTCCAACTATCAACAATTTATCTTCAGTAAAATTATTTAATTCGCCCGTTATCTGCTCATTTACAGACGCCTAAGGCGCTGATTAGCTACACCCAGGATGCCCTTCTCCTCTGGAAATTGCCATAAAGTTATCTACCAACCAGTGAAAAGAATTGGTCTAGCGCCACATCGCACCTTCAAGGACTTAACCTGGCAAAGCTGTGATTTGGGGCAACTTACCGATCAATTCCTTCAGCAGCAGGGGATTCAGGTAGTACACCACTTGGACTAGATCTGGACTAATTTTCTTCAAAACTGAGTAGTACACGGCTTATGTTGATTGTTTTTAGAGGCTGAAACTCTTATTTTTTCGTTGAAGGGTTGCCGACGGTACAGCTATACAGACAATACAAAGGAACTAAATGGCCACAACGCTCAGATTCGCTACTTTACGGCTCAGAAGGTTAGGCACTTTGTGCTGTAGATGATCGTACACCCAAGGGTGCGGGGGGCTTAATTGCTGTCTCATACACAATCTAAGATTTTTGGGTGGAGATGGCGGTAAATAGTTGAATTAAGTTGAGTAGGTTGAGGTCGCTCCAGTTGATGGCAACGGTGCTATTAATTTGCAGTTCGCCTTGCTGTAGGGTGAGGTTTAGGGCTGAACCGTCTTGGAGGTTGTGAAAAAGCGCATCGACTAGGCGAAGTTGGGCTTTGGGTAGGGTGTAATAGACTAAATCCCCTTCTAACCTGACACCTTCGGGTAGGGCTTGGTTGGGGATATTTCCACCCAGAAAGGTACTCCACCCGGCGATTAGAGTGCGATACATAAGTGAGGATGATTCGACTTGAGGCTTTTGGAGAAGATGGAGCTGCCCTTCAACGAGGTCGCCTTTAAGATATATTTTCTCGGGCATGAAATGGATTTTGGCTTTAATTTGCTTTTGCTCAATGGTGGCGATTAACCCTTCCTGGGAGTCAGGCTCTAGGGCGGTTAGTTGCTCTACCCGCTGGACGGCCTTTTGACACAACAACAGAACCGTCTTTGGTTTGAGGGTGAGTTGTTGGGCAGGTGGATTAACAACAATGTAGTCTTCCACCTGTTTCTGTAGAAGCTTGCCAGAGTTTTGGGCTACTTTGCCTAGTTGATTGAAGATTTTCATGTCAAAAAGCCTGATTGCTGAACACTAGCTTGGGTGGATAGGCAAAATTATTCTGTATGTCATGTCGATTCGGGTGGATAGACGAAAATCTTCCGCATAGCTTCATAATCTGTCCGCCAGACACCACCCGACACCACCCGACAACCCAAAACCGCCCCTCTCCGAAAAGAGAAGCGATCGCCCTCCACACCACCCTTCACCAATCACAGTAGATAGAGGTATGGCGTAATTCAGGCTACCTCAGTTTCTCGCTGCCATGGAAATTCTATTAACCCCCTTGTCTCCTTAGATGTATCAGCTGTAGCTAGATGCAGATACATCCTGAGCCGCATAGGGGAGATACCAGAACTCTCTCATTTCCATAGTATTCCCACAGAAGCTTAGGAATCTACGCAGGGTTCATGGGATGTATCTTTTGGAGCCACAGATCGGGGTTATCTCTGGGGAACTTTAGGTGCCAAAGGCTTGGTGCGATCGCCCATCATTTTTTCTCCTAGACAGAAATTGAGCGCCATCGAAGCCAGATTGCCAGATACCGTGTTCATCCGCAGTTCCCTAAAACTAGCAAGGATTATCGGAAGGTCTGAATGATCTCCTCAGCCGAGCCATTGCCTGCTTCTGGCTGGCTGCTGAAAATAGGCAATAAAAAAGCGCAGGGTCACTGCGCTTTTTTAACGAAACCTAGACAAGTATGATTCGAAGTATCAGTCGGGAGACTATCTACGCCTCTTTAACCGATGGTTTCTAAAAATTAGGAGAACTCAGGCGGGCTTGCCCTACGCCATGACTTTGACAGTGGCGCAAGTCAACGTTAATGCACACCTAAATTAGTCTGAATTAGTCTGCATCCATTTAGGAAGTGGAGCCACGCATTTCGGTATCAGGAACCGTTGCTGATGCGAGGGAAGAGGATTGTTCTGCCATCTCTCTGGCGAGCCTACGCTTGCGGGCATAGAGTTGAATGATTGCAGCCATCGCTACTATCAAACCTAGGGTTGACCAAGCCGTTGCACTGGTGGGCAACTGGTTTTTGAAAACCGCCAGTAAGACAATCAACACCAACAAAACGGTGGGACCTTCGTTGAACCATCGGAATTGCTGCCCAGTGAGGGTACAGGTTCCAGCGGCTAGTTTTTTTCTGAGTCGCCCACAGTAGAAGTGGTACACCAGGGTTACTCCAACGAGGCCAAGTTTGGCATGGAGCCATGGCTGTTTGAGTAGATCAGGCGCGGCCACCAGAAGGGCGATCGCCATCACCACGGTTAACGCCATCCCTGGCATGGTGATCAGGTGATAAAGGCGCTTTTCCATGAGAGCATATTGCTCTTTTAGGATGGATTGAGCTGGCTCAGGACGCTCGTTTGCCTCGGCATGGTAAACAAACAATCGCCCCAGATAAAATAGCCCAGCAAACCAAACAACCACGCCAACAATATGAAATGCCTTGAACCAAAGATAGTTCATGGGTTTCCCCCCTTACTCCGTACCTGATCATACGCCGATCTATCCATTTTTCCTATGTCTTTTCTAGGCTATGGTTGCGGTCTCAGCTTTGACTGAGAACAGATTATAGAAAAGAGATAGGTTATGGAGGCTAGATCAGGCCAATCACCGCAGCGCCATTCACTAGCCATTTAGAGGCTGCTGGCAAATAACGCTGGGAACCGCTTAAACGGCGTGCTTAAACAGCGTATCTAAATAAACCCGTGCCGCGCGGCGGTAGCTGTGGGAGCCATCAACATTGCTGCTGCTACTGTTTTGCAGCAAGAAAAGTGAGAGAGCAGCCACATATACGCGATCTTGATCCCAATCAGGATGGGTTTCTAGATAACCCTTAAGAGACTCATGTAGGTCTTCGGGGATCTCGGCGAGAATGCTAACGGTTGCGTCCATGGAAAACCTCGGCGAATGGGGCAGTGGATGACGAAAAACAGCGAACGGAGAGGGTCTGGCTAGGACTCTACAAACAACCAAGAAACTGGAACCCAGGCGACCCATCAACAGCCTAGAGCAACTGGCCTAGAGCAATTAGAGGACTTTGAGCAACCGCACGATTGGCTAACAGGACGACGATGTAACGCCTTTCTAGCCGCCAATGTTTGGATTAACCGGGTTTAGACGCACCAGAAATTCAGTTTTCTGAAATTTGGCTTTCTGAAATTTGGCTCTTTGAAATTCAGAAAGCTGAAACACAAGATCGGATGACCCGACCTAGACCCGTCTCATTTTGCAGAGAAGCACACAGTAAAGCATTGCAGCCTTAACTAGAATGCGACGCCTCCTCAGCTTGAGAGGCCGGAGACTTTGGATAGGAACCGCTTTCAGTCGATGCCCTGCAATGGGTTGTCGCATCATTCTGCGCTGAGAGGGGGTGGGGTTGTCAATCCAAGGTTGTGCCCTAGACCACTTTAGATTTACTTAAGATTTACGGAAGAATGAGCCTTTAGGGAGGATTTTGTTTACATAACTTTACTTATTTCTCATAAAGTAAGGCAGTGATCCCCAAATTCTGAATATCCCCAATTGCAACACCAAGAGCTGATGCTGCCGTTAACCCCTGTGGAAAAGATCGAAAAGCCTGTGGAAAACTTCCATGTATCTGTGGAATCTCTGTGGAATCTGCTGGGGAAAGGGAGGATGCAAAATAAGAATTACAATTCCCGCACAAATTCCTGAAAGACAACGTTTCCTAAACTTTTTGGTTTTCCTGTTTTGGAGTGATCCCCCTTATCTGACAAGGGTTTGGATGGTTTTGAGTAAAACTGGATCCATCTTTGAAGGGGGAACTTAGGGTGTTGAAGCGGAAGCACAAGCGGAAGAATAGGAGAGGGCGATCGCCCAACCCTTCGCCACATTTGTCAACCTCTCATTTTCTGTCCGTCTTCGAGGCACTCAACGATTAACCATCAACGATTTGGAACGGCTGGAGTTGTCTCAAATTCACCCACGGCTGGGTAATCTGAGAACATCCCTTGAAACCCTCCCTCCTTGAAACCCTCTCTCCCCAAAACCTATTTGCCCCGTCTCGTCAGGAGCGTTCCGTTGCCATGAGTCTTGCTCTCCTCGATGCCATCGCCGTTGGCTTTAATGTGGCGATCGCCTTCTTCATTGGCTCCAGCATTGGGAGTTTTCTAAACGTCGTGATTTATCGGCTACCCGCCGGGGTTTCCTTGATCCATCCGCCCTCCCGCTGCCCCCGCTGCCTACATCGGCTTAAGCCCTATGACAACGTGCCCGTGTTGGGGTGGCTGTGGCTACGCGGTCGTTGTCGCCATTGTCAGACGGCTATTTCTCCCCGCTACCCGCTCATTGAAGCCGCCACTGGTCTGCTGTTTGTCGGGGCATGGTGGGGGTTTGGCTGGTCGCTGCCCACCCTGGGGCATTGGGTCTTTTTTAGCTGGCTGATTGCCCTCTCATTTATTGATTTGGATACGATGACCTTGCCTAATCCGCTCACCCAGTCGGGGGTGGTTTTGGGGTTGGGGTTTCAGATGGCGATGGGGTGGCTAGAGGCAGGC
>Ga0105044_10010891_pt1 | contig 12411 bp, 6 predicted proteins | sample MAT01_FD_78092 | JGI IMG/M metagenome (GOLD analysis project Ga0105044, IMG submission 78092) | Freshwater microbial communities from Lake Fryxell liftoff mats and glacier meltwater in Antarctica - MAT-01 | ecosystem: Environmental > Aquatic > Freshwater > Ice > Liftoff microbial mat | place...
ATGCGGCCAACAGGATACCGCTTGTAGCAAAGGATTTAACGGACGAGTCGCTTACCATCAATGCCTGTTACACACCCGTAAGGGAAGTGGAAGTATTGTACAACTACCTGGTGCACCTGGTTGATGAAAAAAAGGAACACTTGTCGCCGAGAGACATTGTTGTGATGGTGAGTGATATTGATGCTTATGCACCCTATATAAAAGCGGTTTTTAAAACGGCTGTCTGCCAGTTTCCGTTTACCATTGCAGATGAAAGTGTGCAGGCCGGTGATAGTTTATTTACAGCCATTGAAGCCATTTTATCCATTACGGCTGATAGTTTTAAAGCGGAGGAGGTAATGCAATTACTGGATTCACATTATATCCGGGAACGTTTTGATATCACCGAACCAACGCTGCTTAGAAAAGTGGTAAGTATGGCCAACATCCGTTTTGGTATTGAAGGCAGTAGCGACGATGATACGGATTTGGTGAGTTGGAACAACGGCCTGCAACGCATACGCTATGGCATTTGTATGAGTGGTTCAGATGAGTATGGCATTGGTAAAGAAACAATTTATCCACTTGATGTGGCAGAAGGTGCGGATGCGCTGGAATTGGTGCGCTTTAGTCATTTTATTGATGTGTTGAAATGGTATGTGTTGGACAGGATTCATCCCAGAAATTTGGCAGCCTGGGGACAACATATGCTTAACCTGGCCGACAACCTGGTTTTTAAATCAGACAGTAACGAAGCCGATGAAGACTACCAGCGTTTGCTGCAATACATCGAAAATTTGAACCTGCTAACGGAAACCTACAACGAAGCGGTAAGCTACGATGTATTCAAACATAGTTTCCTCCATATCATCGCTTCCGAAACCCGTTCGCACAGTTTTGCTGTGGGTGGAATTACCTTTTGCTCGCTGATTCCGATGCGTAGTATTCCGTTTAAAATTGTAGCATTGCTGGGAATGAATTTTGATAAATTTCCCCGCAGGGAAACACCGCTTAGTTTTAACCTGATGGAACAGAAACGCCGTAAGGGCGATCGGAATGTGAAAGAGAATGACAAGCATTTGTTTTTAGAAACAGTTTTATCTGCGCAGCAATATTTATACATCAGTTATATTGGTCGCAGTGCCAAAGACAATAGCATTCATCCGCCTTCAGCGCTGGTAGATGAACTGGTTGATTATGTGGAATCCGGGATAACAGAGCCTGGAATTAAAGTAAGGGAACGGTTGATTACCACGCATCCATTGCATGGCTTTAGCCAAAAATATTTTCAAAATATAGCAGGCTTGTATTCCTATCTCGGTGGCGAAACCAATGGTGACTCGTCCGTTCCTAAAAATACAACCGCAATCAAGGAGGGAAAAATATTCGACTGGTCAGAAATACCGGTGAGTGCATTGTTATCTTTTTTTAAAAATCCTTTTAAATGGTACTACAATAAAGTGCCGGGTATTTATTACAACGAAGAAGAAGTACTGTTGCCCGATACCGAGTTGTTTGAACTGGATGGATTGCAGCAATGGCAGTTAAAAAACGACCTCCTCCAGTTGGATGAACAGGCAGCAGAAGCCTATCGCATCAGGGCTTTAAAAACAGGTAATGCTCCTTTAAAGCACATGTCGGATATATTGATAGCAAGCACGATGGAGACAGTGGCTCCGGTAAAGCAATTGATAAATGATTGTGTTGGAGATGAGGCACCAGCGGAAATATTGATCAACATACAAATAGAAGATTCGGTTATTGCTGGTAAGCTCGGTAATGTGTACAACGATAAAATGCTGGTGATTTCATTCTCAAAAAATCATTATAAATACTTGTTGGAAACGTATCTTAAATATGTACTGGTAACCGCACAAGGTTTGCCCTTGGAGTTGAATTATATTGCTGCATCGGAGAATAACAGGTACACAATTCCCGTAAATACAATGAATCAAAACGAAGCCTTGCAGTTGCTGCACCAATGGCTGGCTTTTTTTAAAAATGGTCATACCAATATCTTTTTATTGTATCCTGAGTTAAGTGAAAATCCGCTCAAGATGGCATCTTTGGAATTTGATAAATTTACAGATACCATTGGTAAATTTCTCGGACGGTACTCCAATGAGTTTATACAAAACGAACTGGATAACGGCTTGTTTAAAAATCCCGATGCGGTTAGCCGTTTTCAGGAAAATACGCTTAACCTGTTTGAACCCATTGCGGCGTTGTTTCCCGAATTGATTCCTACACCCAAAACTGCTAAAGGATAATTTATGCCCAATCAAAAAGAGAAACAGCTTTTCAATCCTTCAACCGTTTTGCTGGAAACCAGCAATTTAATTGAAGCTAGCGCAGGCACCGGTAAAACCTACTCAATTGCGATTCTTACGCTAAGACTGGTATTGGAAAAAAAGATTCCTATCCAGCAAATATTGATGGTAACTTTTACCAAAGCAGCAGTAGCTGAACTCGAAACACGTATCCGCCAGTTTATGCGCAACGCATTAAAAGTGAGCGAAGGGTTTACCATCAATGATGAAACCATCACGGGCATCGTGCAATCATCTATCCAAAATGAGGCGGTAGGACTAAAAGAAACACAACGCCTGTTAAAGGAAGCGGTGTTGTTTTTAGATGAAACGGCCATCTTAACCATTCATAGTTTTTGCCAGCGCATACTTACAGAATTTGCGTTCGAAACCAGCCAGGTATTTGGTTCAGAAATTCTTACCGATACCAAATCAATCATCACCGATCGGGTAAATGCATTTTGGCGAAAGTATATTACCACACTGGATGTGGCACTATTGCAGGCATTGATCAATGCAGGCATCAGTCGGGATAACCTGGTAAGGCTAATGGACAACGCCCTTGGCGGTAAAGCATTCACGCCAAATGAACCCTTACCGGATCATTTTTTATCTGCGGATTACCAGGCTGACAGGTACGCAGTAATCAGCGAGATGGAAAACAGGATTGAAGCGATAAAGCAAGCGATTTTAAATTATATTTCCGCCAATAGCATTTCCATCAGGCAGGCTACCGAAAAAAATAATTATGCCAATAAGAGCATGCTGCATTTGCTATATGATCCTGCTATTTTACTGGCGGCTATCGTTAAAAATAAAGACAAGGGTTATGTGCAAAAACTATATGGCCAAATTCTACTGGATTATGAAAAGATACCGCCTATTGAAACAGAAAAAGCAGTCGTATTAACTGCGATCATTCACCAGGTTTATAAACTGGCCATTCAAATAATTGTTGCTGAAACGGATCGGTACAAACAGCAAAATAACCAATTGAGTTTTGATGACATGATTGTCAAATTGCATCGGGCGGTTGTGATTGACAACAATGAGTTTTTAATCAGTTCGCTCAAAATAAAATACAAGGCAGCATTTATAGATGAGTTTCAGGATACCGACAAAGTACAGTATGAAATATTTGATCGCCTGTTTTCCACCGATGCTGTTTTGTTTTACATTGGCGATCCAAAGCAATCCATTTATGCCTGGCGAAAGGCAGATATATTCACCTATTTCAAAGCGGGTGATGCTGTTGCCAATCTTTTTGGAATGAATACCAATTATCGGTCTTCCAACAATTTCATTGATGCGATGAACCAGTTTTTTTTACCGGAAGAAGGGTTTGATACGTTTTGTTTTTCAGCCGAAGCGGGTGATGTAGATTATATTAAAGTGGAACCGCCTGCTGCTGCATTTAAAGGGGAATTGTATAAAAATAAACAGCCCGATATTCCCATCACCCTGTATAAAAATCCAAACAATGGATCCATCATTCAAACAGTAGTAGCGCAGATTATTGAATTACTGGGCAGTGAACAATATACCATCGAAGAGAAAGGTACATTCAGGAAGATACGTCCTTCGGATATCGGCATCCTCGTAAGAATTCATGACCAGGCCGCTGATTTAAAACAACTGCTCTCCCGCCTGGGAATACCGGCTGTTACCATTGATGATACCAAATTGTTTCTATCAAATGAAGCGGGGAATATGCTGTATTTGCTTGCTGCTGTCATTGATATCAATGCGTCGAATATCAACCGGGCATTACTGTCGCCTCTTACCGGTTTTACGGTGGCCGATATACTGGCGATGGATGATGAACTGGCACTGAGCCGGTTTAAAAAATACCAGCTTCTTTGGGAGACTGAAGGTGTATATGTGATGCTCGCCCGGTTTATTGCAGACTACCATGTGAAGCAGGAATTGCTAAAGGAAACCGTGGAAAACGGTGAACGCATCATCACCAATACACTGCAATTGATGGAGGTGTTGCATAAAGTGCAAACCCAGAAGCTGTTCTCTCCGCTTGAATTAACCAATTGGCTTAAACGAGGCATAGAGGGCATGGAAGTAGAAGGCGATGAATTTGAGCAACGGGTGGAAAGTGATGAGGAAGCGGTGAAAATTGTAACCATTCATAAGAGTAAGGGATTGGAATATAACATAGTGTTTGCGCCCTTTCTTGATTTGCTCTCCGAACCAAGAAATGGATTTGTAACCTTCCGCGATACAGCCACAGGCGATTATTTGTTTGCTGATAAATCATTGCTGAATAACGAGCGGTTAGCGATTACCAAACAGCAACTGGAGCAGGAAAACCGTCGGCTGATATATGTGGCGATTACAAGGGCAGTGTACAAATGTTACATCAATAAAAATACTTTTAATAAATTCAAAGAGTCTTCTTTGGCTGCATTTACAAATGCATTGGAAATAAGTAAGCCACCTTTTATTGCTTTTGAAACTCCGCCGGAATTGCCGACAGATTATCGGTACAAAAAAAGCGTGCCCCAAATTAAACCGGCTTATCTGATTGCCAATCATTTTCAATTAAAGGAAGTAAACTGGCGGAAGTTGAGTTATACTTTTCTGGATGTTGTACATCAGTCAACATTTAAAAGCAACGCTGCCAAAGGGCTGGATGCGTATGATGAATTTATTTTTAACCAGTTAAAACGTGGGGCCAATACAGGTAATCTGCTGCACCATATTTTTGAACGCATTGATTTTACAGATTCGCAGCGTTGGCAGCAAGTGATCGAAAATGCTTTAAAAAGATTCATCTCTAATTCACCTGTTGAGTCTGTATCCCATTTAACAACGCTGCTAAATCATGTAACCGAAGCAACCATCAAGGTGGCTGGCACTTCATTTCAGTTGAAGGATTTGCAGTGGGATAAAAAATTAAATGAACTGGAGTTTGATTTCAATGTGGCGCTTTTTAATCCGGATGCAGTTAGTCGGTTGTCAACTCCTGAAATACCTATCCAGATTAAGTATGCCAAAGAACTGGAAGGCATCATGAATGGTAAAATCGATTTGTTCTTTGAGCAGGGTGGAAAATATTATATCCTTGACTGGAAGTCAAACTTTCTGGGCGACCGGCCATCTGATTATTCAAAGGAAAATATACATGCCGCCATGACCGAATCCAATTATCATCTGCAATACCTCGTGTACACTTTGGCTTTAAAAAAATACTGCCAGTTGCGTGTGCCTGGTTTCGACTATGACACTCATTTTGGCGGCGTGATTTATTTATTTGTACGAGGTGTTCGGAAAGATAAAGAGCAAGGCATATTTACTTATAAGCCACCAAGGCAATTGATTGGTGCGTTGGATGTAATGTTATCGAAAGTGGAAATTATTAGTTAGAAAAGATAGGTCACCTGGGAAAAGCCAATATTGAATGGTGTTTGCGTGGCGCTCCCATTTATTTGAGTAAGAAACAATCAACCAAAAATTAAAAAAAATATTTTCAAATGACTATAACAGACTGGACCGGATTTGTAGGTGTTACTATCTTACTGGTTGCCTATTTTCTCAACCTTAAAAATATGATCAAAACAGATAGTTTAAGCTACCTGTTGTTGAATGTTACAGGTGCAGGCATTGCTTGCCTGGCATCTGTATTATTAAAATATTTGCCTTTTATTATTTTGGAAGGCTGCTGGACATTGGTGTCGGGCATTGGGCTGATTAATTATCTAAAAAGAAAATAAAATGGCCGGAGAAACAAACCTGCAACAGTTATTAAAAACAAGGCAACCGAAACTCAATGCGGGTGAATACGTTTTTTGTGTGGTGAATGATTTGTCTGTAATCAATCAACAGGATATCCTTTTCTTTTTTAATGAGCAGGAGGGGCTCACTATCGTGCTTCAAAAAGAGCGTGCAGAACAGTACCAGCTTGACTATTCTTTTATTGCCTCGTGGATTACATTGACGGTTCATTCATCACTGGAAGCCGTTGGATTAACAGCCGCTTTTTCAACTGCCCTTTCTGCTGAGGGTATAAGCTGTAATGTAGTAGCAGCCTTTTATCACGATCATATTTTTGTTGATACAAAACATACAGAAAAGACCATTACGATTCTTAACCGTTTTTCAGCATCTGTTTAAAACCATACAATGTATTCCTGCGCCTTACCTGCAAATAGCTCGTCATTTACTACAGTAGGAATCTTGCTCTGATGAAATCCCGTTTCGAAAGGGTTCTATACATTTTTTTTACAGGCATGCAAAAAATGAATCTTCAAACATGTAGTTTTCTATATCTGCTTTGCAGTATTGATAACTATTATTTTTGGTGCCAAAATATTGCACCACACCTTTCAATGAACCCTTCATAACAAGGTTCCTGAAAAATGTTTCTGGCAGTTGCAAAAGGTAAGCGGCTTCTTGCTCAGTTATCCAGTTTTTTTCTTTTTGCGTGTACATGGTTTTGGATTTTAGGATTGGGTTTTCCCGGATGGTTTTATGTTCCGGTATCAAAGTATAAAAATTTGATATCCAAAGTTATATTTGCCTTTATGATGAAATGTAATATATCTACTAATTGAGTGTAGTAGAATTTCTACACGGTATTAGTGTTTTTCCGGGCGGTGCATTTTTGCTTATCTGGGTTAGTCTTATATGTCAGGCGACTTTTATATTGTTATTTAAATAGGAGGTGTACGCTTTATTAGATTTATTTTAGGACATGTATTTTATGCAAAGATGCCGATACTGTTTTAAATTACTCAATAGGCCATCACTTGTACACCAAAAGCGATCCAACGTATGTTGTTGTCTTCCTGGATGGATTGTTCGTCGCTGGTATTGCTGTATGCATCATCCATAGATTGTTTGCAAATTGCAACAGATACACCCATACAAGTATAGCTGTCCGTTAACATGTTTTCACGATGGCCTTTTGAATTGTGCCATTGATCGTACACCATATTCCTGGCTATTTTTTTGGCCTTCAGGTTCAGGTTTTGCCTGTTTTTAAATTCAGCCGGACTTATAGAGCTGAGGGTAGTGTACAAGGCATTTTCACCACAATACTTTTTGCAACCTGCCGCAAGGGCCCGGTCCGAAGGACTTTCGCCTTTAAACCATTCGGAATTGGGATTTTGTACATGCACCAATTTAAACTGGTGACTTTTTTTAGATTCATTGAATAAATAATCCGTTTGGTAGTTGGCTGCTTTTAAAAGGCAGGCATCATATTTTAATGTGTCTAGTCCATTTTCTTTTCTATAGGTATTGGTGTAATACAATAACCAGGGTATCACTAATTTTTCGATGGTTCTTGAATCATTGTCTTTAAAAATTTCCTGTCTGGCTTTAGTGATGGTATATCCTTTGGTTAAGTCATTTTCCCCTATGTTGAGTTCGCCTCCCCATTGTGTAGTGAATTTTTTGTTGGTGTTTACCACACCAGCGTTTTTTTCTTCTACATTATCCTTAAACCGGATTGCAGACTTGTAACCGCCTGCTGTTGGCTGCATTGAAATGCCTATGTAGTTATAATTGCCTAAACAATAATTTCTTGCTGTCTTTAAATTGTCTTTGGCATCTACCAGCAGGTTGATGATCAATTGTACCGGGTCATTATTATTGGAGGAAACCAAAATGCCATTGAGCGCTTCCAACGACAGTTCGGCCTGTGGATTGTTTGAACTATTGGCAGTTTGTTGTTTTGCAGCCTGGGATATTTCCTGAAGGGGATAAATAATTTTCAAAGTAGAAATGCCATTCATTGTGTTGATGAGCGAAGCCAATTCCGGTGAGTATCCATTGCGTGTTAAAGGCTCTTTTACAGTAGCGGCAAATAGCTTCGGACTAAGCCTTACAAGATTTAAAACATAGATTGCCAATTTTTCTTCTTTGTTTAAAAAGGTAGCATTGGCTCCGGTGTTGGCTGATAAAAAGTACGCATTGTTCCATTGATCAGAATATTTTTCTAATGGCGAATGGAAGGGGTCGCAATACGCAGCATAACAAAAAAGTTGTAAAGCTGCGAAGAGTTTAACAGTCAAAAACATGGCTGATTGATTTATACGTGGTTGAATAAAATGAATTTATCGGGTATTGTAAATGATGTATAAATCTTCGATAGAAAGGTTTTATTTGTAGATTAAGTTAAAATGAAATTAATACTTATAACGCCTTGAATTATTTTATACCCTGTAACAAATTGTTAAAGTAGCAGATGCAATTTTTATTCAAATTCTTTTTAATCGAATGTAAAGTCATTCAATTAAAATAACATGCCTGATAAGTTGCATCTTACTTTTTCAGTTTCATTTTGCTGGAAATATTTTGGAATGCTATACTGTACTTTTTCAATAACGCTGATAATTCCAGCAGATCTTTGTCTTTTGTTGTTGGATACATTTCATTCAACTGCGTTAGTCCTGCATCTAAAAAAATCCGGGCTTTTCCAGTTTCACCTTTTTCAAATGTTGTTGCCATTTATAATAACTGGTCATTTACAAATGCCACCACATACATTTTCTTCAGTTCTGCATTCATAGAAATGGGATTGTTGCTGCTTCCATTGTTTTGATCCGAAAGCTGTATGTGCTCAGTCACCGTTTCACTTTTTCCGGTAATCTGATTGAGGTAGTTGATACTTACCAGCAGCGGTTGATCAGCTTTATTATTGATAAGTAAAAAATGTATGAGTACCGGTAATTCCATATCCTGGTATAAATCCGGAAGCATGGCGGTAAACTTATTTCCGATAATGTCTATTGTGTTTACGCCATAAGCTTTTGTAAACTGTAAACCCTTTGGTATCGTGATGGAAATCTGTACATTTTTTGCAATGGGGCTGGCCAGGTTCAACATGTTTTTTGCAAACAGGTCTACCAGTTCTTTTCCTTCTGCTGCAAAAAGCAAGAGGCCACTTCCTTTGCTGGCGAGTTGTTTCATCAGGTCATAATTATAATCCTTACCAACACCGATGGCAGTGCAGGCGATGGTGGCATTGAATGGTTTTTGGGCTGCCACCAATTCATCCGCACTGCGTTCATCATATCCATCGGTAAGTAATATCACGGTATTCATAGCCTTGGGCAAATAGTGTTTTTTACTTCCGCATAAGCAGCTTGCATCGCTTTCAGCATACTGGTTCCGCCGTTTGGCTCAATCGACCGGATCAGCTCAATGATTGCTTTTTTTCGATCGCCTATTTTTGATGAAGGAAACAATAACTGCATATCATCGTCAAATAAAAAGATCGATATCCTGTCATCCGGTAGTAACTGGTTGATCAGTTTTTCAAATCCTTCTTTCAAGCTTTCAATCCGGTCGTACCCTGCCATTGAGCCGCTTTTATCCAAAACAAAACTCACATTCAAAGGCAACCGTTTACCAGATGGCAGATGCAACGCACTGATGCCGGTTTCCAGTACAATTTCTTTTTTATTCGTTGGGCTACCTGTTCGAAGAAAGATGTCAGGCAGTCCGGGATTTTGCCTCGGAGGATAGGGGGTTGTATGGTAGTAGCTAAAGTCTGTTAGTAACAACGTGGCAGGAGTGGGAATAAATTTCTCAGGAAATTCCAAAGCCGGATTGGGTTGATAGGTAATAGTTAAACTACCGGCGGCGCTTCCTCTCGCATTGGTAAGGTTCAACACATCCACATCTTTTTGGAAATTGAAATTTACCAGGTACTTTTTTCCAAAGGGTAAAATAAACAGTGCTTTTCCGTTGCTGTCAGTTATGGCCATGTAAACCTTTTTGCTATTTACTTCATTCAGATAAACAGGTTCGTTGCTGCACTTGCTTCCATCGGAGCGCTTCATTATTAAATCGTAAGGTGCCCTTGAGTTTTTCTTTATCAATGGCAGCCGGATTTTTTGAGTGATGGTGTCCTGTAGATCCTGTTCATCCATGTCATAGGTATCATACACCAGCGTTTTGTAAAAAGTATAACCGTTTGGCAGATCATTGTTAATGAACGATGCGTTCAACTGCTCTTCAACATCGATGTCGTAAAACTGGCGGGTAGGCAATTGGAAAATGGCAACGCCTTTATCATTGGTGAAAGACACATACATTGTTTTATTATCCAGACAAAGCACATGTACTTCTTTTTCGGTTTGCAGCCTGCCTGCACTGTTGGTTACTTTTATTTCAATTTCAAAATGGCCGGGTTTGGTTTCTCCGGCTGAAAGATCTGATTGATCAATGATTTTTAATTTTAAATCAGCTCGTGCAAATGTTTGTTTTTTCATCCGCTCATTCAATGCAGGATTGTGTGTAAGATATAGTGAAAGCGTACTGCTGGCTTCATCGTCTCTTTCAATTACTTCCTGCTCATATTTGTAGCCATCTATGAAAATAGCCCAGTTTTTGCCCTTCGTTATTATAAAATCCACTTTACCATTTGAGTTGGTACGTGCCTTCATCTGCTGTTGAGTACTTTGTTCCTGAAGGGTTACTTCTATGTTTGCAATGGGTTTAATATTTACATCGCCCACTTCAATTGAAACAGTAGCAGTAGATTGGGCAAAAGCGGTAATGCACTAAAATATATAACCAGTTGCAACAGATAATTCCGGGAATTTAATAACAAGCTTTTTTTGGATGACATATAAATAAACTGAGAATGTGGTTCGTATCAATAATCGGCTTCGATCAATTTTTTGTATGATGCAACTTTTTATTTTAATGCATAAAAGATAGAAAATATTTTAACAATAAACGTAATTTCTCTGGTTAACTCTGATTATGAACAGGGCTATTCTTTTTTTATTAGCTGGTCAATGATCAACTGTAAAATGTACCCTTTCTCTAAAAATACCCAACAGAGGGTATGCCGCGCCATTCTTAATTATAGTCGTTTTCCACTTTAAACGAAACGCTTTTTATTTTGACCATTTTTCACCGTAGAAGCTTTCAAAGAAGAATTGATATAATGTGCTTGCTGTTTTATTGATGTTTCATTTTCTAAAACGTTTTGGCGTGTTCATCTAATTGCAATAAATATTCTGGTGTTAAATAAATACAAATAGACCAGGTAATTGCTGGGCCTCGGAAACCAAAGCAGAAGCAAAGGAAAAATTGACGGTATGTTGCTGGCCGAATGAACAAAGTTGAGATTTGAAAATAATACTGAGATAGTTAAAGAAAATTATAAGTGAGGATTGTATCGTAACGAAATCAACAATTGGGTTTAAGAAATCGGTGAAAATATAGTCAAGTTTTAAATAGTCTTCACAAAAATACATTTAGCATGCCCGTGAAATATTTAGTCAATTAAATGTTGAAATAAAAATGTTAAAACAGTCTATATACCATACTTTAAATAAATATTATGTTTAAGTTCTCCTTTCTTCTGGACCGCAAATCAATTTTGCACTCGAAGCGGCACTTTCCGAACGATTGGTAAATGATGTAATTAATAATAAAGGACTCATTAAAAGAGCCTACCTCGGAATTGAAATAGCAAGGGTAAAAGTAGATTCTTATTACCAAAATAAATATGGCAGCGAAGGCAATGAAGTAACGGCCCCGTTGCCTTTTATCAGCGCAGTTTTACCGGGCGGTCCTTCAGCAGCAGCGTTGTCTTCTTATGTTGGCTATACCATAACGGCTATCAATAACGAAACTGTCAGGAATGTAGAAGAAGCACTGGGAGCGTTGGAAAAACTAAAGCCAAACGATGCTGTTAGTTTTTTACTGACGAAAAACGGACAGTCAGCAATCGTGAAAGTGAAATCACAAACTTCTAATATTGCTACCAGCACCGCCATTGGAAAATATGCCGTTGGCAGGTGGGGCGGTCAGTCCTTTGCTGAAAATAATATGCTCTCGCTGAATTTTGTAGATAAAGCAACTTATGCCGGATTTCAAAAAAAGGCAACGGAATATATTTCCATCATCGGACAGAAAACTCAGTTAAGCTCTGATGTGTTGTTTAGCAATGAGTGGCTGGTGGTAGGTACAGGCCTTTTGTCTTCCAACGGAAATACCGTTTGGAAAGTAAGGGATGATGCTGACCTGGGATCAGCTTTAAGACTCAGTGAACTTTCAGGTGTAATTGACCTGGTATTGTTTAAAAAAGGAAGAGATGTGAGCGATGAAAATAATTATATCGTAAAGCGTTTCATGCTTTCCGGCA
>Ga0105044_10010893_pt1 | contig 12410 bp, 8 predicted proteins | sample MAT01_FD_78092 | JGI IMG/M metagenome (GOLD analysis project Ga0105044, IMG submission 78092) | Freshwater microbial communities from Lake Fryxell liftoff mats and glacier meltwater in Antarctica - MAT-01 | ecosystem: Environmental > Aquatic > Freshwater > Ice > Liftoff microbial mat | place...
CAGGGCGTGATTGTCTATTTGCGTCAAGAAGGGCGTGGAATTGGTTTGCTCAATAAGCTCCGGGCATACTCCTTGCAGGACATTGGTTTAGATACTGTCGAAGCGAATGAGCGGCTTGGGTTTCCGGCAGATCTACGGGACTATGGTGTGGGCGCACAGATTTTGAATGATCTGGGCATTAGTAAGCTGCGGTTGATCACCAATAATCCTCGTAAGATTGCGGGCTTGAAAGGCTACGGTCTTGAGATGGTCGATCGGGTGCCGTTGTTGATTGAGGCGACGGATTACAATGCGAGCTATCTCGCTACTAAAGCGGAAAAAATGGGTCATTTATTGGTGAGTAACTACTTAATGACCTTGGCGATCGATTGGAAAGATGAACCACCGACCTTGGCGGAACGGTACGAACGTCTTGAAAAAGTCAAATTTTTGTCACGCGGCTTTGGCTTAATGCTGGAGGAAGAAGTGCGACCTATGGCTGCATCGATTTTGGGAACGGAGAAAGGATTAGTGGTGAATGTGGGGACCGAACGGGGCGAAGAAATGTCTCAGACTTGGTTCCTTGAACCCGAGAGTATCTACACGGAGTCCATTACGAATCTGGTCAGCCAACTAGCGAAATGGGTCACGATCGAAAAGATGTCGCTATTGCTATCTGATGGCAGCGATCCGTTGGTTGGTTTACAGGCTCAGATCGACCGACGATCGTTAGACATGGCGGATGTACGATCGACCTTGGAAGGAGCATTAGAAACCCAATTGGTCTATAGTTTTGAGCCAGGTGCTGTCTAGAAAAGTTCGTGCTCCTGTACAAATCACTTGGTTTCTAACTTAATTGCAGAACAGGAGACTCGTCAGGGGCTTGACTATTGAAGATCACAACATCCAAAGGCTGATCTTCATACACATTCAAATCAAACCAAAATGTTGTCCCAATTCCCACTTCGCTAATCAGATTCACCTGACTGCGATGTTTTTCTTGAATGATATTACGAACAATTGATAGCCCGAGTCCTGTTCCTTCTAGAGTATGAACCTGATTTTCAACTCGGAAAAATCGTTCAAAAATATTGGCCTGAGCATCCGGTTCAATCCCAATTCCTGTATCTGAAATCTCGATTCTCACGAGTTTTGCATTGTTTTCCAAATCATGTTCATCTGTGAGGTAGGTCCGAATGGCAATGCGTCCACCGGACTTAGTGAACTTCATGGCGTTGCCGACCAAATTGGCCAACACTTGCACAATCAAATCATAATTTCCAGTCACGATCGGTAAATCTGCTTCAATATCCTGAACTAATTCAATATTTTTATCCTTGGCATTCAGTTGATACGTCCGAAGCGTTTGCTCAACAGCCGGACTGAGATCTAGTGCATCCAGAGTATAGGTTCGAGACGATTCAAGACGAGTTAGATCTAAGACATCATTGACGAGTCGAGTGAGCCGATCGGTTTCATGGTTTGCAGTTTGTAAAAATTCCTGTCGTTGCGCGGGTTCAAGGGCATCCCCATATTCATACAAGGTTTCAATGAATGACTTGATATTAAACAGTGGAGTTCGCAATTCATGGGAAACATTACTAATGAATTGACTTTTGGCCGCATTCAACTCAGTTTCCCGAGTGATGTCTTGCACCGTCATGGCAATGCCCCGAAGATTTTCTTTAGTGCCATCAAGGACGGTATTCAACAAAATCCGAATGGTGCAATAAATCGGCTCCGGCAGCGTAATGGTAAACTCGGCCCCTTCTTTCAGTTCACCGCGAACAATTTGATACAACGGACGGGTGAGTTCAGATTGAACAGCAGTTGGGAGGGCATACAGGGCATTTTCACCTTCGATCGACTCATCCCAACCAAAAATTCGCTTGGCAGTGGAGTTAGCCAGCAAAATTTGAAAATCCGTATCTAGTAGAATCGCGCCATCTGCAATTGTGGACACTAAGGTTTCGAGCTTGGCTTTTTCGGAGGTTAGCTCATCAATATTTTGTTCTTCGTAACGTTCTAGTCGCTCGGCCATTTCATTGAAACTGGACATTAGCCCAAGGAATTCCCCGCCTAAGGGCAAATCAACCCGCTGCTGAAAATTTCCCTTAGCAATATTCTTCACGCCATTCAACAATTCGCGAATCGGTTTAGTAATGGTCAAAGCGTTGAATACGGCACCTAAAATCACCATGGCCCAAATCGAGACAAATACGGCAGTCGTCACATCACGGGTAAGATTTGAGGAGGCTATCGTGGCGGGATTTGGATTAGTGCCGATCGCCAGAACACCCAAATATTTTCCTTCATAGAGCAGCGGCACAAACACATCCGTTACTTCACCATCGGGCGTAAGATGTTGTCGAACCATGGGCAAATCCATGCGCTCAGAGAAATTTTCAGGAAGCTGAATGCGGCGTTTGATGATGAGAGAATTTTGGACTTCCACATCGCTAAAGGGAATTCCGAAATAGATTTCACCTTTAGGATTGGCATAGATCATGTAACGAACACTGGCCGTGCTGCTATAAAAACGCTGAGAAAAACTTGCCAGTTCGCTCTTCTTATCCTCCCCGACCAATGGCGCAACATTAGCCGCCAGAAGCAAGCCTAAGTCGCTGCCAAACCGAGTGTCATTCACCCGTGCATCGGATTGAATAGTGTCTACCGCCCAAAACGTTAGACCACTCATCACCAGTGACACCACAAGGGTTGCGATCGCCATCAACTTAGTCTGAAGTGTGAAATCAGACCACCACCGGACCAAAATATCTCGAACGGTTAGGAGGGGCGACAACACAACAATACCTATACTGGGTTCAGAACTGGGTTCAGAGTTTCATCCATCATACCTTGTGCGCTTGATTCAAATTCTTACGTTAAGCCACATTTTAAAATCATTGCGTCGCAAGACACTGGTTCCACTGAATGGGGAAAACATTCTTGAAGTCTATTCATGGCAAGGATTTCAAAGATTTTTCTTCAAAATCGCTGTCATCCTTGGATGACAAACGTTTCGGACAATTCATCCCACCCAGCGGAACCAGTGCCTGAAGTTCCGATCGGCCTATCACCTCAATCTCAATCTACTCAGTCTTGGTGGGAAAGAATCTCGGGTGCTTTTCTGCATGATGATGCCTTCGATCGCATAGAACAAATAGGTCGAGAATTGCGCAATTCCTACACCGATAGTTTTTGAAAATGATTTGGAGGATTTACAACAGGCTAAAGCAGAAGAACAGGATGCCGTAACGGTCTCGATCGCAGGCGTGAAAACCATGCTGAATTTGGCATAACTTTTACATGACAGATGAGTTCACGATCGAAGTCTCTTCCACTGCCAATCCCACAAAATTACCAAACCCCGATCGCGGCCTAAATGTAGAAACTGATGTGGGGGTGGGCAGATCTGCAATCTCCTCTAATAAAAGTTCTTACAAATCCACGATCGCCAACTCGAAGAACCCATTCAACATTCCAAATAGCAAATCCAAATCAGAGAAACTATAACGGTTTGGTTCTCTCGTGAAAACTTGATGACTCAACCGACCAAAGTCCCAAGAAGCACCATCTGTGACTATGCCATACACAACTCTAGAATGCTGATTCAACTTATCGGCTGCAACCAACTCCGCCAAACATTGTCCCCAACCCAGTTCAAAATCATTACGTTTTGCTTCGACCAACAGAAGAAGTGGTAAACCTAAAACGTTCTTTCCCAGTTCAGATTTTTTAGAAAGCATATAATCTGGTGTGCCACTGAGTTTGTCCCCTGCTGAGAACGACTTCTGGACCCAGAGCGCTGTGTGATGGTAATAACGCTTATAAATCTCTCTGAGAATTGGAAAAATGATAATCTCACATCTAGCTGCCTCAGATGCAAAAACATCCATGGTGGTGAGATTGAAATTAAATTCCTCTCGAAAGAAGTCGGAGATCTCGATCGATCGGACCACCACAAAATTTGCTTCCTCAGACCGGATCAGAAACTCTTCTTGAACTTGAGCCAGACTTTTGTAATCACTAAAGGCCATGGAAATATTTTCGGTTGGTCACTTTTTAGGATACGTTCTATCCTACCTTTTTTAATGGAGTTTCTGTATGCTTAATAAAGATGACAATCAGGCGATCGGAGCCGTTTCAAATGCTCAAGGCGACAATTGAAAAAGTGATAATCCAACTTACAGTAATCATGAACTTTCGCATGAGTCAAGGCGATCGCCCAAGACCAAATATGAGACACCTGAGTAAAGGCTCTTAAACTCTCCAACTCCCAATTCTCCAATGAAGACACTGCCTGATAGCCTGCCAAAAACGCCGATCGGACCTGAATACTAACGCCGCCCCGTATGGCCACCTGAAAAAACTTCGCCACCTCAAAAGCTCGCCACCCATAGCCGCACTGATCAAAATCAAACATCGTTAACCGATCGTCCCGAGTAAAATGCACATTGCCACTATGGGGATCGCCCCAACACATGACCCAGTAGGGAAAGTCGGTCGGATGTTTTTCCAATTGTGTCATTAATTGATCAGCCGTATGGACCAAATTAGAGCGATCGTACTGATGCTCCGACATAAACGGCAGAATAGTGCGCATCGATCGGGAAATCAAAAAATCCAACGTCAAATCAGATCGAGAAAACTGACTCTGAAATTTTGGTGTGGTTTGATGTAACTGAGCAATGGTTTTCCCTAAGGTGTAGCTTTGAGCTGGATTCAAATCACCGATCGCAATACAACCCGGCGCATAAATAAACAAAGCAGCATACCTGTTGCCTTCCGGAGCCTGAATCGAAATCCACAACTCATCCTTCGCCGTCCGCAACGGATAGGCAACTGGAATGTCAGCCTGGTTCAAAAATTCCAGTAGCTCTAATTCAAACGCAACTTCACACTCCGATCGCCAATGGGCATGGGTTACACGCAACACATACTGTGCCGTCTGAGTCTCCACCAAATACACATCACTCAGCCCCCGTCGCCAAAACTGACAGCTCAAAATGGTCCCAATCTGGTATTGAGAGAGCAACTGCTGAGTTAAAGCTCCGCAGGAAAGCGTCGAATAAGTGACCGGGAACAGCATTGATGTCATTTACCGATCATCAGTTAAAACACTGCATCGAACTGTATCGTAGGTGACAACAATTCAATTATTGATGACGAGAAATAATTCGTTAAGCTATTCAGACTTCAAACCTTTCGCAATTCGTCCTAGATCCATTTTTTCATCGATCGACACCCGTGATGGTGACCCGCTGATAATGCCTTCAAAATTTCGGAAAGAATCTTTAATTTCGGGTCCATTACTGCTGATGGTATATTCACGAATTCCTTTGTCATGGGCCGAACCACGCATTTTAAACACATTTAAGGCCCGCGACATTTCACCTCGAATTTCGACGTAATGCAACATCAAAATGGTGTCTGTAATGGTGGAAATGTGAGAATCGGTGATGGAGTGAGATCCCATGAATTGATCCGTTGTGTTAGTGAAGAAACCTGTAATTTCTTCTTGTTTTGCAAAGCCTGTGACCCCAATGACAAACTGGCGAAAGGAATTATTACTAACCCCTCGCGCTAAGGCCGACAGCGAATCTATGGCGATGCGGGTCGGTTTAAATGCCGCAATTTCTGACTTAATCATTTGCAAATGATCTTCCAAACCAGCGGACTCTGGATAAGCACAAATAATCTTCAAAAGTCCACGTCGTTCAAAGTCCTCAAAATCAGTCCCCCAAGAGCTGGCGTTTCGGGAAAGCTGGGCGCGAGATTCTTCATAAGCAAACAGAATCGCCCGTTCACCCTGCATACAGCCCTGTTGAATGAACTTACTGACCAATAAGGTTTTTCCAGTTCCGGTCGCTCCTGTCGCCAGAATGATGGAGTCTTTGAAGAAGCCGCCGCCACACATCGCATCTAGCTTCTCAACACCTGACGATACGCGAACATTCGACGATTTCTGGGTCAGACGCATGGCCCCCAATGGGAAGATATTCATGCCGTAGGTGGTGATAGTGAACGGATATTCGCCCTTCATATGGGTGGTGCCGCGTAATTTTAGAATTTCAATAGTGCGACGACGACGTTCACCTTCTAGGACGTTACGCACAATGACGACATTATCGGCGACAAATTCTTCAACGCCAAAGCGAGCGACTTGACCATATTCTTCGGTGCGCTCTGTGGTGATGATGGTCGTAACGCCGAGGTGCTTCAGCCGCGAGACTAGTCTTAAAATTTCACGACGGACCAGCGAGGCGGAGTCGTATTGTTGAAATAGGGCGGTGACGGAATCTATTGACACCCGTTTAGCTTTGTATTTGCGGATAGCGTATTGAATGCGCTCGATTAAGGCAGAAAAATCAAAATTGCCGACGACTTCCTGACCTTCAGGGTCCGGGGATGCGTCTAAAATAAATAATTTGCCTTCATCAATTAGCTTTTGCAAATCCCAACCAAAACTAACTGCATTTTTAATAATGTCGCTGGCGGTCTCTTCAAAGGTGACAAATACGCCCGAATCATCAAAATGCTCAATGCCGTTGTACAAAAATTGCATGGCGAGGAGAGTTTTCCCTGTCCCCGACGTGCCGCTAACGAGACTGGTTCTGCCAATGGGGAACCCACCCTGGCTGATGTCATCGAAGCCCTCGATCATCGTCCTGATTTTTTGGACTCCTAATGATTCAAGGTTTTTCTTCGGTTTAGATTGAGAAATCGGTTCCATAAAACTTGCAGTTCTTTTCGCTAAATTATATTGGTAATGATTATGTCGCTATATTCTGCAAACCTTACCATTGTTTAATACGGGAGAAGGTCTAGGCATAGATTCTTATCGTTTGATGGCGTTTCATCTCGTTTATCAACGTTCTGAGATCGGGCCTTTCACTATTGCTCATCCCAAGCTTTATTTTTATCGTCTTGAAGCTCTTCATACAGCAAGTCCAATCCAATTAGAACTCGTTCACGATCGCTCAGGTCGCCAATAATTCGTCGCACAGGTGGGGGCAATATTTTGGCGAGGGTGGGAGTGGCGAGAATTTTATCTTCTTCTGCCAGTTGAGGATTTTTCAGGACATCAATGACTTTGAGGGCATAGACTCCTTGAAATTCCTGCTCCAAAATTTCGTTTAGGGTTTTGAGTGCGTGGAGTGAATTGGGGGTGTTTCCGGCTACGTAGAGCTTGAGAACGTAAACTTTCCGAGTATTTTGCATGAATGGTCTCTAGAGGGAGGCGGGATTGGTGGATTCCTTGGGAATCGATCGACGGTACATTTCACAGAGGTGCGCCAAGGTGTCAATAAGAGTCAAGCGATAATCTAGAACAATGTCTTCATTGCGACCTTCCAATTTTAGTTGCTTTACAAACTCATCCATCACGTCCATATGTATTTCGACAACCTGGGACACAGGCAGATCCGCAAAGAAGGCCATGTCGATATAAGAATCAATCTTCTGATTAATATCCCCGTACGCATTGAAATATCCCAATACAATACCGCGATACTCGGCTTTGAGTTCTGCCAAAACCTCCAATTGTTCCTCTGGGGGAAGGTTTCGCAGATAGGCTTTGGGGCTGCGCTTGTAGTAAACCCCGAGATAGCCGAGGCGTTCCTTTAGTTTTTCTGAGAGTCGCTGTTGTTGGCTTACCAGGGAGGCTTGGGCATTTTTTGTTTCGGCATTGTCCGGTAGATACCCACCCATCTCTGCCCCTAACTCATCCGACAGGTCTGCCTCGGCTAAAATTCCGGCTGGGGATAGGTGGAGAAAGGCTTCGATCGCTTCATTGAGCACTACAGGAACGGTGTCGAGTCGATCGAGGGTAAGGCGAATTTCAGCTTCGTGGCATAGAACAGTGGGGACTTTTTGGGCTTTGTCTTGAAGAATGACAGTAGGCAATAAGGTGACGTTTTCACTGAGCCAACTGACGAGACCGTTCAACGCCGGACTTTCCTGAAGTAAGAGGCAATCAATTTGTTGAGCGCTTTTCTCTAAAATTCTCAGAAGTTCTGACTGAGACTGAGGTTGAATCAGCGTGTAACTTGTTTTCGGCAAGAAATCCGTTAAATGGTCCCAATACGATCGCCCCGCCAAAAAGCAGCATACCGAAAGTTTAGCTCCGGGGCTAGAGGATTCAAAAATGGGATCGGGAAGATCGGTCACTATAAAATTAACTTTTTTTTAATATCTGTATTTAACATCTTAAGTCTGAAGTGATCATAACGGTTTTTGAAATACAGATGAAACATCGAGATAATGATTTTCCTTATGTTTTATTCGATTTTCATCTAATTTTTTAGCTACATCCATCCGTTTCTTGGTCCCTGCGCGCTATGAACCCTATTTTTTCCTCTGGTGACTGGGCAGAGTCAACTCTGGTGCGGTTGCTAGAGCCGTTGCCGTTGCCGTCGCTCCTATTGTGTAGAGATTCGCCCGATCGTAGTTATCCCAACCCCGCCTGGTCTAAGTTTGTAGATGGATTTGTGGATGCGTTTGCGGCAAAGAGTTTAGAACGGTTGCTTGCGGTGGGAGCTATTTTCCCTGAGACCTGTGTGCAGGCTTGGCAGACAAAACGGGGAGACTCACGGCAGATTCAAGTGGCTTGGCAACCGATCGCAGCCGACATGCCCTCATGGATGGTGTGGCTAGAAGATGTGACGGAAGCGTCTCTGTCGTCGAAAGATAATCTGAATAATCTGGATCCAGAAGCAGGGCTTCCTTTGCTCAACCATCCGTCGTCCAAAATTCCGAAGCGTGAGATTGCGATCGATGCGGAGATGTTGCAGGTCAATCGGTTAAAAGATGAGTTCTTAGCCTGTGTCAGCCATGAATTGCGATCGCCCTTAACGGCGTTGTTGGGATTGTCGAAGCTGCTGCAAGACCCCATGATGGGGGAGTTGAGCGATCGGCAGCGGCGCTACGCCCAATTGATCCATCGCAGCGGTAAACAGCTCATCAGCATTGTCAACGATATTCTTGACTTTACCCGCATGGAAACTGGGCATCTAGATTTGCATCCCAGTTCGGTGCAGCTAGCCCAGATTTGCCACAAAGCCCTTGACCAAGTACAGCATCATTCTCCCGATGCGATGCCCGATGCTTCTGAGCAGCCTTGGCCTAGCTTTACGATGACCATAGAACCGGGACTGGAGTCTTTGGTGGCGGATCCAACCCGCCTTCAGCAGATGTTACGTCATTTAATTTCCAACGCCCTTAAATTTACGACTAGCGAGGGAAGGGCTGGATTACGGGTGAGTCGTTGGGAGGGGTGGGTGGCCTTTACGGTGTGGGATACGGGTATTGGGATTCCGGCGGATAAGCAACATTTGATTTTTCAGAAATTTCAGCAGCTCGAAAATCCCATGACTCGGCAGTTTGAGGGGACGGGGCTGGGGTTGGTCTTGACGCAGCGGTTGGCACGGCTCCATGGCGGTGATGTGACCTTTACATCGCGTCCGGGGAAAGGTAGTGAGTTTACATTGCTATTGCCGCCCACGCCCCCGATCGCAGCGCTTGATCCCATGCGTAATCTAGTCTCCCCAACGCCAATTCACCCGAATCGGATGGTGTTGGTGGTGGAGTCGAGTTTGAGAAATCTAGAAGACTTGACGGAGCAACTCACGGAATTAGATTACCGAGTCGCGATCGCTCGGTCTGGAACAGAAGCCCTGGAAAAAGCCCGCAAACTCCAGCCCTGTGCGATTTTGATTAATCCATTTTTACCCATGCTGTCGGGGTGGGATGTGTTGACCCTGTTGAAGTCAGATAGCGCCACTCGGCACATTCCGCTGGTCGTCACGGCGACCCGATCGGAACAACAGCGGGCTTATGGAGCTTCTGCCGACGGATTTTTGCGCATTCCGATTTCACCGCGATCGTTGATATTGATGTTGGAGCGCGTCACCACTGTCCCCGAAACCCAGCCCTCGGAAGCACCAGCGTCTTCTCGTACCCTCCTGTGTCTATATCTTCAAGAACTTCAACCCGAACATTACTCCATGGAAATGGCGAGCGAGCAGAGTCCAACTCCTATTTTGCAAGCCAATCATTACCGCGTAATTGAAGCCTACGATGCCGAGCAAGCCGAAATGTTGGCGCGAGTCTGGAAACCGAATGCAGTGATTTTGGTCGGTTCGCAGTCTCGACCGTCTATGGTGCTCAATCAAATTATGCAGCAAACCTATCTGGCTTCGTTACCGATCGTCACCCTCGATCCAGCGCTTTCCCAAGCCGCTCAGCAGATTTCTGGGTTAGCTGTGTTTCCCTGTCCGCAATTTGCCCAAGTGCCGACGGCGGTGTTACAGACGGTGAATGTGGCGATCGGATTTGGTGGGCGGCCATCGGTGTTGATGGTGGACAGTGCCCAGTGGTCGGAGGTTAAAACGTCTAAGTCATCAGAGTGGCTTCAAGCGTTGATGCAATATCTTCAGACGGCAGGATTGCGGGGACGACTTGTGGGTGAGCAACGAGAGATGGTTAACCGATTGCGATCGCAGGGGGTTGATTTGCTGTTGGTCTATTGGCAAGATGGCACCTCTGAGATGGCACTTCAGGAGGGGTTGGCTGCTTTAACGGATTTAGAAACCCCGCCCGCTGTGTTGATCTTAGACTATCGATCGGCAGGCCATCTGGACCCGGTAACGTTGCCCTATTCGGTGATTCAGCAGCCTAAAGATATGACGTTAGTGTTGCAAAAGATTCAACAATGTTTAGGGGTTTGAAGGCTTAGCGACTTAGAGAAATCAAAAACGTTAGTCTCTTCGTTGATAGAATTCTGACAGTATTCGATGATGCAATCTCTCCATGAGGCAATGGGCACATGAATTGGCAAACAGAACTACGGGATGCGATCGGCGAATTTACCCAAGATGTGGAAGCGCTTGTGGGCGAAATCTCTCGGGATGCGATGGGTGCGCTCGATCGGTTTGTGGAATTGTCTGATGATTTTGTGGAGGATATGACCAATGCGATTCTTCATGAGTTTGAAACGCAAACGCCTATTGCAAATTTTCTCGATCGTGATTTAGAGGAATTGCTCAACTCATTTTTACGCCCGTTTAACGATTTGTCTATGGAGGATTTTAATTCTCCTAACTCGTCCATGCCCGTCCATGCGATTTGTGAAAATTGCGAAAACTACCACGGTCAGAGTTATGGCGGCACTCCATTAGTTTGCGGAATGCATCCCTATGGCCCAGATATAACTCAGACGGAATGCGGCGATCGGTCTATTAAGCCGACTGAACTTAAGGTTGAAGAAGACCGATCGAGCTTCCCGCCAGATTGGTGGAATTCTTAGGCTTGTGTTGGTAGTGGTGTGATCCGATCGCTGGCTTCCAAGATGTCCAGTAGCTTTTCGCGATCGCTTCTCATAGGTTGACGGATTCCTGTAGGACACGATCGCGGATGCGTTGTTTCAGCCCTTTTTCAGTGACGATATCGACGGGGCAACCGAGCAGGTCTTGCAGGTCCATGGCGAGGCCACCGAGGTCAAAATAGACTGCGGTTGGGTTCAAGATCGATGAGGAGGTCGAGATCGCTGGTTCGGATGTCTTCTCCTCGGGCAACAGATCCGAAGATGCGGAGGTTACTTGCGCCGTAGGTTTGGGCGAGGTGGAGAATGGCTTCCCGTTTGGTTTGGATTTGTTGGGTGATGGTGGAGGGAGACTGGCTCATGGGGGTGGGGACGATAGGTTGAATGAGATTAGAGCAGTTAGGATTCTGACGTGAACACCAGGCCACGATGGACTTGTTTCAATGGGACACTTCAGATTGATGCTTTTTACTTCGATGGTATCGCCTTCTCTGTACTTAGATTAGCGGCGTAGTGACTAGATTTAGCGACTTTATGGCGGGTTCGCGTTTCTTTATAAGAGAGAAATCTGTCCTGAATCTGTAGTTGATGGCGCTGTATAAACCTCCTTAGAAAGCGCTCCTACACTTTCCAGATCCTCTCTTGAAAAAGTATCTCCATGGCAAACTCTCGCAAGTAGTTCCGACTGTCTAGGTTCAAGCTCAAGAAGAAGCCCGAGAACATTGAGAAGATTTATTAGCTCAGTCGTGTATTCAGCAAGCCAATGATCGGGCTGGATATTGCAGAGTGGCGAAGGCTGACGACGATCGCCGATGATTGGGCGTTCGCGGTTCTTCTTGCGATAGCTGAACCAGTGCAGAATTACCTGCTTTCCTGATACTTCGTAATTCCAGATAGCAGGGGAAACATTTTCTACATAGCCATCACCAATCAGTAGTCGTTTTTTGTTCTCGTCATAACTAATGGAATCAGGCATTTCGTTAGGATCTGTAGGAATGGCCCCGGCCCGTGGAATAGTTGGACGTTGGTCTTTATGCAGACGTGGCGGCCCTGGCGGTCTGCCCTGAGCGGGGTCTGTCATACGATCGCCAAAGGTATGTAACCAGAG
>Ga0105044_10010896_pt1 | contig 12408 bp, 21 predicted proteins | sample MAT01_FD_78092 | JGI IMG/M metagenome (GOLD analysis project Ga0105044, IMG submission 78092) | Freshwater microbial communities from Lake Fryxell liftoff mats and glacier meltwater in Antarctica - MAT-01 | ecosystem: Environmental > Aquatic > Freshwater > Ice > Liftoff microbial mat | place...
AAGGACAGCACAAGGCTTCAGGTACTCCGGCATCCCGGATTTCATAAATAGAGAATAACACAAAAAACGGGTTTCCACCCGGAACTATAAACAAAAGTCCCGGCTTAATCCCGGCTTAATCCCGCAAGCTACGATCGGTATACTATTGAGTAGTAGGCATTATCCAGGGAGAACCCATGGCACAAACACCGAGCCGAATCGACATCCTATATCCAGAGGCTTTGGTCGATCGGATTGAATACCTATCCAGCCGCACCCGCGAATCCCGATCGGCAATCATGCACCGAGCAATGGCGATCGGAGTGGCGGCGATGGAGGCCGAAATCTCGCAGCACTTGAGCTTTAAAAATGGGCTAGCCATATCCGAAAAGTTGAGGCGGCGGGGTGAAGCTTGGGACCAATCGATCGCACTGCTCGAAGCTGGAACCGATGAGATGAAGGAAATTGCTAAGAGCTTAAGGCGATCGGCAGGCGGCGAGTAAGTAGCTGCAAACGTTTTCACCTCAGACACGGCAATTGACTCTACCGTGTCTGACCTATCCAAGCCCTAAGCCGTGAGAGCCGACACCATTTCCGATCGGCTCAGGTGCTTATTCGTCCCGTGAGCGTTCCGCCATTTCACACCAGCCGCTTGACATAACTTGCGTAATTCGATCGCCTTCATCCCGTCAAACGTCGTATCCGCTTTGATGGGAAGTGCGATCGACTTCACTGCAACTGGCATCGATGTTGCAACCGACAGAGGCCGATCGGCTTTCGATTCATCAACAGCAACTGCGATCGATTCCATCACCCAATCGGGAACAAAATCAGAATCATTATCTTCAGGCAAATCTTCACCCAAGTAGATTTCTTCAGTCGGCGCGGCGGCGGGTGCAGTTTCTAATTCAGCGAAAAGCAATTCACCAGCGACATACAACGCGATACAGATATAGACGATCGCTTTTGCCGTGAAGAGTGCGATCGTGTAAAGCGCTTTGAGAATCGAAATCGAAGCAGCAAACATTTGAACCTTAGACATTGGGAAACCCCTTGAAACGATGGGTGAACTCTCCTCTGCATTTACCAGGGCTGGGAACCTGCGATCGAAACGATGATCGGCTGCATTAAAGTCTTGGGCATCTATGCTCCCTCTGAGCGCTTTAAGGTGCCACCGACCCGATATAAATAATATGTTCGATTAGTCCCGATATGTCAACACATTTATCTAAGAGATTTATGTCGGGTGGTGTATGCGCAACAAAAAGCGCCTCGTCTGCATTTCTGCCGGAGGCGCTTTCTGAGTGATGCGTTAATCCCTGTATCACAGCGGGAGCCAGTTGTACCGCACTGACGGGCATTTAGTGTTGTTGGTAACGCGGGGTTATGCTTTTCAACCGCGATCGTTTGGAATGGCCTGAGTTCGTTAATTTCGCTATCCATTTTTATCTGGAATCGCCGCCCCTCTCACCCGATGTAATCAGTATAGCCGATCCCGTTGGATATGTCAACACATTTATCTAATATATTTGTGATGCGCTGTCAGCTTGGGTTTCAGCTATAAAACGACCCGGCAATCTTTCGATCGCGGGGTCGTTCTGATTACATTTCCTCGATCGATTCAACGCTCATCAGATTGGTTCCCGAAAAGAGCATCTCTGAATTTTCGGCTGAGCTGTAACTGAGCTTGTGGCTATCGTAAAGGATACCTAGTGATCTTACTTCGTCAATGTCGCCATTGTCGCGAATCATCTTAAATTTGCGAACTAAAGCTAGAGCATTATAAAGCGCTACCCAGGCATCAGATACAAAATCAACTTCTTCTAAAGGCATCCCATTTTTTTGAAACTGGGCCTCCATGCTTTTGGCCTTATTCAGGAGATCATCTATATCAATCTCTTGATACAAACCGACGACACCCCAGTCTTTTAACTCCAACGACTGAGACATATTCCTGCCTTTAGGCTCTCCCTCTATCAGCTTGGATCGCCAAGCCTTATGCTCTGCTTTGATTTCTTCCGATGATTTACCCTCGGCACAGTTGGGCACTCCAGGGACCGGGAAATCGTTCGCTTTCCATACGAATACTTTCATCAAAATTCTCCTTAAGTTTATGAATTGGACTATCTTGCATCCCGTGTGAATGCTGCAATAGCAATCAACATATCCGCTAGGGTTTCATCTTTTTCATCTTTGAGAATGAAGGCGATCGCGGTGACATTCTCAGAAATATCGTATCCATCTTTCACTTGATCCAGTAGGCTCCATGTTTCGTCGCCTGGATTATCAACGTGTGGTGCAACAGACAAAAGGTATCCAGCGATCACCTCAACGAGTTGGTATTTCTCTCGCGTGGTGAGGTCGCTAAGTCTCTCGCCATAAGCTTCAATTAGTTTACGGATGGCGTGTGTATCTTTGCATTCGGCGAGTGTTTGTGGCATGGTTTCTTGTGGCGTGGTGGTTAGTTTTTATAGATTGAAGGGCGATCGATCGCCCTCTGCTTTACTAGTCGGTTTCCCAAATCTCTGAGAGTTGGATTATTGGTCTCCCAGCTTACTCGCCACGTAATCGTAAATAATCGCCCCGTAAATCATGGCCTCAGATTCGGTGGGGGCATCAGGCCATGGCCAATCCTCTATCAGAGCATCGATCGCAGCCTGTATCGGGTCAGGTCGGTCGGAGAATCCGACAACGAATTGTTCTGGAGTGATTGAACCTACAAAGCGATCGTATAAATCCATTTTTGAGCCTCTTAATAATGTTGAATCAGTGGGGCGATCGATTCTTTCGAGGAGGCGATCGCCTTTGCCATAAATAAATACTACCTTGACACCTATATTAATGTCAACACCTTTATCTAAGAGATTTATGGCGTAGATAATATCTGCTGAATGGATCGCAGTTGCGATTCATCCGCAGTTTCCAGGGCGACAACGATCGCGGCCAATCTTGCGGGTACATATGCTGTGGTTCCTTGCCCCGTGGCAGGGCGACCGATCCGGAACTTTGGCGGTTTAGCGGTGCCAGTATAGTTCGTCCACGTACCCGCAGCATATAGCTGTGTGGGCCTCGTCGTTCGGAACCAGAAGATCGCGATTCCTTCCTGTTCATTTTCTTCGATAAACTTCTTCGCCTCTTCCAACTGGCTCCTACTAAAATTCCGCTGATGGTTCTCATCAATAAAGACTGCGACCGCTTTTACCTGTTTCGGAAATTTCATACACTTTACCTAATTCAATAAATAGATGGTAGCACAAATATCTTAGAAAAATAGCTTGACATACCAAACGAAATCGAATAAGTTGAATAGGTCGGCTCATTACGGAATTAATCATGCTCAAAATCGAAAGCCTGCTAACAGTTGCCGAGCGCCAAGCGTTTTTTCAGAAGGCGATCGTATCGTTGATGAATCGCTTTGGGCTAAATCCAAATGAAGTTTACGAAGCCCTGAATGATTTGAACCTAAAACAGAAAGGCTATGAAGACGATTTTTAAGCCGTAGTAAATCGGCAGACACGGCAAATGATTCAGCCGTGTCTCAAGTGCAAACGTTAGCAGGTGACTGTGAATATCATGCCGTCCCCCAAACTCAGACCATCCGATCGCTCATACTCCCACCCGGAACCCACCGAGGGATACACCGGAACTTGGGAGCAGCCCACACCCGCAGAACCAACAGCCACCCCCGCGCCCAGGCTTGAGCCACCAGATAAAATAGGGCAATGGACAATCCAAGAAACGATCGCGGCCTTATCCAGGCGGCTCCCCGATTCTATAATGTCTACCAAATCTCAAGGAAGATCAAAAATTCCCTTCATTACCTGGTATGCCGTGAATGCAATTTTAGATAAATATAGCCCCGGCTGGTGCTGGGAGATGCGATCGGTACAATTCACAGCCGATCGCGTGTTTGTCGTTGGGCGATTGTCTTTGCAGACTAGCGAGGGCATTGTATATAGGGAAGCCACTGGAAGCGAGGAATTAAAAGCTACGACGAGAGACGGTGAGATCAAGGAGATCGCATACGGCGATCCATCCAGCAACGCCGAGAGCATGGCCTTTCGTCGTTGCGCTGCGCGGTTTGGCTTGGGGTTATACCTCTACGATAAATAGCTGCACTGTCGATCGGAAAATCAACTTTAAGGTAAATATCATGGACAAAACAAACGCAACATTCGCAAGATTCGGCAATGAAATCATTAACCTTGAAACAATTATCGGCATCCACTATCTTGAAGGCAATTACCCATCACTGGAGATCACAACAACAAGCGGAATCTGGACGATAGAACCTAGAAACGTTCAAGAGGCTTGGGCTTATTTCAGTCAAATATCCGATCGCGCCTTAATTAAAACTGACTAAGTACCAGAAATCAACATTCTTTAATCACACATGGAAACATCATGACCACCCCAAAATCTACGGCTACCAAATCCACCGCAACAAAAGCAAAGACCCCGGCCAAAACTAAAGCCTCTGCAAAAGCCGCCCCAAAACCGGAGCAACCGATCGACGATCAAGTTTGCGCCCGGACGGAAGTACTCAACATTGAGGCTCTAGACCCCTACGACTCACCCACACAGCTCCCATATAGATACGATCGGGAAACGATCGAGCGCTACTCACAGCTAATGCGAGATGCTCTGTGGGATTGGAGCCGTGTAGAGTCGTATCCGATCGTATTCAAGGATAGCGAGGGCAAGTACTGGATTGGTGATGGCCACCATACTCTCGAATCGGCACACGAGGCCGAGGAGACGACAATAAAATGTCTGGTATTCGATGGCGAGATGAATGATGCAAAAGAGTATTCGTATTCGCTTGCGAATAGGCTTCATGGATTGCCAATCACCAATAGTCAAAAGCTCCAATTGGTGATCAACACAATAAAAGATCCCATTATGCTTGAGCGAATTGCGATCGGCTTATGCAAAGGGACGCTTAAAGATATTCCGTCGTCCAGAGCGATCTCTAAGTGGCTAGGGATAGTCTCGGCCACTTATGTGGATCAAATCTGGAGCCGAGTATTTTTTACATCTGGTGCTAGTGCAGCCGACAACTGGCCATGGTTGTCGGCTGAAACGAGAATAGGGCTGGATGGTAAGCGCTTCAAAATTCAGCCTCTCGTGGCCGCACCACTCACAATCATCCGTGAAGCAATTGTGGCGGTAGAAACTCCGATACCAGAACCGACCGATCGGGAATACGGGGAACCGAGCATGAACGCCCACAATGCCACCATCCCTAGCGCAACAGAACCCGCGCCCACCAATTCAGCACCACTAGCACCGATCGCTACCTACACCGGGAAGGCGAGGGAGCACCTAATCAGAGAGCTTGCTAAAAAGTACGCCAGCGAGATCGCCACCGAGATCGCGCCACAAATGCAATTCAAAGGTAAAATCTCGATCGCCCACCAAAACATTGAGCAAGCAATAATTGACGAGTTGCTTGATATCCTAGATAGTTGAGTAGGCATAGATAGATAGATTTAAAAGATGTATGAACCCGGCCCGTGGTAGGAGTCGGGTTTTTTATTGCAATCATGGACACGGCAATCGATCGTACCGTGTCTATAAATCTTTCAGATTATGCTTGACTTTTGACGAGAATAGAGCTTAAATAAGACATGAATAAAACATCCCGACGATCGCAACTCCTAGCCCAGTTGCAAGGCATAGACAAAAGATACACAAGCGGCAAGGCGATCGGGAATTTGCTCACAGTTAGCACCACTGCATCACTACATTCGATCGCATTTCTAGAAGCAGCGATCAAGCATCTAGGCTACGAGCCGATCGCCGCTCCAGTCAAAGGCGGTAGAGGATGGATTAAAGGTCGGGCGAGATTAAAGCCAGGGCAAGAGGCAGTCTTAGCGTATTGCGCATCATTGCCGATCGCTGAGTATTCGGTGCGCGAGATCGTCGAGGGCTGCAATCAAAGCCGATCGACTGTCGTTACAGCCCTTGGACTCAAGGGGTCGCGGATAACTTGGTGTGGAACAAAAAACTAAAACGATCGGGATAACTCACAAAGAAACCCCCGATCGCTCATCGAATCCGAATCAATCAATCACCAAATTAAACACCATGGCGAAAATATTGGCAACAGCCGAAAGTAGTACGCCCAAAGCCGTACCGCATTCGAGGCGAACAGCCCAGCAAGTATTGGAAAGCTGGCGTACAGGGGACTATACCCCACACGGGTATTTATTCTCGCTCCTAGAGAGCATGAAAGCTTCGGGATTATCGATCGCGATAGACAGCGTTCCAGAATTCTGCAAAATTTGGGAGATCGACAAACGGGCATTTTATCGGGCGAAGGCAAAGCTGGTAGTTCAGGGCCGACTTGAAGAGAAAATCATCGGCAAAGTCGAGTTGCGGTTGTGCTCAAAAATAGCCCATATAAGCAGTGACAAATTTGTCCAGGGCGATGACAGTTTTGTCTTTGAGAGTGACAGTTTTGTCCCAAGCAGTGACAGATTTGTCACAGCAAATACCAAGATTGTCACAGCGACACCCCTTAAAGCCGCGCCTGAAGCCAGCCCTAGCGGTTCCCCAGATCTCTACAGATCTTCTACAGATCAAGAATTAGATCTCTCTCTCTCTTTATCTAGATCTTCCCCAATTCAGAGAGAGAGAGATTTGAATTTCCTTAAATGGATGAAGAGCAAACTCAGACCAACGTGCAAGGGGGATCTGACTCAGTACGTCAACGTATGCTTAAGGAACGATAGCGATCGGTTTCAGGCAGAATATCAGGAGTACTTAGAGACCCGCCGAGAATCGCCGCAAAATGCAGAATGCGACGACGTTGAGATCAAGTTGATGGCATGGGAGATCAGGAGGCAAGAGATTTTGCATTACTGGCCGCTATACCCTGAAATGCGATCGGGAATGCGATCGAGTATCGAGCAGTATCCTGAAATGAATCTGCGGACTGAAGGCGATCTCTTGCTGGAAATCACGCCATGAGAACACTAACTATCGAGAGATTGCCAGCGGTACACGATAAACCGATCGACCGTGCCCAAGACGCTGAAGAGCTTATACGGCAAGCGATCGAAACCCTCACAGACGAATTGAACGCAATCATAGATCCCGCTCCCCCTGGAGTGTGGCTAGTGCGCCCGCTCAAGAAATCCCCGCAATACAGGTGGGAATCTGGGAGCGATTCACGCGGAAGGCCAAAAACCCGATCGCAATCAATCTCATTTGCTGAAGCTTCAACCTGGGAGCGCCGCCGTTCCGCGAGAGAGCGAAAGCAAAAGCTAGAGATAGCGATCGATCGGCTTGAAGCAGTCTTGTTTGATCTCAAAAACTAAAAAATAACAGGTAATTACCATGTCCGAATCTAAAATGAATCCGATCGACCGCCTCGTATCTCTGAGAGCAAGCGAGAAAGCAATTAAGAATGAGATTTCGGAACTTATGCCGATCGCGATCGAACAGGCTCTAAGCCTAAATAAGCAAGGTTCGCTAGGTGTTTTCAACGGTGCGAAGGTAACGCTTAAATTGATCAAGCAAACACCAAAATCAAACGAAATCGACCAACTAAAAAAACTCATACGAGAGGAGGCCGACAAGATAATCGAAGAGAATTCTGAACAGATCGCATACCTAGTATCAGCAATGGAATTTTTAAGCCAATCGATCGCAGGTAAGGAAGCCGAGGCAGAACTAAAAATTGTAATCAGTTCCTTGTCTGGCGAAGTGAAGCCAGAACTATCTATCTCATTTATAAATGTGCCCTTCTAACGGCACAAATGAATAGCGATAAAACTAAAAACTAGCAGGCAATATCATGACCAAATCTACAATGTCAATGCTTCCACCAGCCCCGGATAAATGCCAAATTTGCGCGGTAAAACATGGCGGCGATGAACCCCACAATGCTCAATCCTTCTTCTATCAATACTGGTTTTCCTCCACATACGGGCGACCCGTTACGTGGGCTGATGCCATGATGCATTGTTCCGATCCAGTGAAGGAAGCATGGACAGCAAATTTAAAAAAATGTCGGATTGACATCAACAGCCCAAATCTTACAGGCGGCATCGAATCACAGGAAGAAGTGGCCGATCGCTTGGCTGAGTAATTCCAAACAATCTAGACACGGCTGAATCATTTGCCGTGTCTCAAGTGCAAACGTTAGCAGGTGAATGTGAATATCATGGGAATCATAAGCTTCAGTGTATTTAGAAAAAAACTAGAAACAGGCATCAAGGCGCACACAATCCGCTTCAGGAAGGAGCCGCCGATCGTAGGCGAGGCGATGGCGCTATGGTGGAAAAGTAGAACCAAAGAACGCAAATTGATTGGAGTAACGATCGTTACTCGCGTTGATGCAATCACGATCGACCCTGAAAATCGTGATGTAATTATCAATGAAATCCTTTTGAAGACTAGTGATATTGAAGCTTTATCTTTTAAAGATGGTTTTGAAAGCATCAATGATTTTTGGGAATATTTCAAAGATGGAAAGCGATCGGGATTCCTGATTCACTGGGATCCCGATTACATTACTCACAAAGCAATCTTGCCATGGGTTGTCAATCATGCAGGATTCTTATCAGAGCGTCCGAAGCAACGCCGGGAATATACGCCGAGCAGTGGTACAGAAGGACTAGATTTTACGGCTAAGTGGTGCGAACAATGCGATCGTGACAAGGATCAAAAATGTTCTGTCCTGATGTCAGAAATGAACTGCTCTGTCCTGATAACCGACGACAAAGGGCAATGGTTCAAGCATGAGAATAAGGCGTTCTGTGCTGTATTCAAGCCTAAAAAGTCGTACTCACTTACTGCTAGGATTGCCGCCAGTAAACGGGCACAGGAGCGCAAGGGCCAATTAAATCTACTCACTCAAGGGGCGAAGTAATGAGCAAGCTTACAGAGGTATTGAGTGAAAAGGAACTCGCGATTTGCGGACTCAACAACCTCGACGAACACGATCAACGGGAATTATTCGTAGCGATAAAAAACAGCGCTGGAAGGCGGGTGTTTTTCACAAAGCGACACGCTTTTTTTGAATATGGCGGCGCATTGCTTGAGGATGATTTTGAAACTTATCTAGAGTACAGGTTGCGAAATTGCACACCCGATCGTAGAGAAGCAATCAAAGCGCAAATCATGAAAGATACAATCCATGTGTATCAATGCTTGGTGGATAGAGCCTGTAGAAATATAATGCTACAATCAAATCTGATTGAGCCGTAGGGCATGATATTCGTTAGTACAAAGCCCTATACGATTGTTTGTTTTGATCGTATAGGGCTTTTTTTATATACAAAAAAAGCCGATCGAATTACCGATCGGCTTATTACATCTAGAGTTTGTATTGAAAATTAAGCAGCTAACAATTCATTTGCATCACTGACCGCTTGAACCAGTTCCGCCTCAGCAGCTTCTTTCAGTGCTTCCGCTTCAATGGCGGCGGCGGCGGTCGCGTTAGCTTGATCTGTCAATTGCGAGATCAATTGCTCGATCGTCTCAGCGGCGATCGAAGCTTTTTCCGCAGCCTCAGAATCTTCGATTTTATCCTCATCATTGAGTCGCAAAATCTCTAGATCTCTGAGTTCAATTATCTCACCAAGTTCCTTAATCCGCTCTGTAGCGACCAACAACTGATCACTAGCATCAGCCAATTTCTGAGCGATCGTAACTTTGTCCTCGGCCAGATTCCTGGCTTTCTCGGCTAGGCCAGTGACAAGAGATACTATTTGCTGAATTGTAATCATAATGATTTTGGGTGTAAAGCGGGTAAGATATCACTCATAATTCTACACCTTTTTATGATCGACGATTACCGCCTGAAGCAATCCAGAGACCAAGCGCGAGCGATCGACGATCGGGGCAAAACGAAAGTGACGCGGGTGGGCGGTCGGGATACAGAGTTTGGCTACGAAACCGTAATTGAGCCTGATGGATCAACTAGACGTGTGGGCCTGAAGACATACAACGCAGAGCTAGAACCTGGTACGCCTGTACTAGCTACTGATAGAGCCGATGGACTAACAACATTACAATCATTGAAGGCAGACCCTTCTTCTAAGGTTGTGCCAAAGATTTTCGGTAGACAACCAGACCCTGAAAAGGTAGACCTTTGGGCTTTGGGCTTGCAAGATATTGGTGGTGACGACGGAAGTTATAAGCTGTTCCTACTCAATTTAAAATTTGGTGCAAGTTACCTGGTTTCGGAATGGGTCAAACAAATCCCAGGGTGCGATCGGTATGCTGGTATAGACCCCGGCAGTCATCCGCAGTGGTTTCGGCAGTGGGCTTGGACCGTGACTACTACGGGTCAAGATGGCACAACTCAGACAAATGGTGGAGCAACGGAAGGTAGCATATCAGCAAGATACACCCCGGTTGTAATTGATATGTATTCGCTCCCAGTGGGACCAGGCGGCATATCAAGTGCAAGACAACCATGGGAAGGGCCGTGGTGGGGTTTTGGGGTTTATTATACGGAAAACGGCGGTGGGTTTACAGCGTACCTCACCACATCGTCTGGGTATGATTTCTCCACAAATCCACCGACTCTGACATTTGAAGCCATCGCGCCAATAATTACAAACCTTCGAGTCACTTATGAAGAAAACCCACCTAATGACGACCCAAGCGGACCACCCCAACCAGCAGGACCACGCGGCAATACAGCAGCTTATTCGCTGAGTGTTGACAATGGGCTACCAACTGTCCGGCTGAAGCATACGCCTTCTTGTACGGCGGGCGATCCATTCGGGTTCGACAAAGCTTTCATACTTGTTGGTGCAACGTTGTCGGAGTCCCCCGGTAACTTAGCTGGAAATGATTGGAGGGTTGGTCCTTTCTTCCGGTGTCAGTCCAGCTTAAAAGACAATCAATTTGTTAACTTTGGCTTGGGCCGAGCCTTTTACTGGAATGGCAATGCAACGATCGCCGAATACACCCGACCACAAACGATCGCATTAAATGAATCAGCCGAGTTCATCGTGTCAAAAGTATACCCGCCAGAGTCAGGTGCTTGTCTTGTTCCCGGTATCAGCAACAAATCGATCATGGGTATCTATTCCGGCGCAGGTATGCCTAGCAGCTTGTCCATTGTTGCGATCGCCGCTTATTAGCCTTGAGCCACCCGAATAGTAACCCCGCCCGAATTGTTGGCCGGAATCTGATAATTTGTACCATCACTTCCGAAAATAATGCCAGTACCAACAGTGGAACCGATCGTAATCTGCCCATCCCAAATCACAACCCAGGCAAGGTAAGCAATAGGTGATGCCCCCGTAGTCCACGACAAAGGCACAGTGGGCTTTTGCACATTGTCTCCCGTGATTGTTGCCGCCTGAAATTGCACTGGTTTTCGAGAATATCCAGTAATTGAAGCTGATACTTCCTTGCCTACAATTTGGGCGATCGGAGAATCTACTGTAATTGGTTGCTCATTGCAATTGATTGGTAGTGATCCGATGTCGGTAATATCAATCACAGTTCCAGCGATCGCCGCCGCCTTGGAAATTGCTAGTGAAAATGTAGTTGGTGAAACTGGAATTACAAAATAATCTACAGAGCCAATCAACGGCGACGGCAACACACCGCCCACACCACCAGCCAATCTAATCTTAGATCCCGCTGGAAGATTAATCGCGCAGGTGAAAACGTTTGCACCTGAATTTACAGCAGTAATCGCGATCGACTGGACACCAGCGGCCATCAGCATTGCATAGCCGATAATCGTATTATTTGCTATGCCAGAATCCAGAACGATCGCCCGAAGTGCATTTGAAAATTTAGCAGTAATCATAATATTTCGGAGGTGATTTGAACTTGTAAAGGGACTTCAGAAATTTCGATTATATCTGATTCAAAAACGACGCGATTGATTGCGATCGATAAACTATCAATCACCGCGATCGGAATTGATTCAAGGGGAAGTATTGTAAGCTGTACCACAGAACTAACAGACACGGCTCCGTTATTTGCCGTGACCGTGATTGAGCCAGAGAATGGATATAGTGGATTCCCCTGTAATCTTGCTTTACTTACACCATCAGTAGTGATTGATAATCCGGGGATTACCGGATTAATTGTAAAAGTCCAAGTCATGTCCCACCTATAAGAATTGGCATTGAAAAGGGGATCCCGATCGTACCAGATGCAGATCCAGGCGTGAGTACTTGCGACAATCCTGTGGGGACGTATGGAGCCATAGGAAGTGGTGGCTGGATTATGTTTGTTAGCTTTGCCATGCGTCCGGCAGAACAAGAAAATTTAGCTTCGTTATTCTGAAATGAAATGATGATTGCATCGCACCAGAACTCTGCATCGTGGCAAAGAATTCTCAGGCCAGGGGGACAAGCAGCGGCCAGCCATTCGATCGGAATTGGTAATGTGAGTTGCACCGCATCACGTCTATATTGTTCTCTTAGTGCGATATTTTGGGCG
>Ga0105044_10010898_pt1 | contig 12408 bp, 8 predicted proteins | sample MAT01_FD_78092 | JGI IMG/M metagenome (GOLD analysis project Ga0105044, IMG submission 78092) | Freshwater microbial communities from Lake Fryxell liftoff mats and glacier meltwater in Antarctica - MAT-01 | ecosystem: Environmental > Aquatic > Freshwater > Ice > Liftoff microbial mat | place...
CACATAAATCCGTGTCGGCCGGATCAGCGCCTGTCCTGCCGTCACATCCGGCGCGAAGGGTAGTGCCACGTCGTATCCGATGCCGTTGAGTTCCAGAACACGGCGGACCAGCGAGAAGCCGTTGGAATGAACGCCGCTGGAGAAAAGGCCGAGAACCAGATCGCCATCGACCATATCGCCGGTTTTGGGCAGGATCGCCTCGCGCTCCACCGCGCCCACCGCAAAGCCCGCGAGGTCGTAATCGCCCTTGGCATACATGCCGGGCATTTCGGCCGTCTCTCCTCCGATCAGCGCACAACCGGCCTGACGGCAGCCATCCGCAATGCCGGCGATCACAATTTCCGCTTCATCGACGTTCAGCTTGCCGGTCGCGAAATAGTCCAGGAAGAACAGCGGCTGCGCGCCCTGCACGGCGAGATCGTTGACGCACATCGCGACCAGATCGACACCGACGCCTGTGTGCAGGCCGGTGTCGATCGCCAGCTTGAGCTTTGTCCCGACGCCGTCATTCGCAGCGACCAGAACCGGATCGGTGAAGCCGCAGGCCTTCAGATCGAACAGCCCGCCGAAACCGCCCAGCGCCGCGTCCGCGCCTATGCGTCGCGTCGATTTCGCCAGCGGCTTGATGCGTTCCACCAACGCCTCGCCCGCGTCGATATCGACGCCTGAATCGGCATAGGTGAGGCCATTGCGGCGGTCGGTCATGGGCGGGTCCGGGCGAGTCTGGCGACGGAAGGGCTGCTGGGCCGCGTTAGACCGAAGGCAAGGCGGCGGATCAAGGAATTCCTTCATGTCGGCAAGCGTGGAACTAGCCTTACATCGCTTCGGCCTCGGCGCCCGCCCGGGCGATGCGGCCAAACTGGGCGATCCGGTCAAATGGCTGGCGGCCCAGACAAGCAATGTCAAAGAGCCGGATGGCTTTGACCGGTTTCCCGGTCCCACCGAAATCATCCGCAATGCGCCCGAGCGGGACGATCTCGCGGGCGATGCTGCAGCCCGGAAAGACTACGCACAGAAGATTCGCGAGGGCGCGCGGGCCGCCATCGGCGCCCGGATGCGCGCCGCGTTCGTCACCGATATGCCGTTCCATGAGCGGCTGGTGTGGTTCTGGTCGAACCATCTGGCGGTCGCGATGGTAGCCAAGCTGCGCGTCATGCCCTTCGTATTCGACTATGAGCGGACCGCAATCCGCCCGAACGTCATCGGCAAGTTCGAGGATCTGCTGATCGCCAGCGCGCGTCACCCGGCGATGCTGCTCTATCTCGACAACGCGACGTCGGCGGGGCCCGGCTCGAAAGCCGGGCAGCGGCGCGATCAGGGTCTCAACGAGAACTATGCCCGCGAACTGATGGAGCTGCACACGCTGGGTGCCGGCAGCGGCTATACTCAGGCCGATATTATCGAGCTGGCGAAAATCCTGAGCGGTTGGACGGTGTTGCCGAAGCGGTTTCAGGATCGCGCCGGCACCGGCACCGCCTTCATCTTTGCGCCCCAGCGGCATGAGCCGGGCAGAAAAACCTTGCTTGGCGTTACCTATGATGAGGGCGAGGCGGCAGGTGTCGCGGCGATCCGCATGCTGGCGCGGCACCCTGCGACGGCAAAAAGGCTGTCGCATAAATTCGCCGCGCATTTCACATCCGACACGCCTGATCCGCGCCTTGTCAGTCATCTGGAAGGCGTCTGGCGCAACACCGATGGCGACCTCGGCGAACTCGCCCGCGGATTGATCGCGCACGACGCGGCTTGGACGCCGGCGCTGACCAAGGCGCGTGATCCCATTCAGTTCGTCACGGCCGCCGTCCGCGCGACGGCGGGCGGGTCGGCAGGCCAGCTCAAGCCGGAAGCTGAGCTGGCCTTGCTGGGCACCTTGCGCACGCTCGGGCAGTTGCCGTTCGAGGCGCCGTCGCCACAGGGATGGCCCGACACCGCGAACGCCTGGTTCGGCCCCGATCAGGTGGTGGAGCGCGCCGAATGGGCGCTCACGCTCGCCAGCCGTGTGACCGTCGCCATCGACCCAGTGAAGCTCGCCGCCGATCTGTTCGGCAGCCTGCTGTCCGATACCACCCGAATTGCGATCAGCCGCGCACCTAGCCCGCAGGAGGGCCTCGCCATGCTGATCGCCAGCCCGGAGTTCATGCGCCGATGACCCATTCCCGTATCGATCGCCGCTCTCTGCTGCGGGGCGCGGGCGCGGCGGCGGCGCTTGGCATGTTGCCCGGCTTCCGCCGCGTCGCCTTTGCCAATGCGCCGACGGAAAAGCGTTTCGTTGTCGTCATTCTGCGCGGCGCGCTGGACGGACTAACCGCGCTCGCGCCGATCGGCGATCCCGCCTATGCGGGCCTGCGCGGCGATTTGGCGCTTGAGGCTGGCGGCGATCGCCCGGCCCTCAAGCTCGACGGCATGTTCGCGCTGCATCCCGCTCTGCCCGGCTTCAAGACCGCCTTCGATGCCGGCCAGATGGCCGCCTTCCATGCCATCGCCATCCCGGTGCGCGAGCGCTCGCATTTTGAGGCGCAGGCTATCCTCGAGACCGGCCTTGGCCGCGCGGGCGGCCGCGACGGCTGGCTCAACCGTGCACTCGGCGTGATGGGCTTGAGCGATGCCGCCAAGGCCATCGCCTTCAGCCCGGCCATGCCGCTGATCCTTTCAGGCGACGCACCCGCCAGCTCGTTCACGCCCTCGGCACTGCCGCAGGGCTCGGAAGACCACATGTCGCGTATCGCAGCGCTCTATGCCCCGGACGCGATGCTCGGCCCGGCCCTCGCCAAGGGGTTGGAAGTCCAGATGATGGCCGGCGACGCCGATCACGCGGGCGACACGGGTAAAGGTCAGGGCCGGCGCCAGGCCAATATGGTTCCCTTGGCGGAATCCGCCGCCAGCATGCTTGCCCGCCCCGATGGCCCGCGGATCGCGGTGCTCGAGGCCTATGGTTGGGACACCCATGTCGGGCAAGGCGCCGCTGACGGCCAGCTCGCGCGCCGGCTCGCCAATCTCGATGCGGCGATGAGCGCGTTGCAGGAGGGCCTCGGTGCTGCCTGGAGCGACACCGTCGTGACCATCGTCACCGAATTCGGCCGTACCGCCCGCCCGAACGGCAATAAGGGCACCGATCACGGCACCGGCGCGGCAGCGTTCCTGATCGGCGGCGCTGTGAAGGGCGGCACGGTGACCGCCGATTGGCCCGGCCTTTCCGACGCCAAGCTCTTTGAAAACCGCGATCTGGCTGCCACGCGCGACGTGCGTTCGGTGCTGAAAGGCGCGCTCGCCGGCCATCTGGGCATCGATCCCGGCCTGCTCGACAGGACCGTATTCCCCGATAGCGCCGCCGCACCTGCCCTCGATGGTGTGATCCGCGCCTAAACGAGCGTTAGTCAATCCGCCCCTTTCTTGCCGCAGACCGCGCCGATATAAGCGTTTCCTCTCCGAGGGGATTGTCTGTCTTCATGTGGTTTCGTGTCTTCGCGCTTGCGGCCGCTCTTGTCGCTTCCATCCTGTTCGCGGCACCCGCCCATGCGGTCGGCAGCCTCTTCGTTGTGCGCGGGGTCCAGGTGGAAGCCACCGGCGAAAGTGGACCCAAGGCGTGTGACGCCGCCTATAGCCAAGGGCATTCCGTGGCCTGGACGCATCTCATCCACCGGATTGTGCCGCAAGCCGACTGGGAGAAGGTCTCCCAGCCTTCTGCGGAAGAGTTGAATGCTTTTGTTTCCGGCTACGAAGTGTCGGGCGAAAAGCGCTCCACATCGAAGTGCATCGCCTCGATGACCTATCTCTTCAAAGCCGATCTGGTGAAGCAGTTCCTCCGCGGGAAAGGCATCGCCTATGCCGACCGCCGCGGCCCCGCCACGCTTGCTATTCCGCTTTACGACACGCCGGAAGGCACGCGCCTGTGGGGTGACGACAATCTCTGGCTCGGCGCTTTCCGCGCCGTGAAGCTCGAGAACGAGCTCATTCCGGTCGAGGCCCCCTATGGCGACGACGGCGACAAGGCGGCGATCCCGCCCGGCGCCTCGCTCGGCGCCGACTGGGTGACCTACAAGACCATCGCCGACAAATACGGCATGAAGGCCGTGCTGGTCGCGCGCGCAACGTACGCCAATGGAGAAGCCAAGGTGACGGCGCAGCTCGTCACCGAAAACAGCACGGAAGATTACACCGCTATCGGGACAGCCGATGACGAACGCGGCGCGCTCGCCGCAGCAGTGCGCAATCTTGGCGCGGTGATGAACGAGAAGTGGAAAGACAGTGCGGCGATCGACAATTCGATCTCGGCCTATATTTCCGTCTGGGCGCCGTATTCCTCGCTCGGCCAGCGCCGCACGATCGAAGAGCGGCTGCGCAAAATCCAGAACGTTTTGGAAGTCAGCGTCACCCGCGTGACAGTCAGCGGCATGGCGGTGGGGTTGCGCTATCGCGGCCGCAACGACCAGTTCGAGCAGGCGCTGAAGCAGGCGAATTTCGGCATCTATGCCGCCTCGTCGGCATCGGGGCGTATTCTCACCGACTACAAGGCTGGCCAGCCCATGGCCTTGGGCGGCGCGGCGCGTGAGGACGGCGAGCCGGCGCCGACCCCGGCCCCCGAGCCGGAAGAGCCCATCGAGGAACCGCAGATCATCCGTCCGCAATAGTCCGGCCCGGGCTGTGACGCTGTCCCTTCCCAATCTGATTTCGATCGTGCGCCTGCTGTCGGTGCCGCTGATCGTCTCGCTGATGCTGGGGAAGGACTACGACTACGCCTTCGCCATCTTCGTGCTGGCTGGCGTCTCCGACGCCGCCGACGGCTTCATCGCCAAGCGCTTCGGCATGATGACGAAGCTCGGCGCCTATCTCGATCCGATCGCCGACAAGGCACTGCTGGTCGGCGTCTACATCACGCTGGGCGTTCAGGGGCAGGTGGCGCAGTTGCTGGTGACACTGGTCGTATCGCGCGACATGATGATTATCGGCGCGGTGATCCTCTCCTGGATCATCGGCCATCCGATCAAGATCGCGCCTTTGATGTTGAGCAAAGTGAACACCGCAGCCCAAATCGTGCTCGCCGCGCTGATGCTGGCGGTACTTGGATTCGCCCCCGAATGGGACTCGGCCACGATTTATGGCCAGTGGATCGTCGGCGCGACCACCATTCTTTCCGGCCTCGCCTATTTTCTTGCCTGGTTTGCGTCGGTCACGGCGTGGGAACGCGCGAACCAGGCACCGTGACAACGCCCCGCCAACTCGTCCTGCCTCTGCCGATCCGCGTGCTGCTGGGCCGCGAAGATTTCGTCGTCGCCGGCAGCAATCGCGTAGCGCTGGACGCCGTTGAGGCCTGGCCGTCCTGGACGGATCGCACGCTGGCGGTGATCGGGCCGGAGGGATCGGGCAAGACACATCTCGCGCATCTTCATGTCGCCCGCGCCTCGGCTGTGCTCTGGCCGGACGCCGGCAACCACCTCATCGTCGAAAACGCCGACGCCTTGATGGGCGGCCCGGCGACCGAGGAGGCACTGTTCCATGCCTTCAACCGCGCGAGGGGCCAAGGCGGGTCGATCCTCTTCACGGCCCGCACGCCGGTTGCAGGCTGGCGGGTGGCGTTGCCGGACCTCCGAACCCGGCTCAATACGGTCGTCACGGTGGATGTGACGCCGCCGGACGATACGTTGCTCCGCGCGGTCCTGATGAAACTCTTTGCCGACCGGCAGATCGACCCGGAGCATGCAGCGGAGGTTGCTGCCTGGCTTCTGCCCCGGATGGACCGTTCGCTGGCCTCGGCCCGCCAGATCGTGGAGGCACTCGACGCCCGCTCAATGGCCGAAATGCGCCGGATAGATACCCGTCTGGCGGCAGAAATCCTCAATCCGCCGCTCGATCTGTAACACTGTTCATCGAACCGTCATCCCTGACTGGTGGAATGGCAGCAACGAACGCGGCATGCTGCGCCGGAACGAATTTGAGGATTTGCGTGACCGACGACGTGATTGAAGAGAAGAAGACGGCCAAGGCAAAACCGGCCAAGACGCCCGCCGCGCCGGCGCCTGTGGCGATCGACCCGGCCTCACCCGGCCGCTTCATCAATCGCGAACTCTCCTGGCTCCAGTTCAATACGCGCGTTCTTGAAGAGGCCCAGAACCGCCGCCACCCGCTGCTGGAGCGACTGCGCTTCCTCTCGATCTCAGCCGGCAATCTGGACGAGTTCTATATGGTCCGCGTCGCAGGCCTGCACGCGATGGTCACCCAGGGCGTCACCGAGATCAGCGATGACGGCCTCACGCCCGCCCAGCAGTTGGGCGAGGTGAACGAGGACGCAACCGAGCTCATGGTCCTGCAGCAGCGCGTCTGGCTGGAGCTGCGCGCCGAACTTGCCGAGAACGATATTGAGGTGTGCGACGCCAGAGCGATCACCGGCGAAGACCGCATGTGGCTCGAGTGGAAGTTCCTGGATTCCATTTTCCCGGTTCTGACGCCGCTCGCTATCGACCCTGCGCATCCTTTCCCGTTCATCCCTAATTTCGGAATTGCGCTCGCGCTCCAGCTTCGTCGCCGCAAGGATGGCCTGATGCGCAAGGCGCTTTTGCCTTTACCCCCGATGGCCGATCGCTTCATCCGCTTGCCCGACGTCAAGGCAAAGCGCGGCGCTCGCCCGCGTATCCGCTTTGTGATGATTGAGGATGTCGCGCGCCTCTTCAGCGAAAAACTCTTCCCCGGATTTGACGTGGTCGCCAGCGGCACCTTCCGCATCATCCGCGACAGCGACATGGAAATCGAAGAGGAGGCCGAAGATCTGGTCCGTCAATTCGAGAGCGCGCTAAAGCGCCGCCGCCGGGGCAGCGTCATCCGTCTCAAATGCTCCAGCACCATGCCGCAGGATCTGCGCGACTTCATCGCCGCTGAACTCGACATGGAACCGCGCGACGTCATGGTCATCGACGGCATTGTCGGGCTCGTCGATACCAAGCAGCTCATTGCGGATGAGCGGCCGGATCTCAAGTTCACGCCTTACAACGCACGCTTCCCCGAACGCATCCGTGATTTCGGCGGCGACTGTTTCGCCGCCATCCGCAGCAAGGACATCGTCGTCCACCACCCGTTTGAAAGTTTCGACGTGGTGGTACAGTTCCTGCGCCAGGCTGCAGCCGACCCGGATGTCGTGGCGATCAAGCAAACGCTCTACCGCACCTCGCACGACAGCCCCATCGTCAAAGCGCTGATCGAAGCGGCCGAACAGGGCAAGTCGGTCACCGCCGTGGTCGAGCTGAAAGCCCGCTTCGACGAGGCAGCCAACATCAAATGGGCGCGCGACCTGGAACGCGCCGGCGTGCAGGTCGTCTACGGCTTCATCGAGCTGAAGACCCACGCTAAGCTCTCGCTCGTCGCCCGGCGAGAAGGCGGGTCGCTCCGCACCTACATTCATATCGGCACGGGCAATTATCACCCGCAGACGGCGCGCGTTTACACCGACATCTCGCTCTTCAGCTGCGATCCGGCGCTCGGCCGCGATGCCGGGCAGATCTTCAACTTCATCACCGGCTATGCCGAGCCCGGCAGCCTTGAAAAGCTCTCCGTCGCGCCGCTAACGCTGAAGAAGCGCCTGCTCCAGCACATCGAAGCTGAGATCGGTTACGCCAAGGCCGGCAAGCCTGCGGCGATCTGGATCAAGATGAACTCGCTGGTCGAGCCGACCATCATTGATGCGCTGTATCGGGCGAGCCAGGCCGGCGTGAAGATCGCGCTCGTCGTGCGCGGTATCTGTTGTCTCCGTCCCGGCGTACCGGGCCTCTCCGAGAACATCACGGTCAAGTCGATCGTCGGCCGGTTCCTGGAGCATGGTCGCATTATCTGCTTCGGCGCGGGTTACGGCCTGCCGTCGCCCAAGGCGCTCCTCTACATCTCATCGGCCGACTGGATGCCGCGCAATCTCGATCGGCGGGTCGAAATCCTCGCCCCCGTCGAGAACGCCACGGTGCACCAGCAAATTCTCGACCAGATCATGGTCGCGAACATGAAGGACGAGGCCCAGAGCTGGTATCTGAAGCCCGACGGTTCATATCACCGGGCGCCCAATGCGGATGCGCCCGAAGCCTTCAGCGCGCACCAGTATTTCATGACCAACCCCAGCCTGTCGGGACGCGGAAAGTCGCTGAAAATCTCGACCCCGCCCAGCGTTCCTATCGGGCGCAAACGGCGCAGCGACCGCGACTGAATCGGCGCTATCGACCCCGGCCTGAATCGGATAGGGCCTAGGTTATGCTGGCTGTGATCGATATCGGTTCGAACTCTGTGCGTCTTGTCGTCTTTGAAAAGGCGACGCGCAATCCCGTGACCCTTTTCAACGAGAAGGCGATCTGCGCGATCGGGCGCAACATGGTCTCGACAGGCAAGCTTGACGCCGCCGGAATGAAGATGGCGCTCGCGACGCTGCGCCGCTTCCGGGCTGTCATTCAGGGCATGGGCGTCAAGGACATCCATGCCGTGGCGACAGCGGCGGCGCGCGACGCCCGGAACGGCCCCGAATTCGTCAGCAGAGCGCAGGAAGCCTGTGGCCGAAGGGTGCACGTTCTAAACGGGCAAGAGGAGGCTGAGCTCGCCGCAATGGGCGTCGTCTGCGGCCTGCCGGATGCCGACGGGCTTGTCGGTGATCTCGGCGGCGGCAGCCTTGAACTCACCGCCGTCAAGGATGGCACGCTCGGCAAGGGCGCTACGCTCCCCTTCGGCCCGCTACGCCTCATCGACGCCGCGCGCGGCCGGCTTGATCGCGCCAAGACGCTCGTCGACACATCGCTGATGGCGATGCCCGGCATCGAGAAGTTCAAAGGCCGCGATCTCTACGCGGTCGGCGGCGTATGGCGGAATATCGCGCGGCTGCACATGGCCCGCACCGGCTATCCACTGAGCGTGCTGCACGGCTACGAGATGACTCGCGCCGAGGTGCTGCGGATTGCCGAATTCGTTATGAGCCAGAGCCAGCGCACGCTGGAGCGCATGGCCGGCGTGCCCAAGCGCCGCGCCGAATCATTGCCCTTTGGTGCGCTGGTTCTTGATCGTGTGATGCGGCTGGCGCAACTCGAACGCGTCATCGTGTCGGGCTATGGTGTCCGCGAAGGGGTGCTCTTCAAAACCTTGCCGCATGCGATCCGCGACCTCGACCCGCTGCTCGCCTCCGCTGGCGAAACGGCCGACCGCTTTGGGCGCCGCAGCACCCAAGTCGACGAGATCGAAGCCTTCACTGCGCCCTTATTCGCCGGCGAATCTACCGAACTGCACCGCCAGCGCGTCGCCGCCTGCATGCTCTCCGACAGCGCCTGGCGTCAGCATCCCGACTACCGTGCCGAGATTTCGTTCAACTACGTGCTGCAGGCCCAGATGGCCGGCGTGCGCCACCGTGCGCGCTCCTATCTCGCATTGACGCTCTGGCATCGCTATGGCGGCGACGCGCAGAGTCACACCATCGCGCCGATCGAACGCCTCGCGGGCCTTGAGATCGCCCTCCGTGCTGAACGGATGGGCCGGGCGCTCCGGCTTGGCTATGTGCTCGCCGGGTCAGCCAAAGGTCTCGGCACTGACTTCACGCTGACGCTCGACGCGCGCGAGCTGGTTTTGCGGATTGCCAAACGCCGCGTCGACATTCGCGGCGAGACGGTCGAAAAGCGGCTTGAGGAACTCGCCACCTCGCTGGCCCGCGAGGCGCGGATCGTCGTCGCACGCTAAATGCTTTCGGCCTTCAGCTTGCCGCTCTCAATTTTGAGCGCCAGCTTGCCCGCCTTCATGGCGAGCGCCGCTTCGCCGAACACCTCGCGCCGCCAGCCCCGCATCGCTGCAACCTCGGGTGCGGCGAAAGCGGCGATCTTGTCCATGTCGGAGGCATTGGCGATCAGGCGCGGGGCGACGTCGGCTTCGTCGGCCTTCAGTTTAAGCAACAGCTTCAGGGCATCGACGAGGCTCGGGTCGACTTCCGGCAGGCGGTCGCTGCGTTCGAGCTGCGGCACCTCCTCGGCGGGAAGAGCAAGGCCCGCCGCGATGGCTTCCACAATAGGCGCACCGCTGCGCGACTGGGCAAAGCCACGCGGGATCGAGCGCAGCCCATCCAGCTCCGCCACCGTCTTCGGCGCATTGCTCGCGACATCCAGCAGGGCGTCATCCTTGAGGATGCGCTGGCGCGGCACATCGCGCGTCTGCGCCTCGCGCTCGCGCCAGGCGGAGAGAGTCTTCAGCACGGCGAGGAATTTCTTTGAGCCGGAACGCACTTTCAGCCGCTTCCAGGAATCGTCAGGTGCGGTGCCATAGGTCGCAGGATCGGTGAGGATCGCCATTTCTTCGGCTATCCAGCCTTCGCGGCCGCCTTGCGAAATCTTCGCCTGCAGCGAGCGATAGGCCTCGCGCAGATGGGTCACGTCGCCCAGCGCATAGATGAGTTGCTTTTCGCTCAGCGGGCGTCGGCTCCAGTCGGTGAAGCGTGACGACTTGTCGACAGCATGGCCGGTCGTTTCGCGGATCAGGTTTTCGTAGGAAATAGATTCCCCGAGGCCACAAACCATTCCGGCGACCTGGGTATCGAATAGCGCCTTGGGCGTGCGGCCCGAGAGGTGAAAGAATATTTCGATGTCCTGCCGCGCCGCGTGGAACACCTTCACGATATCCGGGCGATCGAGCAGTTCGATGAACGGCCCAAGATCGAGGCCGGGGGCCAGCGGATCGACCAGATGGCCGCCCTCTTCATCCGAGCCTGCAAACTGGAGCAGGCACAGCTTGGGCCAATAAGTCGTTTCCCGCATGAACTCGGTATCGACCGTGACGAACGCTCCTTTGGAGACTGCCTCGACCGCCGCTTTCAGATCTTGCGTGGTGGCGATCAATTCCATCGGGCGCTCTCAGGTTTAGCGCCGCTGGGGCCGGGTGGCCGAGGGGCGCTCGGGGGGACTGATAGCGTGCTTGACGCTACCGGGGCGAAGGGCCACAAACCCGCGCCTCCGGCAAGCGATTTGATGGATTTCCCCTAATGCACGCCTACCGAACTCACACCTGCGGCCAGCTTCGTGCCGCCAATGCTGGAGAAACCGTACGGATTTCCGGCTGGGTCCATCGCCGCCGCGATCACGGGGGCCTCGTATTCCTCGATCTGCGCGACCATTACGGCATGACCCAGTGCGTCATCGAGCCCGACAGCGCCGCCTTTGCGGTCGTCGATTCGGCCCGTTCCGAGTGGGTGCTGACCCTGACCGGCCCCGTCGTCATGCGCCCGTCCGAGACCGTGAACGCCAACCTGCCGACCGGCGACATCGAGATCCGCATTGAATCGGTCGAGGTTCAGTCGCGCGCCGAGGAGCTGCCGGTCCAGGTGTTCGGCGACATCCAGTACCCGGAAGAGACGCGCCTGAAATACCGCTTCCTCGACCTGCGCCGCGACAAGATCCACCGCAACATCATGCTGCGCAGTCAGGTCATCGCGAGCCTGCGCCAGCGCATGATCGCCCAAGGCTTCACAGAGTTTCAGACGCCGATCCTGACCGCCTCCAGCCCCGAAGGCGCGCGCGACTTCCTCGTGCCGGCGCGCAACCACCCCGGCAAGTTCTACGCGCTTCCCCAAGCCCCGCAGCAGTTTAAGCAGCTGCTGATGGTCGCGGGCTTCGACCGCTACTTCCAGATAGCGCCCTGCTTCCGCGACGAAGACGCCCGCGCCGACCGTAGCCCCGGCGAGTTCTACCAGCTCGATTTCGAGATGAGCTTCGTCACGCAGGAAGACGTCTTCGCCGCCATCGAACCGGTACTCGCCGGCACGTTCGTCGAGTTCGGCAGCGGCAAGGCGGTCACAGAGACGCCGTTCCCGCGCATCACCTATGCCGACGCGATGCTGAGATACGGCTCGGACAAGCCGGACCTCCGCAACCCCATCCTCATCGCCGACGTTAGCGACGAGTTCGCCGACGAGACGGTTGAATTCAAGGCCTTCAAGGGCGTCATCGCCAATGGCGGCGTCGTGCGCGCCATTCCCGCGCCGGGCGCGGGTGCCAAGCCGCGCAAATTCTTCGATGATCTGAATGATTGGGCGCGCGCCGAGTACAAGGCGGCGGGCCTCGGCTATGTGATCCTCGAAGAAGATGCCGGCGCGCTGACCGGCAAGGGTCCGATTGCCAAGTTCATTCCGGCGCCCATCCTCGCCCGCATTGTCGCCAAGACCGGCGCGAAGCCGGGCGATGCCGTATTCTTCTCAGCCAACAAACCGCTGGAAGCCGCCAAGCTCGCCGGTGCGGCCCGCACGCGCCTTGGCCGCGAACTGGGCCTCATCGAAGACGGCGCGTTCAGGTTCTGCTGGGTCATCGACTTCCCGATGTACGAGCTCGACGACGAGAAGCAGATCGACTTCTCACATAACCCGTTCTCGATGCCGAACTTCGACCACGAGGCGTTCCTGAAGCTCGACCGCGAGAAGGACCGCGA
>Ga0105044_10010900_pt1 | contig 12407 bp, 10 predicted proteins | sample MAT01_FD_78092 | JGI IMG/M metagenome (GOLD analysis project Ga0105044, IMG submission 78092) | Freshwater microbial communities from Lake Fryxell liftoff mats and glacier meltwater in Antarctica - MAT-01 | ecosystem: Environmental > Aquatic > Freshwater > Ice > Liftoff microbial mat | place...
GAACGAAGAACGCCGAACGCCGAACGAAGAACGAAGAACGAAGAACGAAGAACGAAGAACGAAGAGCCATGGAAAGCCCGCCAGGACTTGATGGGTGGCCCGTCGCTCAATGTTCAATGTTCAATGTTCGATGTTCGATGTTCGATGTTCGATGTTCGATGTTCGGCGTTCGATGTTCGGCGTTCGGCGTTCGGCGTTCGGCGTTCGATGTTCGGCGTTCGGCGTTCGCCATTCGGCGTTTCTCCCCCGGGTCGCCGTCCCCGACATCGCTGGCGCAAAGATTCTCACGCACTTTTCCTAAAGCTCCGCCGCATCCTGCCGACACCTTCTGTGTCAGCACATGAGTGCCGATCGGTGAGGTCAAACACCGCAGCAAAGTGGCCCGTCGCGACACGGAAGTCGCAGCAGTCTTCCAAGAAAGGAAACCGATAACATGTCACTCGTCATCAATACCAACACCGCGGCGTCCGTCGCCTCGATGAACCTCAACAGCAACAACACGATGCTCCAGAAGAGCCTCGCCCGGCTCTCCAGCGGCTCGAAAATCGTCACCCCGGCCGACGACGCCGGCGGCCTCGCGGTCTCAATGAAACTCGAGGCGGCTCTGAAGCGCACCGACGCGGTGGCGAACAACGTCGCCAACGCGACCAGCTTTCTCCAGACCCAGGATGGCTCGCTGAAGACGGCCGGCAAGGTCCTCGAGCGCATCGCCGAGCTGAAGACGCTCTCCACCGACGTGACCAAGAGCTCGACGGACGTGGCCAACTACAACACCGAATTCACCGCGCTGAAGGCCGAGCTGTCGAACATCGCCAGCAACAGCTTCAACACCGTGGCTCTGTTCGGCGGCGGCACCCTCTCGGTATCCACCTCGGAGGACGGCGCGCAGAGTCTGAACATCACCCAGTCGAACCTGACCACGAACGTGACCACCATCACCGCTGCGGCGGACCTCGCGGCGCTGAGCACGGCGCAGATCACGACCTCGTTGGAAAACGTGGCGACCTCCCGGGCGCAGAATGGCGCCGAGCAGAGCCGCCTCGGCTTCTCCGGCAGCATGCTGGCGATCAACCGCACCAACATCGAATCCGCGAACAGCCGGATCGTCGATGTGGATGTCGCTTACGAGTCCACGCGGCTGGCCCGCAATAACATCCTCGTGCAGTCCAGCACCGCGATGCTCGCCCAGGCCAACTCCGCCACCCAGGCCGCCCTCCGTCTTCTTCAGTAAGCTGGATTTCTGGCAGGCATAGGGAGCTCCCCCGGGCGCAAGCCCGGGGGAGCTTTTTTGTCGGGAGGCATCGTGGAGGGAAGAAGTCGTCGGATGCGTGCTCGAAAGGCCCGGCCAGAGCACCAAGAGTCTCGCCCTCCTACTCGTCCTCGATCGGCGAAACTTCGATGCTCGAGTCTCGCGAAAGCGGTGGCGGCTTTTCTTCGCCCGGAGGGCGGCGGGAAATGAGCCGGTGGCGCCAGCCACCGGAATCCGGGAAGGAACGAACGCGCCCCGGACGGGGCGGTTGGTCATTGGTGGTTGAGCCCGGTGGCTGGCGCCACCGGTTCATTTCCATCGGCCCTCCGGGACATGCGCCAGTTTTGCGAGACTCAATCGGAGGACGAGGAAGAGGACGGTTCTTCTGATCCTTGCGCCTCTTTGAATCATACCCGGCTGCTAACCACTCCGGGGAGTGGCAGTGAAGCTGCTATGGCAGGAGGGGCATGCGTTCCATCTCGCTCCTCTCACTGGCCCTCCTGCTCCCTGCTGCGGCGGCCTGGGCCGGAGGTGACGACGTCGCGCCGCGCAAGAGCTTCCGGCAGTCGTCCACCTATCCCTTCGTCTTTCGGCCCGAGTCTTATCTGGCCACGGGGGGACCGGTGCCGATGCGCTTCGGTCCGCCGCCGCCCCCGTGCCACGAGCGCCGCGCCCCGAGCCTGACGCCGGCGGCCCAGGGGGTGCCGAGGGAAGAGCCGGCGATCCCCGTGGAGAAGACTCCGCCGGCGCCCGAGCCCGAGCCCGTCGAGCCCGAGCCCGCCACTCCCGAGCCGCTCTTTCCGCCGCCGACCGATGCGCCGGCGCCCCAGCCGGGTGCGCATGATTTCTCGAAGGTCCCGGACGAGGTGCTGGAGTATTTCAAGAACGCGGAAGGACGCCCGCTGCGTCGCGACTATCTCTTCGATCCGATCTTCCAGCCCGCCCTGCCCAATGATCTGCCGAAGAGTAAAGCGACCTACCGGGTGCAGTAAGGTGGCGCCGGTGGCGGGACTGCTCCTGCTCCACGCCGCCAGCTTCGCCAGCGAACCCGCCCCGACCCCGGTCCCCGCGGCGCCCGCGACCGTGGAGGTGGCCGCGATCCCCGCGGAATTGCGCACGGAACTGCATGGCTACACCCAGCTCGCGCGCGATGCCGTGGATCAGGAAAAGTGGCCGCTCGCCGATCACTTCCTCGATCTGCTCACCGCGCTGCCGCTCGCCGATGCCGTGAAGACGGCGCCGCTGCGCGAGATCGCCGAGACCTTTGTGAAGAAGAACCAGCGCGCCAAGGCCATCGCCATGTACGAGAAGCTGGGCGAACTCATGGCCGATGCGCCCGAGGGGCCGGAGCTGCTCTTCCGCGCGGCGGAACTCTACCGGGACTCCGGCGCCTACGGTCGCGCGATCGCCCGCTTTTACTCCGTGCTGAACTCCGCGCTGAAGGTCCGGGACACCGAGCTGGAGGCCTATCGCTCGCTCACCCGCCGCGCCCAGGTCGAGATCGCCGAGACCCATTTCCTGGCGCGCGATTTCGAACAGTCGCGGAAGTTTTGCGACCTCGCCCTGCGCCTCGATCTGCCTGCGGATCAGCGCGCCCGGCTGCAGTTCCGGCTGCTCCATTGCCAGTTTGTCCTCGGCGATTCGCAGGGCTCCATCCTCGCCGCGCAGCAGTTCCTGCAGGAAAACCCCGACGACGCCAATGCTCCCGAATGCCGCTACCTGCTGGCCAGCGCCCTGCGCACCGTGGATCGCCGCAAGGAGGCGCTCGAGGCCGTGCTCGCCCTGCTGCGGATCGAAAGTGCGCGCAAGGAAAAGAACCCCGAGCGCTGGACCTACTGGCAGAAAAAGACCGGCAACGAATTTGCCAACGACTACTATCGCCGCGCGGATTTCCTCAGCGCGCTGACCATCTACCAGACGCTGGCCAAGCTCAGCGAAGATCCCGACTGGCAGTGGCCGGTGCTCTACCAGATGGGCCTCTGCTTCGAGCGCCTGCGCCTCGTGGCGCGCGCGGCGGAGGCCTACAAATACATCATCGAGCATTCCGAGAAGGCCGGGCCCGCGCGGCCGCCGCTCCCCGAGAGCGTGAAGAATCTCGTGCAGATGGCCCGCTGGCGCGGCGAGCAGCTCGCCTGGCAGCACACCAGCGAGACGCACCTCCAGCGCCTCCTCGGCGAACCGCTCGACGCTCCCGAGGCGGCCGCGCTCGCGCCCCCCAGTCCCACCGCTTCCACCCCATGAACCTCGACGCGACCCTCCAGGATCACACCGCACTCTGCAGCCAGATCTACGATCTCATGATCGAGGAAAACCGGCACCTGAGCACCGCCGGCACGCCGCCCGACGAAGTGCTGCTCGAGCGCAAACGCGGCCTGCTCGCCGCGCTCTCGCCCTCCCTGGCCGGACTCCGCGGGGCCGCTGGCGGGGATCCTTCGCCCGAGACCCGCTCGCTCATCGAGCGCGCGATGCAGACCATCCTCAAGGCGCTGCTCCTCGACCGCGAGAATGAGCAGCTCCTTTTGAAAACCACCATCGCCCGGCGTCCGGGCGGCATTCCATCCCGGCCCGCGGCATCACACTTGCAACGGCTCTACGGGCGCCCCGTCGTGCCCTAGCGCTTCCTTTTCATGGCCATCGAAAAAATTCTCGTCGTCGATGACGAGCCCATCATCCGCAAGAGCTTCGAAGAGCTGCTCCGCCCGAAGCGCTATGGCGTGACCACCGTGGGCACGCTCCAGGATGCCGAGCGCATGCTCAAGCGCGACAGCTTCGACCTGCTCTTCCTCGACATCCGCCTGCCCGACGGCGAAGGCCACGAACTGCTCGAGCAGCTCACCACCGAGCGCCTGCGCCCGCTCGCGATCATGATGAGCGGCTTTGGCACGATCGAGACCGCGGTGACCTGCATGCGCGGCGGCGCCTTCGACTATCTGGTGAAGCCCTTTTCCATCGGCCAGATCGAGGTGCTCGTAAAGAAAGCCGAGGCCCATCAGCAAGTGCTCCAGGTGAATCGCTACCTCGCCGCGCAGGTCAGCGACGCCAGCGATCTCATCGGCGACAGCCCGGCCGTGGTCGCCCTGCGCGCCATGCTCCGCAAAGTCGCGCCGACCGAGGCCACCGTGCTCATCCAGGGCGAAAACGGCACCGGCAAGGAACTCGTCGCGCACGAGATCTTTCATGCCAGCGCCCGCTCCCAGGCGCCTTATATCAAGGTCAATTGCGCCGCGGTCTCCGAGACCCTCATCGAGAGTGAATTCTTCGGCCACGAGCGCGGCGCCTTCACCGGCGCCACCGAACGCCGCGAGGGCCGCTTCGAACTCGCCAATGGCGGCACCCTGCTCCTCGACGAGATCAGCGAGATCTCCCCGCGCCTCCAGGCCAAGCTGCTCCGCGTCCTCCAGGAGCGGGAGTTTGAGCGCGTGGGCGGCACCAAGACCATGAAGACCGACGTGCGCGTGCTCGCGACCACCAATCGCGACCTCCGCAAAGCCGTGGCCTCCGGCGAATTTCGCGAGGATCTCTACTACCGCCTGAACGTCTTCCCGATCCAGGTCCCGCCGCTCCGCGAACGCCGCGAAGACATCGTGCAGCTCGCCGAACATTTCCTCCAGCGCCTTGCCCGCCGTCACGGCCTGCACCTCCCGGGCTTTTCCGAAAGCGCGCTCGCCGCGCTCCAGGCCCACCCCTGGCCGGGCAACGTCCGCGAACTGCAAAACACCATCGAACGCGCCGTCATCATGACCGACGATGAGACCCCCGTGCCGCTCGCCGCGCTGGGCGTGCCGCACACGGCGTCGTCGTCGGTCCTCAGTGTCGCGGAGCCCTCGCCGAATCTCCGCTATGCCGGCCCCAACGGGCGGACCAATGGCCACGCCGCGTCCCGCCTCGTCGAGCCGATGCACGAGATCGAGCGCCGGCACATCCTCTGGGCGCTCGAACAGACCGGCGGCAATCGCACCAAAGCCGCCACCTTTCTGCAGATCAGCATCCGCACCCTGCGCAACAAGCTGCACGAATACCGCCTCGCGGAAACCGCCTGCAACTGACCGGGGAGCAAGGGCGCCGCGGCCCGAGGGGAGAGTGCGCCTTCCATTGAGGCCCGCAGGGGCTGCGACCGTGTGGTTGCCGCGTGTCCTGCACTTAGTGGGTTGCGAGATGGAGGCGATAGGTGCCCCGTCCCCATTTGCACCATTTGCAGTCCTCGAGTGTGCAACGGTGTTTATTTTTTTGGCCGTGAAGAAATGCCGGTTGCTCGGATCGCAAATACCAGCAGGCAATAGGTTGCCGGGTTCGCCGATGATGTCGCAGGAGCGGTTCGCGCCTTGGAAGCGGCTGCCGGCCGGCTTTTGCGGCACCTTCGGTCATGCCATCGCCATTTCCATTCCGTGCTTCCCCGAATGGCCCGTATCCTATCCACCACAAACTATTTTCAACTCAACCCCGCGCCTGTCTTCCCGTCACCGATTGAGGGGTTTTTCAACAGGCTGCTAGGGCATGAAGTGCTCGTGTAAGAGCTGATACTGTCCGAGTCTTTTTGCCGAGAAGCGTCTGCTGTCGGGCAACCATTGGCGGTCCACGAGATACTCATTGAGCACACCGGCAACCATCCGGGAAGTGCGGGCACAGTCGTCGGGCACGCCGCGATTGGCTTGTCTGATGATATTCAAAGCGACACTCAGCGGGCTGGAGCTGATGATCATGCCGGGCATGGCATTGCTCCCTCCCGTGGTGGCAAAGGTAAGGAATGGCTTCCGGCCGGATGCGAGGTCGTACACGGCGACCCTCGTCTCCATTTTTGTCCCACCAGCTCCGAGACCGATGCCAACCCGGAGCCAGCGACTGCCGGGGTTCACGCGTTCAAAAGTGCCAGTGACCAACCAGCCTTTTCTGGGGAGCTTGCCCACATCGGTCGCCCGCCGCGCGGGGGCTACGTGGGCTTCAAGCTCCTTGACGAGGCGGGTGGAGAGGATGGTGACGGTCCTTTGCTGAAACGCCTCGAGATCCTTGCCGTCCTTGCCGTCCGCTTTGAAGGAGCCTTTGTCGGTGCGGAAATCCGCGACGTAGATCTGCGCGGGTTTCTGCGCGGGTTGTTTGGTGGCAAGGCGTTCGTCCTTCACGCTCACCGAAGCACAGGAGGCGAGTAGGCACAGCGAGAGACCGGGGAGGACGAGGCGGAGGAAATCCATGGAAGTTTTGGGGACGCACTGCTTCGCACGTCGGCCCGGCGGATTCAAGGGTGGGGGTTGTTCACGGATAGAATCCTCCATTTGGGAATGGCCCGGTATTGCCGATCACGTGGATGAGCGGATCGCTCAGCTCGCCGACGATGGTGCGGTCGAGTGCAGCCAGGTGCGCAAGCCAACAGTTGCGCCGCGCGGCGTTCGCTCGGGAAATTGAAATCGGGCTCGATCAACTCGACCGCGGCGAATGCGTCGAGTGCAAGGACGATGCGGAACTTCACTCTTTCTTCGATGGCGTGAAGGCCCGCGGACGGGAACTGCTCCGCACCCGCAAAGAGTCGGCGGCGCAAAGTGCCTGGCCCGCCCTAGTCGTTCCAGGGATTGACCAGGATATCGACGAAGATTTCGATGTCCGAGCCGCGGAAGCCGGTGCGCTCGGCCAGGCCGCCGCCCACCGCGCGGAGGCGGAATTCCTGGGTCCGACTGATCTTTGGCGGGCTCAGTTTGCAGGTCAGGCCAGCGTCGCAGAGGTTCGATTTGAAGTTACCGACGACCATGTTGCCGAGTTCGCCGATGACGTCGCTGATGTCGGCGGGATCTTCGGCGGGGAAGCCGAGCACGTTGCTCGCGATCCCGCCCGCTGAGGCCGGGGAGAGGCGCAGATTTACGCACCCGGTGGCTTTGCCCGCGAAGGCGACTTCGCCGATGACGTGTTCCTTTTCGAGCGGCACGAGGACGCCGGGGGCGCAGTCGCGCAGATCGACGCCGATCATCGTTTCAAAGGTGCGCTTCACGGCGCGGATGAGCGGATCGCTCATCGCCAGGAGGAGCGCGCAGCCGACGCCGGCGCGCATCAGCGCGGCATCGACGCTGGTCACCGTGTAGTCGTCCTCGCTCGCGGCACGCGGATTCGCGGCGCGCAGCAGGCGGCTGGTGAGTTCCTTGTTGGCGCAGATGAGCTTGGCGATGTCCTGCATCGGTGCGTCCTGGCGCGAGACGAGGCTGGTCAGGCTGCGGACATTTTCCGGGATGGCTTCGAGGCCGATGGTGGAGGCGATCTGTTCGGCGGTGACGTTTTCGCTCATGGGTGTCCGGGAAAGTCTATGCCGCAGCCTTCATGCCCAGAGGAATGATCCGGCCGATCTTCTCGATGAGCTGGTCGTCTTTGAAAGGTTTTACGAGATAGTCGCGCACCCCGAGCCGGGCGATCTGGGCGATGTTTTCGCGGCTCGATTCGGCGGTGAGCATCACCACGGGGATTGCCTGCAATTCCGCGTTCTCGCGCAGCTTGGTCAGCATGGTCACGCCGTCCATCACCGGCATGGTGATGTCCAGGATGATGAGGTCTGGCTTTTCGCTCGCCGCCACGGCGAGGCCTTCCTCGCCGTTACTGGCTTCGCAGAGCGTGCAATCGTAACTCTTGAGCGATCGTCCGATGATCATTCGGATGGTCTTGCTGTCATCGACACTGAGGATTTTCATGGGTCTGGTGATTGAAGGTGGACATTGACGGCGGGCAGTCGGCTCACGCCTTGGATAAGGCGTGCCGGTTGGGCGCTCGCTTGACATTTCATTTCTTAGCAAATGCTGCGCCGCGCTACGCACGGACGGTGGAAGTTTCCCGCCGACCCGGCGGCGCTGCGGCGTCTGCGGCGTCTGCGGCGCTGGCTTGCACTTCATCTCGCTGGCATGGGCCGTGCTATGTCGAGGTTCATTCCACGGCACGGCGTCAACCCGCCTGTCCCACTAACGCACCCCACCACCCTATGGACGAAATCGTCAAAGAGTTCCTCGTCGAGAACTATGAAAACCTCGATCGCCTCGACCGCGACTTGGTGAGCCTCGAAAAGGATCCGCATTCCAAGGAAACCCTCGGCAGTATCTTTCGCACCATCCACACCCTCAAAGGCACCAGCGGATTCCTGGGTTTTGGGCAGCTCGAGGCGGTGGCGCACGTCGGCGAAAACCTGCTCAGCAAAATGCGGGATGGGATTCTCATCATCAATCCTGAGATTGCCAGCGCGCTCCTCGCGACGGTGGATGCCGTGCGTTTCATGCTCGGGCAGATCGAGGTCACTGGCGATCCGGGCGATCGGGATCATTCCAGTCTCATCGAACGACTCACGTTCTTAAACGAAGGAAAGACATCTCCGGAAGCCGCAGCGCCCATCGCCGAAGCTTCAACTCCGGTGCCTCTTTCGGTGGTTCAGCCTACGCAGTCCGCATCGCTCCCCACGCCTCCAGTTCCGGAGAAGGAGCCCGTGGTGCTTGCTGCGGAACCGGCAAATCTCCCGCCACCAGCACCCATCGTTACTCCAGTCGCAACGGTTACGCCGGTCGCACCGATCCCAGCCCGGCCTGCAACTCCCGTGATGGCCGATACGGGAACGACGGGCGCAGAGAGCCCGGAGCATCGTAACTCCGGGGTATCCGATAGCACCATCCGTGTGGACGTCGTTCTGCTCGATAAGCTGATGAATCTCGTCGGCGAGCTCGTGCTCGCGCGGAATCAGGTGCTGCAATTCAACAGTCAATACGCGGACACCGCCTTTCTCGCCACCTCGCAGCGGCTGAATCTGATCACCACCGAACTCCAGGGCAGCGTGATGAAAACGCGGATGCAGCCCATCGGCAACGTCTGGAACAAACTGCCACGGGTGGTGCGCGACCTTGCCACCGGCTGCGGCAAGGAAGTGCGGATCGAGATGGCGGGGAAGGAAACGGAGTTGGACAAGACGATCATCGAAGCCATCAAGGATCCGCTCACGCACATCGTCCGCAATTCCGTGGATCATGGCATCGAGAGCCCTGAAGTGCGCGTCGAGCGCGGAAAGTCGCCCGAAGGTTGTCTGCTCATGCGCGCCTATCATGAAGGCGGGCAGGTCAACATTGAGATCAGCGACGATGGCGGCGGCATCGACAGCGAGCGGGTGAAACAAAAGGCCATGCAGCGCGGCTTGATCACTCCGGAACAAGCGGCGCGGATGAGCGATCACGAGGCGCTCCATCTCATCTTCCTCCCGGGCTTCTCCACGGCGGAAAAGATCACCAATGTCTCCGGCCGCGGTGTGGGGATGGACGTGGTGAAGACAAATATCGAAAAGATCGGCGGAACCGTCGATTTGCAGAGCCAGAAGGGCGAGGGCACCACGCTCAAGATCAAGATTCCGCTCACCCTCGCAATTATCCCAGCACTGATCGTCACCAGCGGAGGCGACCGCTTTGCCATTCCGCAGGTGAGTCTTCTGGAGTTAGTCCGGCTGGAAGCGGAGCAGGCGCGCAGGCAGATCGAGTTTATCCACAGCGCTCCCGTCTATCGCCTGCGTGGTCAACTCCTCCCGCTGGTGTATTTGAATTCTGAACTCAAGATCGAAGCCGCCGCCGCCGACGCCGCCGACGCTGTCAACATCGTGGTCGTCCAAGCCGACGGACATCCGTTTGGGCTCGTGGTGGACGAGATCAACGACACTGAGGAGATCGTCGTCAAACCGCTGGGCAAACAACTCAAGGGCGTCACCTCCTTTGCCGGCGCGACCATCATGGGAGATGGCCGGGTCGCGCTGATCCTCGACGCGCTGGGCATCGCACAGCGGGCCAATATAGTGACCGAAGAGCGCAACCGGACTCTTTCCGAAGCGTCCACGCATGGCCGCAAGGCCGCCGATTCCCGGCAGACCCTTCTCCTTTTCGATGTCGGCCAGGGTGGACGCATGGCCATGCCACTGTCCATGGTGGCGCGGCTCGAAGAATTCACCCAGTCTTCCATCGAGCACTCCGGCGCTCAGGAAGTCGTCCGTTATCGCGGACAAATTCTGCCGCTCATTCGCGTGGCGAGGTATGTCAATGGCGGTGGACACCCGGCCCCGGAGCCAGATGGGCCGATGCAAGTCGTCGTCTATTCCGAACAAGGGCGCAGCGTGGGGCTCGTCGTCAGCCGGATCAGCGACATCGTGCAGGAAACGATCACGGTAAAGCGCCACGCCCACGGCCAGGGCATCTTCGGATCCGTGGTCATTCAGGATCGGGTCACGGACCTGATCGATGTGAAGGCCGTCATTCGCGCGGCCGACCCCTCGTTCTATCCCGAGAAACCGGCGGTCCAGGCCGCTGCCTAAGACACTTTACAAGTCCAAAGCTCATGACCGATTGCAAACAATTCGCGACCTTCTTTCTAAACGGCCTTTTCCTGGGCGTCGAGGTGCTCAAGGTCCAGGAAGTCATCCGTTACCAGGAGATGACCCGCGTGCCGATCGCCCCGGCAATGATCCAGGGACTGATCAATCTCCGCGGCCAGATCGTCACCGCCATCGACCTGCGCCGCCGGTTGGAACTTCCGCCACGTCCGGAGGGACAACTCCCGATGAATGTCGTCGTCCGCACCGATGATGGCGCGGTGAGCCTGCCGGTCGATGAAATCGGCGATGTGCTCGAGATCCCGGACGATACCTACGAGCGCACCCCGGAGACGCTCACCGGAGTCGCTCGCGAGTTAGTCCGCGGGGTCTATAAACTCAAGGAGCGCCTCCTGCTCATTCTCGACACGGAGCGGGCCGTGAGCCTGCCCGCTGCTTTCAATCGCACTTCTGCGAAAGGAAGCTAACTACGCCGCACCCGCCGCCGGACTCACCGACTATCCACCATCCACCTCAACCTAAGTAAAGCAAACATCCAGAACCCATGCACAACCCCACTCCAACCCTGAGATCCAACGGCCGCGGAAACGGCGCCCAAACGTCCAAAACGAAGCGACCAGCCGCGTCCATCCTCCACGACCTCGAAAAGGAAGTGCAAGAATTGCGCGGAACGCTCGAGGCGATTCACAAAGCGCGAGCCGTCATTGAATTTGAATTGGACGGCACCATTCTCAGCGCCAACGATCACTTTCTCAATACTGTCGGCTATCGCCTCGACGAAATTGAAGGCCAGCACGACAGTCTGTTTGTCGATCCCGCCTCCCCGGCCAGCGACGGGTATCGCCAATTCTGGCGCAACCTGAACGATGGCAAGCCACAGACGCTGGAAGGCAAACGCCTCGGCAAGAGCGGCAAGGAACTCTGGCTCCAGGCCACTTACACCCCGATCCTGGACCTTCACGGGAAACCTTTCAAAGTCCTGGCAGTCGTCACCGACGGCACGGAGCAGCACAAACTGGCGGAGGAAATCGCCGAACTCCGCGTGCGGGCCGAGATCACCAATCTAACCAGCATCATTTCGGAAGCCGATCTCAAGGGCGACATTTTGAGCATCAACGAGAAGTTCATCGAGGTGTCCAAGTATAGCCGCGAGGAACTGATAGGGAAACCGCACAACACCACGCGGCATCCGGATATGCCGAAGGAGACCTTTAAGGAACTCTGGGCCACGATCGGACGCGGAAAAACTTTCCGGGGAGTCATCAAGAACCGCGCGAAGGATGGCACTCCCTATTATGTGGATGCGGTCATCGCGCCAGTTTTGGGGAGTAACGGAAAACCGCGGAAATACATCGGGGTGCGTTACGACATTACCGCGGCGGAGCTCGAGCGGCAGAGTATGAAGGGTGTCCTCGACGCGATCAACCAAGCGTGTGCGTACATCGAGTTTGACACCAAAGGCCATATTCTCGACGCCAATGGAAGCTTCCTCCAAGTGGTCGGTTACACGAAGGAAGAGGTATTGGGGAAACATCATCGGATGTTTGTCGAGCCGGCGACCGCCAGTTCGGCGGCGTACAGCCAATTTTGGTGCGATCTGGCCGCGGGCAAGAGCTATAAGGATGTGTGCAAGCGCATCGCGAAAGATGGCCATGAAGTGTGGGTTCAAGCCGTGTACGCGCCGGTGAAGGACGAGGTGGGCCGGGTCGTCAAGGTGGTGAAGGTGGCCTTCGACGTGACCGACCGGAAGGAGGCCGAGCTGCAGCTCGTCAAGACCTTCCAGGCCATCACCCAGAACGCGCAAGCTCTCGGCTCCGCTTCCGAAGAACTGGCGGCCAACAGCCA
>Ga0105044_10010902_pt1 | contig 12402 bp, 8 predicted proteins | sample MAT01_FD_78092 | JGI IMG/M metagenome (GOLD analysis project Ga0105044, IMG submission 78092) | Freshwater microbial communities from Lake Fryxell liftoff mats and glacier meltwater in Antarctica - MAT-01 | ecosystem: Environmental > Aquatic > Freshwater > Ice > Liftoff microbial mat | place...
CCAGGAGCCTGTGATGTGGATTCCAAGTGCCATTATCTTAAACGGAGCGGATGAAAATCAAGTGTTTAAACCTGTTGCAGGCTTTATTGATTTCGACTCTTTCCGCATGGAAATAATCAACAAGTGGGGTGAAAAACTATTTAGCACTGATGACATTGAGCAGGGTTGGGATGGCTCTTATAAAGGCAATGAGGTAAGGGAAGATTTCTATCAATACATCATTACATACCGTGATGGAAGCGGGAAACCATTCGTTGAGAGAGATATTTTATATGTTTTGAAACATCCGGAAAATCAATAGTAATCAGATGATGAGAACCACAGCATTTGCTGAAAAACCGAGCCAAATATTCCTTACTTTTGCGGGAATTTATTGAGAAATAATACCAGATCGTACCATGTCTCTGAATTCCTCTAAAATACTTGGTGAAGGCCTCACCTACGACGATGTGCTTCTGGTGCCCGCTTATTCAGAGGTGCTGCCAAAGGAAGTAGATATTCGATCCAGATTTTCCCGAAATATAGTCTTGAACACGCCGATTGTTTCGGCAGCAATGGATACGGTGACGGATGCCAACCTTGCCATAGCCATGGCCCAGCAAGGAGGTATTGGTGTGATCCACAAGAATATGGGAATCGAAGCCCAATCAAAGGAAGTGCGGAAAGTAAAACGCTCTGAGAGTGGAATGATCCAGGATCCCATCACCCTGATTCGCACAGCAAGGGTGGGTGATGCCCTGCAAATCATGTCGGAACATGGCATAGGCGGAATACCGGTTATTGATGAAAATCGCAAACTCGTCGGGATAGTTACCAACCGGGATCTTCGTTTCCAAAAAGATATGGCTATGCCGGTGAGTGACATTATGACCAAAGAAAACCTGGTAACTGCCGACGAAGGGACCACCTTGAGCCAGGCAGAAATTATACTTCAGGATTACAAAATTGAAAAACTCCCGGTAGTTGACGGCGATTACAAGTTGATTGGACTCATCACTTACCGCGACATTATAAAAATTCGTCAGCACCCAAACAGCTGCAAAGACAAATTCGGCCGTCTTCGGGTAGCCGCAGCGCTCGGTGTTACGCCAGATGCGCTCGAAAGAGCTGGAGCCCTGGTAGCAGCGGGTGTGGATGCGATCGTCATTGACACAGCCCATGGTCATACCAGGGGCGTGGTACAAATACTGGAAAAAGTAAAAAGTGCCTTCCCGGAAATAGATATTGTGGTGGGTAACATAGCCACAGCCGAAGGCGCGCGCTATCTCGCTGATGCGGGTGCCGATGGTGTCAAAGTTGGTATTGGGCCGGGTTCTATTTGCACCACACGCGTTGTGGCGGGTGTAGGCGTGCCCCAATTGAGCGCGATCATGGATGCTGCTTCTGCGCTCACAGGCACTGGAGTACCACTCATTGCCGACGGTGGTGTGCGGTATACCGGCGATGTGGTGAAGGCCATCGCAGCAGGGGCGAGTTCAATAATGCTCGGCTCTATGTTTGCCGGAGTAGAAGAATCTCCCGGCGAAACAATAATTTATGAGGGCCGGAAGTTTAAGGCATACCGCGGTATGGGCTCAATTGAAGCCATGCAGAAGGGATCAAGTGACCGGTATTTTCAGGATGCCCAATCAGATTTAAGCAAGCTCGTACCCGAAGGTATTTCCGGAAGGGTACCCTACAAAGGAACGCTCGCTGAAGTGATGTTTCAAATTATTGGTGGTTTGCGCGCGGGCATGGGATATTGCGGTGCAGCGACCATCGGACAATTGAGTGAAGCAAGTTTTATACGAATTACGCATGCCGGCATCCGCGAAAGCCATCCCCACGATGTGCACATCACACGCGAGGCCCCCAATTACAGTTCGAAATAATTTCTTTTAAATAAACCGACAACTACAAAACCATAGCGATGAATAGAATACTGATTTTTGCCTTTATTGCCACGTTAACCATTCAGGTTTCTGCGCAAAATGTCAATAGTCCCGTCTTGTTGAAGATAGACGACAAAGAAATTACCAAAGGTGAATTCGAAGCGATTTATAAAAAGAATAACCGCGACAGCGCGATCACCCAGGCCGACCTGGATGAGTATCTCGAACTGTTTATCAACTTTAAGTTGAAAGTGCTGGAAGCAGAAAAAATGGGACGCGATACCCTTGATCAGTTCAAAAAGGAGCTTGCAGGTTACCGCGATCAACTTGCCCGGCCATACCTCGTTGATAAATCAATAACTGACTCATTGCTTCGCGAGGCGCATGACAGAATGCAATCGGAAATTCGTGCAGCACATATTCTGATCAATATCCCGCCAGATCCTTCGCCAGAAGATACAGCAGCAGCCTACAAGAAAATCATGGATATCAAATCCAAACTTTCCGACAACAAACAAAGTTTTGAAACTCTTGCAAGAGAATTATCAGAAGAACCCAGCGCAAAAACCAATGGCGGAGATTTGGGATATTTCACCTCCCTTCAGATGGTTTATCCTTTTGAGACACTCGTTTATAATACACCTGTCGGTGAAATTGGAGGACCGGTACGCACCCAATTTGGATATCACCTGGTACTAGTATCCGACAAGCGCAAGGCCCGTGGTCAGGTAAACGTAGCCCACATCATGATACGTGCTGACAAAGAGGACCCGGCAGAAGTGGCGGAAAGTTTGAAGCAGCGAATTGATGAGGTCTATACACGCATTCAGTATGGAGAAGATTTTGGCGAATTGGCGCAGAAGTTTTCGGATGACAGGAGTTCTGCTGTGAAAAATGGTGAGTTGCCAACATTCGGCACGGGTAAAATGGTATCCGAATTTGAAGAAGCGGCCTTCGCCCTCGAAAACCCGGGCGATGTGAGCAAACCTGTTCTTTCGCCATACGGCTGGCACGTGATCAAATTGATCGCCAAAGTTCCGGTAAACTCTTTTGACGAAATGGAGAAAGACCTCAAGAATAAAATTTCGCGGGATGCCCGATCAAACATAACCCGGGATACATTTATCGCCAAGCGCAAAGCAGAATATGGCTTCAAAGAAGATCCAAAAGTGTTAAAGGCCTTTTACAAGGAAATAGATACGACCTACTACAGCGGAGACTGGAACCCATCAGAGAAAGTGTTTTCTTCATCTAAAACGCTGTTTACCCTGGATGGAAAAACATATACGGATGGCGATTTTGCCAATTATCTCTTTACCAATATGCGCCCCACTGCGAATCGTGGGCCCATTGCCAACGCGGTAAACGAGAGCTACAAAAATTTTGTAACAAGTTCCATTATGTCCTATGAGGACAGCCAACTCGAAGAGAAGTATCCGGAATTCAAGGCGCTCATCAATGAGTACAGAGACGGAATTTTGCTTTTTGATCTCACCGATGAGAAAGTTTGGTCAAAAGCTGTAAAAGACAGCGTTGGACTTGCTGATTTTTATGAAACAAATAAAAACGATTTCATGTGGAAGGAGCGCGCCGGATACGACATATACACTGTGGAGGATGAAGCCACCGGCATGAGCGTGATCAAAATGTTGAAAAAGAAAAAGAATCAGGATGAAATTCGCGCTGCCCTCAACAACGAAAGTGCATTGAAAGTAAATGTGGAAAGTGGTCTTAAAGAAAAGACGGAAATTCCGGTGCTGGAGAAAGTGCAATGGGCACCAGGGGTTTCAGAAATTGTCAGTCTCGATGGTCAGCTGAAGGTGGTTCAAATCAAAGAAATCCGTCCTGCGCAACCAAAAGATTTTAATGAAGCCCGTGGATTAATTACGGCCGCATATCAAAACCACCTTGAAAAATTGTGGATAGAATCCCTGCGGGCTGAACATGAAGTGAATGTAAACAAGCAGGTGTTGTACACCATTCAATGACAACAGGTTCTTGAAAATCCGAAACATCCAACGAAAACTCTACAGTTTTATTTATCGGATCGTAATCCTTTGGGTTTCGGTTGGGTTGATAGGGTGTAAACAGAATTCAGCAGACGATGATCCGGTATTGGTGAAGGTATACGACTACAATTTCTACAAATCTGACCTTGTTGAAAAGATGCCTTCCTATTATACAGAAGCGGATTCAGCCAGATTGGCATCTCAGATTGTAAACAATTGGATTCGTGACAAATCATTGTTGTGGATGGCTGATCAAAATTTGCCGGAAGAACAAAAAGATGTAGAAAAACAACTGGAGGAATACCGAAACAGTTTAATTGTCTACGCCTATGAACGGGCTCTGATTGGGCAGAAGCTTGATACGCTTATACCTGAGGATGAGATGCAGCGTTACTATTCGGAAAATATCCAAAATTTTAAACTCCGGAGTTATATCATTAAGCTCCGCTACGTCCGGTTGAATAAAGAGGCACCACGACAGGACAAACTGGAAAACTGGTTTTTGAGTGACAAAGAATCCGACTTTGAAAAGCTGTACGATTATTGCCGCAAGTACGCCGAAAATTACATCCTGGAAGAGAATAGTTGGTTGTATCTGGAGGATATTTTGAAAGAAATTCCCATTCCTACCAATGATTTGGATGCCTTTCTCAAGCAGAACAAACATTACATTTTCGAATCGGGCAATTATAAATACTATGTTCGTTTCTTTGACTACAGATTGAAGGATGACACGGCTCCTTTGGCCCTGGAAAGAAAACGGGTGAAGGATTTGATCATCAACAAACGGAAGGCTGAACTAATTCTCAAAATGCGGGAAGATGTGGTGAAGGATGCATACGCAGACAACAAAATTCAATTATACGCGCCATGAAAAATTATGTAGGCTTGCTTTTTTGTTTATTCTCAGGCACTCAATTACTTGTGGCTCAGCCGCAAATAATTGATGAGATTGTTGCGGTCGTGGGCAATGAAATCATCCTGCACAGCGATATTCAAATTCAAAAAAACCAGATCAAAGCGCAGGGTTATGGAGGCGATATCACCGACTGTGAAGTTTTGGAAGAAATTCTTTTCGAAAAACTTCTTCTCAATCAGGCCAAGGTTGACTCCGTTGAGGTTTCGGACGAAATGGTATTAACCGAGCTTGAAAAACGAATCACTGTTTTTATCCGGCAGATTGGTAGCGAAAAAGCTTTGGAAGAATATTATGGGAAGTCAATAGGTGAGATTCGGGACGAATTTTTTGAGGTATTAAAAGATCAATTGCTCGTGCAAAGAATGGAGGGCGAAATCTCAGCTGACATGAATATTACCCCGAGTGATGTACAGAATTTCTATACTTCAATACCACCGGATAGCCTTCCATTTATCAGCGCCTCTGTTGAAATGGCCATGGTTGCGAAATATCCCAAGCCCACTGTAGAAGAAACAGATCGCGTGCGTCAGCGTCTCCGGGATTTAAAAGAAATGGCTGAATCCGGTAAGGAGGAATTTGAAACGCTGGCCGTACTTTACAGTGAAGACCCGGGATCTGCTACAAAAGGTGGAGCTCTTGGTTTGAAACCAAGAGGCACCTGGGTTCCCCAATTTGATGCAGTGGCATTTGGGCTCGCCGAAGGAGAAGTATCCGCACCATTCAAAACAGATTACGGTTTTCATATCATGCAAATGATAGAACGTCGTGGAGAAATGTACAATGCCAATCACATCCTATTGGTTCCTAAAACTTCTTCCACGCAGTTGCTGGAGTCAAAATCGGAATTGGACAATATTCACAATCTCATCAGGACAGATTCTATTTCATTTGCCTTGGCGGCCAACAAATTTTCGGACGACGAAAGGTCTAAAAATCAAAATGGTGCGATGGTGAATCCTGCTACAGGAAGCACTGTCTACCAAATGGATGAGTTAGATCCCGCATTATTTCTCACCATCGATACGCTGGAAATTGGCGATGTATCCAAATCTGTCTTTTTTCAAAGTCCAAACCGTGAAAAGGGTTATCGTCTTGTAAAACTCGTTTCCCGCACGGAGCCTCACCGCGCCAACCTCACCGACGACTATCAGCAACTTCAAGAGATGACTTCTCAAAAGTTCAGGGCTACTCAGATTGATTCCTGGATGCGGGATCACATAAGGGAAACATATATTAAGATAAATCAAGATTTCATCGGTTGCGAGTTTGGATACCCATGGGTGGAAGAAAGGGCCAATGCGGAATAGACTAAAAAATCAAGAATAAATACAAATGAGCGACGTAGAATCGATCAAAAAACTGACAGAAAAATATGCTGCCATGCGCAGCGAAATCGGAAAAGTGATTATCGGGCAAAATGAGGTGGTGGACCAACTTCTCATTTCAATCTTCAGCGGCGGTCACTGTCTGCTTGTGGGTGTGCCAGGATTAGCCAAAACCCTACTTGTCAATTCGATTGCAAAGACATTGGGCCTTACATTTAATCGGATTCAATTCACTCCTGATTTAATGCCCAGCGATATTATTGGATCTGAAATACTTGGTGAAGACCGGCATTTCAAATTCGTAAAAGGGCCCCTGTTTGCAAACGTAATTTTGGCTGATGAGATAAACAGAACACCACCCAAGACACAGGCAGCATTGCTCGAAGCCATGCAGGAAAAGTCTGTTACTACAGCTGGTCAAAGTTTCATGCTGCCGGCTCCATTTTTTGTACTCGCCACCCAAAACCCAATCGAGCAGGAGGGAACCTATCCGCTTCCTGAAGCCCAGCTTGACAGGTTTATGTTTAATATCTGGGTAGACTATCCAAGTTTCAAAGAAGAGGTAGATGTCGTAAAATCAACCACAAGCGATTTCAGAAAAGAAATATCTCAGGTGATCTCTTCTGAAGAAATTATGCATTTCCAGCATCTGGTGCGCAAAATTCCTGTTCCTGACAATGTGGTGGAGTATGCCGTAACCATCGCTTCCAAAACGCGACCCAATACCGCCCTCGCTTCAAAAGAAACCAACCAATACCTGAGTTGGGGTGCAGGTCCACGCGCTTCACAGTTTCTCATTGTAGGAGCCAAATGCCACGCAGCCCTTCATGGCAAATTTTCGCCAGATATTGAGGATGTCAAAGCAGTGGCTTTGCCTATTTTGCGCCACCGAATAGTTCGAAACTATCAGGCAGAAGCAAATAGTGTCACTGTGGAAGATCTCGTAAAAGGTTTGTTGTAACAAATAGGTGCGAATTTAAATGCGAAATAGCTTTTGCCGGTAGTTTTGATCACCTGACTTATCCCGAAATCATGGGAAAAAACCCTCCGGGAAATAACGGGGAAGCATAAAAACCGCTATCTTTGTGTGCACCTGACACTTTGAACTAAAACCAAATACAATGATAAAAGTTGCAATCAACGGTTTCGGACGAATTGGCCGATTGACATTCCGTGAATTATTGAACGATTCAAATATTGACGTTGTAGCCATCAACGATTTAACAGACGCCCATACGCTCGCACACTTGCTGAAGTACGATTCAAATCAGGGACGTTTTCAGGGAGAAGTAAGCTCCAAAGGCAAAGACACCCTCATTGTCAATGGCAAATCGATTCAGCTCTATTCTGAAAAGGATCCCTTAAATCTGCCGTGGGCCAAGCTCGGCGTGCAGGTAGTTGTGGAGTGCACAGGGATATTTGTTGATGCAGAGGGTGCTGGAAAGCATATCACTGCCGGAGCCAAAAAAGTTATTATCAGCGCTCCCGCAAAAGGCGATGTAAAAACTGTCGTAATCGGCGTAAATGATGACACAATCACAGCGACTGACAACATTGTTTCCAACGCAAGTTGCACTACGAATTGCCTCGCGCCAATCGCCATGGTTTTGGATCAGGAGTTTGGAATCGAAAAGGGTTACATCAATACCATCCACGCTTACACGGCAGATCAGCGGTTACAAGATGCGCCGCACCGTGATTTGCGAAGGGCGCGTGCAGCTGCAAGTTCGATTATACCAACAAGTACGGGAGCAGCGCAGGCTGTCGGTCTGGTTTTGCCAAATCTGAAAGGAAAACTAGATGGAATCGCTACACGGGTTCCTGTTCCCACAGGCTCAATGACCGACCTTGTGGTCGTGCTCAAAAGGGATGTGACTGTAGAGGAAGTAAATGCAGCCATGAAAAAAGCAGCAGATGGAAAGTTGAAAGGAATTATGGAATATACCGAAGATCCCATCGTATCAATTGATGTGGTTGGCAGCAAATACAGTTGTGTTTTTGATTCAGCTATCACGAGCGTGAACGGTAATCTTTTGAAGGTTGTTGCCTGGTACGATAATGAATATGGGTATTCGACGCGTACTGCCGAATTGGTGTCAAAAGTCATATAATGATCGATAAGTTTTTAGGAACGTGAAATTAATGTAATTAAAATCAGGCTTTTATGCCTGATTTTACTTTTTAACAGTGTTGTTGATAACTATATTATACCTCTTACGTAAAAGTTTTTGTAAATCCAAACCTTAAGTAACTTCGTTATCGAAGAAAAACAATATTATGAAAAATATTCTACCAATCCTGACTTTCGGAATACTCACAATTACACCGTTTGTGTTATCTGCTCATGGCTTCGAATCCGAAGTGAGAGCCAATTCCAGCGATGCATCCACCAGTATATCTGAGGAAGAATTTCAAGATGATAATCTCACCCCCGTGCAGCTGAGCGCCGCAAATTGCGGATTTGTGAACTACACCACCAACAGTATTATAAAGTCCACCAGGCCTCCTTCAAACATTTCTTGGACCGCTTTTGAATTTCGGTTTGTAGAGCTCGAATCTCCATTTAATACATACGAAGTCATATCTCCCAACGGTACCAATCCGAATTTTCGGTTGAGTTGGTTCCCTCAGGTGCAATATGGTATGAGTTATGATGTGAGCGTCAGAATTTATGATGGAGCAATTCAAGGACAATATTCCGGTGTATGTGAAATAGGTTTGCAGCCAAATGTATTGACCACCAGGCTTCAGCAACAGTATGCCAACCAGTTTTTTCCTTACTGCGCGGTCGTTGGTGCCAGACCAATAAGTGGTGCTCAACAATACCGATGGATCTTTGATGATCTTGAGAATGCTGTTGAAGTATTTGGAAATGGAAATAGTCGGTTCCTCGCATTGCATCAAGTTCCGGGTATCCAATTGGGTTCGACCTATATTGTTTCTGTTTTTGCGAACGTAAATGGTATGGAAAGTCCCCAGGGAACACTGCGGTTTATCAACACCAACAATTTTGTTCCCAATACCGGGCTGAATCAGAGTCTTTACCCATGTGGTGCAACCTATCCCGCCAATACTACTGTTCAGGCTGTGGAAATTTGCAGGGCTGAATCATACACCTGGAGACTGCGCAACACATCCCAGGTACAGCCCGATTTGATTTACACCCGCAACGATGGAAACAGGTCCATCAGACTGGATTGGGTTACGGGAATTATTATCGGCAACAGTTATAACCTGGATGTGCGTGCACGTCAGGGGGGAATCAACGGTTCTTATTCCTCAATTTGTAATATCACCATCGAGGCACCAATTACCGGTTTGATGGATGGACAATCTGAAATTTTTGCCTTTTCTTCCGAATTGGACAACACCGAAAGTACGTTGGAAATAGATGCTTACCAGGCATCGGGCAATTTGGTTATATCGCTTTCAAATCCATTGGAGAATGCGCCGGTATTGCTTTCTCTTTACGATATGAATGGTCGCTTGATTGAAATAAAAAACGCGCAGGTATACAACCAGGGCGAAATTTTTTGGAATACATCCAATCTGACTCCGGGAATTTATATCCTCAAAGCGTTTGATGGTCAATCGGTCTCAACCAAGAAAATCACTATATTTTAATGCGTTAAGTATTTCGTATAGTTTCCATGCTGTATTTTAAGGGGTCCAATTGGACCCCTTATGCATTTACACTGGCACAAAGCACCCCTCGTTCGCATCACGATACCCCTGGCGCTGGGTATCGTAAATGGGTTTTTTTTGTATCCTTCCCAAAATGTTTTATGGTTTTCCGTGGCTTGTGCCATGCTGGCCATTCTTTGCCTGGTCATTTTTCGCAAACATTGGCGTTTGTACAACAGGTCCTTCATATTCGGGATGATTGCCACAGTGATTTTTTATCTTCTTGGTATTTCACTTTCCATTTCCAGATCGTCGTATCGCGAATATTCCCGGCACTTTGCTTTCCGGGCCGATTCATACCAGGCCAATGTTATCGATTACCCCACACAGCGCGCAAAAAGCACGAGGGTTTTAATCCGGGTCACGGGAGCGCTCGATAGCCTCGGTGCTGGTCATGGTGCGAATTGTCAGGTTTTGGCCTATTTCCCGTTTGATTTACAGGCCGACACACTTATACCTGGCGATGAACTCATCTTTTCACAAATGCCTCGACTTGTGGAAGAAGTGCGCAATCCGGGACAGTTTGATTTCAGGTCATATCTCACCAATCTCGGAGTTGTTGCGACGGTCTATCTCAGAGATGATGTGATTTTCCAGAGAAATCAGGATGATGCTGAGCACATTGTCTATTTTCTTCCCGTGTTGCGTGAAAAGGCCATTTCAGCTTTGCGCAGTTTTGATATTGACAACCGCGAATTGGGAGTTATATCCGCATTGGTGCTTGGCAAACGCGAGTTGGTGGAAAGCGACCTCCGTGAAGCTTTTACAAATACGGGGACGGTGCATATACTGGCGGTTAGTGGTCTTCACGTGGGCATCATTTATCTTTTCGCTGCTTCCCTTTTGGGAAAAATAATGCCAGGTAGATCAACGCGCCTGATTAAATTGATCATTGTTATCGCACTGCTTTGGTTATATGCTGGTATCACGGGCTTTTCACCATCTGTATTGCGCGCGGCAACGATGTTTTCCTTTTTGGCCGTCGGGAAATTCGATAAGCGCGTAAGCAATGTTTACAATATGCTAGCCGCAAGCGCGCTTGTTTTGCTCCTTTTCGATCCATTTTTGATTTTGCAGGTGGGTTTCCAACTGTCATATCTTGCTGTGACTGGCATTGTGTATCTCTTTCCGAAAATTTATGGACTTGCAAAGATGCCCACTGTTTTTCTCGATAAGGCGTGGGCTTTGTTTTGCGTTTCGGTTGCCGCGCAGATTGCCACATTTCCACTGAGTGTTTATTACTTCAACCAATTTCCTGTTTACTTCTTCCTATCCAATTTATTGGTCATTCCGCTGGCCACGGCCATTCTCTACAGCGGACTTATTTGCGTTTTGCTGGCTTGGTTGCCCTTCATCAATCTCTTAGCAGCTTTCATTGTAAAATACACCACTTGGATGCTCAATGAAATTGTGCTTTTATTTGGTATTCTTCCCCATCCGGTGATCGATGGATTGCGGTTTTCAGGGCTTGCGGTTATTGTGGTCTATGGACTTATCCTCGCCCTGGTCGCTGCATTGGAAAATCCGCGACGGGCCAGTCTCTTACGCCTCGGGGTTTTTACGACACTCATTCTTTGCTTTCATATTCGATCTTCGCTACAGACCGCTATCCAGACCAATATCACTTGTTTGCACGTAGATCGCCTCACGACAGTGGTCGTAGCCAATGGGCGGCAGGTGGAAGTTTTTACAGATTGTAAACTGGAAGAGCGGGAGACATTAGATTTTCAAACCGCCGGGTTATTATCCGCGCTCAGGCCTACAGAAATTCAATGGTCAGATCCCTTTTCAGGAAATAATGATGCTGAAATTCAGGACTACCCAGTCGTTCTTGCCGCTGGCGAATACCTCATTTCATGCGCCAATGACCTGGAAAGTTTGAAGGCGTGCTGCAATATGAAGGTGAATGCTGTCATTTTATCAGGTAAATTTCCGGTCAACGAACCTTTTCCAGTGGAATGTACTTCACGACAAACAACTTTTATCGTGGATGGATCCACGCCCCCGTATCATCTCCCGCGTTTGCGGGAGTGGATTGATACCGCAGGGATCGAACCGTGGGAAACAGCGATTCACGGCGCTTTTTCCCTTGAATAAATCCCTATTGGGTTTTGATTTTCTGCGCTTCTTCTGCGTTGATCAATTGACCATTAAACTCACCGACCACCACCGGCTCACCATAACCTTTTCCTTCTACCGACTTCAATGCCTCATTGGCTTCTTCAAGGCTGTCGAAACTTCCAAATACATAGCGGGTCACGCCATTGTCAGATCGCACTGGTCGCACCTTCGGTAAAGACATGTAAGAGTTGAGCGTTTCGGCCGGTACACGTCCATTGAAGGTTCCGAGCTGGACAGTGAATTTGACGAATTCCTTGTTAAATTTCCCGGAAGGGCCGCTGGATGTAATGTCTTCTTTGGCATTTACTGTAGCACCTGCCTCTTTCAGGGTGATCCTTTTCCCTCCTTTATACGCAGATACGAATGCACCCTCATAACCTTTCAGGAGGAGATTGATCTTATGTTCTGCCGCTTCTTTGATGTTATCAAAAGATCCCGAAACGTATCTGATCAATCCATCATTTCCTTCCACA
>Ga0105044_10010910_pt1 | contig 12395 bp, 10 predicted proteins | sample MAT01_FD_78092 | JGI IMG/M metagenome (GOLD analysis project Ga0105044, IMG submission 78092) | Freshwater microbial communities from Lake Fryxell liftoff mats and glacier meltwater in Antarctica - MAT-01 | ecosystem: Environmental > Aquatic > Freshwater > Ice > Liftoff microbial mat | place...
CGCGGGCAGAAACTGATCAATCAAGCCGGAAAGCAGCGTGCCCAGCAGGATGAACGGCACCCCTTCCAGCAACACGCTCAGAAACGCGTAGGAAAAATCCGAAAAGCTGAAGGTGAACCAGGGAACGGGCATCCGCAGTCAGTAATACTCAGGGATTGGCATCCGTAAACAACCTTTGGCTTCTTATGAGGAAAAAGCCCTTACCTACCTGAGCATGACATGATAAAGGTTCACCAGTTTTTCCATCTGGATGGATTCGGTGAAAAACTCGCAGGCTTTTATGCGTTGCTGCATCAGAACTTGGGAAGGTGCGGCGGCCCACTCTTTCAACGCGGCATCGAGATGGCGTTCGAAGCCTTCGACACCCGGCTCGGGCAGCCAATGGATATTCTGAAACCCCAATGTCTTCAGCACTCGAAACCCCGGTGCGTCAGTCAGGATGAGAGGAAGACCGCAACTTAGCGCATGCAGCATCGAAAGCGACAGCCCTTCATAGCGGCTGGTGAGAATGAAACCATCCGCCGCCCGCAGAAGATGTGCGGTATCATTGAGATGGCAATAGGCATGGCAGCGGGGCAAGGCTGCTTCGGGAAGGGCCGCGCGCAACTCGACGGAACCGGCTCCAGCATGGGCAAAGCTCCAGTCGCTTCCAGCCAATAACCGGCCCAGGCCCGCATACAGCGGAGCAAAATTTTTCTGAGGCGAATCGCGGCCAATCGTGGCCAGAATCTTCCCTGTTTCAGGCAGGCCCAACTCACGGCGAAAAGATTCTCGCTCAAGCGTGTCGGCCGGGGAAAACCAGGCGGTATCAACTCCGTTGTGAACGACCTTGAGCCGCTCGGGCGGAACATGGAGTGTGTCCCGCGCGAAATCCCGCTCGTCCTCGGAGCAATTGTGCGTCCAGCCGATTCGACCCAACAGCGTCTCCAGCAGATTAAAAAATATTTCCTTTTTCCCACCACGCCGGGGCATGCCGTAATAGGCGTGTGGGCTGTAAAGCACGGGCGGAAATCCTGGCCAGAGCGCGCCCAAGCGCACGAGTGCCCCCGCCTTCGAACTGTGCGCGTGGACAATACTGGGTTGCCGCCTGCGCACGAGATCGAAGATGCGGCGCATGGCCGCAAAATCCGCCATCTCCGGCGCGTTGCCTACATGCAGATCCTGCGCCTCCCCATCACGGGCTCGAACTTCGGCCACGAGCTCCTCGAGTTCCACACCGCCTCGCCGGCTGGAATACAGGAAATCCACTCCGATCTCCGGATGGTTTGCATGCACGTGACGGATCAGCGTGCTCACGCAGGTCAACACGCCATCGCGGCCGGGCTCGCTCACGACCAACAGCCTCCAGTCGGGATTCAAAACACCTCCTCGTAAATTTTCAAATAGCCTCTCGCGGCGGCGGACCAAGTGAATTTGGCAGCCCAGGCGCGTGACTCCCCGACCTTGGCCGCCCTCTGCGCCGCGGGCAGGCGGAGAAGTTCACCCAACGCCTGGGCCATGGCCTCGACGGAATAAGGATCTACCAGCATCGCTGGGCCGGCGATCTCCGGCAGGCAGGATACGTTGGAAGTCAAAACGAGAGTTCCCAATGTCATGGCCTCCAGCACCGGAAGGCCAAAACCCTCCTCGAGCGAGGGATAGCAAAAAATCTCCGCACCGGCATAGGCGTTAGCCAAATCCTGTTCCGAGAGATACCCGAGAAGACTGACCCCATCCGACGACAGCAGATCGGGGAGTTCGTCGTCCGCGGTAAAGCGCGGCTGGGGGCGACCCACCACGCGCAATTCGAGACCGGGAAAATCTTCTCGCACCCGGATGAAGGCTTTGATCATGCGCGCAAGATTTTTGTGCGGCTGGAGCGAACCCACGCACAGGAGATAGCGCCCCTCCGGGATGGCATCGGATTTCAGCGGCTTGACCCCGTTATGGATCATGCGCAGGCGGTCTTCCCGAAGGTGGAAATCCTCGCGGGCCTGGTCGCGCACGTAGTCGGAGATGGTCACCACGCGATGCGCCCGCTTGAGGCCCGGCACCGCGCACAACGCATAGACCAGGCGGAAAGCGCGCGAAAACCACTCCGGATGCCGGTAAAAATTCAGGTCATGAAGAGTGACGATGCTCTTCACGCCATTGTGCCATAGTGGGGAGGTGGTGATCGGATGATGGGCCACGCGACAGCCGTGGCGGCGAGCCAGCACGGGAAACTGGACCTGCTCCCAAAAATGGGCGCGTTCGCGCGACCAATCTTGAAACGGCACCCCGATCAACTGGACTCCCGGATGCCCGGCCCAATCCCTCACGGACAAAAATCGCTCATCGGCGAAGAGGACGAGTTCGCAATCCCTTGGCTCACGCACGAGGGCTTCAAACAGCGAATACGCCGCTGTCTGTGTGCCAGTGGGTTGCGGAGTGCCGGTGAACCGGCCGTTGAGCGCGACTTTATGCACGGAGAAGTTCGTTGCCGTGATTTGTCTTATAAAGGAAAGGCAGGTCAATGCACATCCACTGCAAAAAAACAAATGCGCCCATTGCCCAAAAGGTGAAGGCATCGCTGGTATTGGCCAGCGGCATGCACATTTGCATCAGGATCACAGTCTTCAGACTATAATGCAGACAGGGCGGTTTTTTCGCCGAGATGAGATGCATCACCCGCAGCAGGGTGCCGAAGAGACAGCCCATGATCAGACCAAGAATCACCACCCCAGCGGGGCCGAAATTCAGAAACGACTCTCCGAAAAACGTGATGCGCAGCCCGAAGTGCTTCTCGGGATCCCACCCCACGATGCGAATGCCGGTGAGGCCGAGGTGCCACTGTTTTTTCAGCGGAAAAATACCGCTCGGCATCATCGCGACCAAGCCCCCGAGATAAGTCTGCCCCAGCAGGGGTTCGAAATCCCATTGGCTCATCACCCACGCCGCATCCCGTGTATCAATGAGGTTGTCGCCGACAAAAGCCTCTTCAAGGCTCGCCACTACGACATTCTTGCCCTCAATCGCCCCGCGATCCTGACGCAGCATCCCGGTGAATCCGCTCGCTCCGGTCAGCAGAAACATAAAGGCAATATAGGCGACGGCAAGCAACGGGCGCGGCCATTTTCGCTCGACCGTCACCAGCGTGATTGTGACAAAGAAGGCGATGGCAAGCGGGAAGCGGTTGCCGCTGAGCAGTTGAATGAGGAGAAGTATCCCGACGATCCAGCCATCGGGCCCCAGAAGCCGGAGCGGATGCCGGCTGCAGAGCAGCAGGAGCCCGCCCGTGACAAAGGGCATGAGTGCGGTGCCGAGATTGTAAAGCGCGCGCTCGATGTCGGACTGCTGAATGGCGGTGCGGGCCGCGACGGGGTCGTCCGCCAGCATGGGAATCACCCCCGCATGCGCCATCGGCAGGCACAGGACAAAGGCTACGGCCAATCCCGCCGCGCGCAGGAACCAGGTCAGCCGGGCATCATATTCCTCGGGACCGGCCCGAAGCGCGGGCAACCGCGCCCGTGCTGAACGGGCCAGATAATACGTCGTTCCCATGGCGAGGAATAACACGGCAAAACCCAAGGCGTTCACCGCCACCACCAGCGAGCCTCCCCGCAGAATGTCCCGGGCCACTGGCTCAATCCGCCAAGCCGTGACTCCCAGAAAAAAATAGCCGCCGATCAGCAGGGCATTCTGGGCCATGAAGAACGCGAAGAGGTCCAACACCCGGCTCGTCAGCACCCAAGCCAGCGGAGCGCAAAAAAGAACCGCCACGCAGCCGCCCGCCAGCATTTCCGCCCACGGCACCGGCCACGGCTGCATGAACGACTTGAAAGGAATGGGATTAACCGCCCCCAGCCACCAAGCCGCCGGACCAAGAAGACACAGCGCCGCCAGACCAAAACTCAAAGGAAAACGCCAATCCAACGCGGGCCCAACTGGCCCGCTTCGCGCTGCATGGAATTTATCTTTGAAGTTCACCGACCAGCATTTACATCCTTTCCCAACTCAAGCAACGACCAATACCGCACTGCGGTCGGTTCCTTGCCTCTTCTTCATTAATGTATCAGGGTAAAAAACAACAATTTGACTGGACCTTCTCGCTCATGGCGAATGACTGCGCGGTCTTGGCCCTGTCTTTCCCACTGGCGAACACGCTGGCCCCCAGCGGCCAATATCCCCGCCTCTCCATCTGCTTAGCTTACGCGCTGGTGATCTTCTTCTTCCTGCGCAAGATGGGCCTCTACAACTGGTCGGCCTTTACCAGCTTTCCCCGGACCGTCGGCAGGACGTTCAATGCCCTAGCTTTGAGCCTAGCGACATTTTTCATCTGCGGGCAGCTCTTCCGCAACCCGGAATCACCCAACTACACCTTATGGCTTGTCGTTCACGCGCTGCTCTTCGCGGGCATCGTGTTGCCCTCCCGAGCGTTTTTGCATCATCTGCTGTTGAATGTCCTCGACGTCGTGCCGCGAGAACGCATCGCATTCGTCGGATGGAGTGTCCGGCTTGAGCGTATGCTCAAGGCCCTGGCCGACGAAATGGGCCGGTTCCAAAGCATTATCGGTTTTTTTTCCGACGCGCCAGCCGGTAGCGACGACCCGGCTCAAAAATGCGGCTACATCCCGCTTTCCACGCTTGACCAGATCGAAAAGAAACTGGTGCAGGAAAAAATCAGCCTGCTTGTGATCGAGGAATCCAGCATCACCACCCCACAACTCCAGAAGATTGGAGAGATTTGCGCCCGCTGTTTCGTCAATCTCAAGATCATTCCCAATGCCTTCGACATTTGGGCCAGCCGGCTGAAGCTGCGAATTGTCGCGGGCATCCCACTCCTCGGCGTTTACGATTTGCATTATGACCGTTACCACAACCGCGTCGCCAAGCGGATGCTTGACTTGGCCTGCGCCGCTTTTGGCCTCATCGTTTCCGCCCCCGTCATTGCCGTGCTGGCCCTGCTGATCAAACGGGAGTCACCCGGGCCGGTTTTTTTCCGCCAGACCCGTCTCGGCCTTTATGGTGCACATTTTGAAATTCTCAAGCTGCGCTCGATGCGCCTGGACGCCGAGGTCGTCGGACAAGCGGGCTGGACGGTGGAAAACGACCCGCGCCGGCTCAAGATCGGCACTTTCATGCGCAACTGGAACCTAGACGAACTTCCTCAGTTCTGGAACGTGCTCAAGGGCGACATGAGCATGGTCGGACCCCGTCCCGAGCGACCGGAATTCGTCGAGGGCTTCAAGGAGACCATCCGCTATTACAACCTGCGCCACTCCTGCAAGCCCGGCATCACCGGCTGGGCCGCCGTCCACGGACTGCGCGGCAATACCTCCCTGGTGGACCGCCTGGAGTACGATCTGTTTTACATTGAAAACTGGAGTCTCCTGCTCGACATCCGCATTATGTTTATGACCCTGGCCCCGCCCAAAAACGCCTACTGACTTTTCCCCAAGTCTGGAATAATCTGTACATAGCCCTTCCCAATCCCATGAAACTCCTCGTCGTAGATGATCAAGGTCCCGTCGGAGCGATCATCAGTCGCATTGCCCAACAGGGAGGCTGGGATGCGATCAACGCAACGGACAGTCACGACCTCATCCAGATCATCAACCGGGAAAACGTGCAGGTGGTCATGCTCGACTATCTGCTCGAGGGCGAGACCAGCCCGCGCACCGGCCTCACCGCCGTCGCCGAAATGCGCCAGGCTGGCATCGAAATCCCAGTCATCCTCTTTTCCGGGGCAACGCATCTCATTGACCAAGTCGAGGCAAAGAAACTTGGCGTGGTGAGGATTCTCGATAAGCCGCTCAGCATCCAGGAACTTCGAGTGAGCCTGAATGAAGCGCGCAAAGTGTTCCTCGACGGCAAGAAAACGTCGTGAAGTGGGCTCCCTGGCATCGATTCTCTCATCCGTCCTGCTCCTCCTGCTGGCTCTCGCTCCCCTAGCCGCACAGCAGGATGACATTCTGGGCGGCCTCGAACTGGACCTCGAGCCGAACTCGCCAGATGAACTCCTGCCTGCCATCGTTGAGCCTGGCCTGTCTCTGCGCGCGATCCCGCCGCAGCCGAAGCCCACCCCGCCCCCTCAACCCCTGCCCTTCTACCGGCTCAATTGGCTGCAAACCATTCAAAAGGTGCAACTGCCGTGGGAGCCGGTTCCGCCCGATCCCTCGAGGTTCCGCCCAGTCGCCATCAACGAGCCGCCGATCGGCCTTTATCCGCGCGTTTTCCGACCGGGCGTTTTCGAGATTTATCCCTGGTTCGGGCTTGCCCAGTCCTTCGACTCGAACGTCAACCTCACCCCGAAGAATCCCATTGCGGACTTCTACGTCACACCGCGCATCGGCTTGGAGTTCCAGCTCGGGACGCCCGATTCCGTCTATAACGAATTCTACGACACCATCCTCGCGCTGCATGGAAAATACGAGGGCTGGGCCGACGTATATTACGAAAATCCCGACCTGAGTGCCTTTAATCAAACCCTTGAGCTTGACGCCCGCATCGGCCGCTCCTCGGCGATCTGGCGGCCCTATTTTTCCTACAGCGACCAGACAGGAAGCAACCTGCTCCTGGCCGAACTGGTCAATCGCACCAAACGCGTCCGCCTTCAGGGCGGTGTCATCGGCGAATACAAGTTCACCGAACTCGTGGGCGGCAACCAGGTTTTCTCCGTCTTCCGTCTCGATCATCCCAACCCGACTTACATCAATTACGTCACCTGGCACACGCGCCAGGAGATCAGCTACCGCTTCCTCAACAATTTGCGGGGCACATTTTGGTCCGCCGGGCGTTTTACCCAACCCGGCGTGGGCTCCGCCGCAAGCGAGATTCTCCTCGGGCTCGGCATTCTTGGCAAACCGGATTCGCGCATTTACACGGAACTCCGGCTCGGGTGGGATTTTTTGCACTTGGAGGGCCAGGTGCCTGGACGCTGGAACCTCAGCGGCGTACGTTTCAATGGCTGGAGCACTTTCGACTGGGGCCCCCGTTTCCGCCTCACCCTGCGCTACGACCGCGATTACGTCTTCAACGAAACAGAGGAGAATGACAATTACGTCTCGACCCTTTTGCAGACGCGAGGGGAATTTTATCTCGGCGGAAATTGGTATGTGACCCCGTATCTGGGCTTTTCGCTTCAGGAATTCGAGACCTCGCACCGGGTCGCCGTCCAATGGCGGCCCGAACTCGAAGTCGCCTACGCCCTGCCCGGCAATCTCTATCCGGGCGACTCACGCATTTTCGCCAAGCTCGCCTACAACACCTCCTACACCATCATCGGCGAAGCCGAGCCGATTGAAAACTGGCGCTTCTCCTTCGGGATGAACTGGAAATTTTGAACCTTGCTTCGTCCCGTTTTTACTCTTAGACCAACCTATGCCGATCCGCAGTCTGTTCTTTCTGGGCCTGGCAGTCCCGTGCCTGTTTCTGGGCTGTTCCTCTGTCCCCTCCTCCTCCCGCCCGGCTTCTCACACTTCAGAACCCTATCGCATGGCACGTCTGGACGAAGCTCACGTTACGCTAAAAAACGGCAACCGCCTCGTCCTCCAGGTCTCACAAGAGGGAACCGTCGAGATCGCCGGCTCAACCCGTCGGATCGTGGACATGCCCGTGGAGGAATTTCGCAGATTGCTCGAAAAAAATTTCCCCGGCGCACGCGAGATTGCCATTCAGGAATTCCGGCCCAACCGCATCACAGTGCTTGGCGAGGTTTTTCACCAGATCCACACCGAACTCACCGACGGCCCGATGCGCGTGATGGATGCCATTGCGTCGGCCAACGGCTTCACCCCCCTTGCGAACAAACGCCGCGTGAAGCTCCTCCGGCAGAACGCCGGGAAGATCGAGGTCTATAATCTGGATTTGCGCGACATGCTGCGAGGCAAGAATCTCGATCAGAACCTCCTCCTTAAACCTGGCGACGTCATCACCGTGCCCAGAAACTTTCTTTAGCAAGTCGAATGGCCGATACCAGTCAGTGGGAAATTGAAACACCCGGCGAACGCCCGCGCGCACCCGGCGTGCGCGATGTCTTCCGCTTTCTCATCGCCAATTTTTTTCTGCTGGCCGGCGGCCTTGGCCTGGGGCTGCTCCTCGGGTGGGTCGTTTACCGCGACACCCCCAAGGCTTACGAGGCCAAAGGAGCCTTTGTCGTTGATGAGATTCCCTTCATCCAGACCACCACCACCTCGACGTCCGATGCCGAAACCGAGCGGCAGGTCGTGCAAACCCTTATTCTCAGCATTCCGAACCGTGAGATGCGCGGCGCGGTCGAGCGCCGCCTGCAATTGCCCGCCGGACGCATCGCCTTTGCCGAGCTCGACCCGCCCCTCAAGCTCGAAGGGCCCAATCCCCGCGCGAGAGTCCGGGTATCGCCGGTGAGAAACAGCCGGATGGGCTCGATCGAAGCCACCTCGCAATTCCCGGACTTTGCCGCCGCCGTAGTCAATGCCATGCTTGACGAACTCCAACTCTACAACACGGTTGGCGGGCGTTTCAACAACATCCAGATCAGCCTGAACCTAGCGAAGTCGCGGGCCGAAAACCTCCTCAAGCAGCTCCTTGATGTCACCGCCCAGCGCATAAAATTTGAGCAAGAAAAAGCCGAACTCGACAACTATCTCCTGCAAAATCTCCCCTTGGCATCCTTCCCCGCCTTTGCCAGGGACAGCACCCTTAATAATCTTAAAACCCAGCTCATCCTGATCGAATCCGAATACGACAATATCGCTTCCAGCAGCACGCGGGGTGCCCGCCTCGTTGGCAAAAAATCCGAGCTTCAGGCCCTCAAAGGGCAGTTAGTCAGCTACGCCGAGCGCCTGGCTAGCGGACTCCGCTCCGAGTACGAGATCTCCTCCACGCAGGAAAAAAACATGCAGGCCGATATGCTCAAAGCCAAGGATCAGATCGACAAACTCACCCAGCAGGCGACCCGGCTTGCCCAGAGCTTCGGCGATCCCCGCCAGATGCGGACCCTCGCCGCCGAAGTGCAGGACGGCCCCACCGGCCCCTCCAATACAATCGTCGTGGTGGACCGCGCCACTGCCCCGGCCAAACCCGCCAAACCCAAACTTCTGCTTAATTTTCTGCTCGGCGGCGCTTTCGGCGGAGCACTCGGCCTCGGCCTCGCCGCCCTGCGGACTCTTCTCGACAACCGGATCAAATGCGTCGAGCAAATCGAAAGCCGTATCGGCGTTCCCTGTCTGGCCGCGCTGCCCCGCCGCCTCCCCCTCGCCCGCGGAGCCGCCAAAAAGAATGTTTTCGATCACCCGCGCTACCCGGTCGGCTTGGGTTTTCTTTGCAGCCATCTCCTCGCCGAGCACGTTCCGGGAACCGGATGCGTCTTCGGCTTTACTCCGGCGGGAGCCTCCCGGCGGCCCTCCTCGCTCGTCGCCGATCTTGCCATTCTCCTGGCCCAAGCCGAAAAGAAAACCCTGGTGGTGGATCTGCATCTCGCCTCGCCCCGTGTGGCTCAAACCCTCGGCATTACCGTCAAGAAAGGTTTGCTCGGCTGGCTCGCTTCCGACGAGCCGCCTGGGGAATTCATTACCTACTCTGCCGTGCGCGAACTCGCCGTTTTCTCGCCGGAAAAATCTGCCCGCGATGTGGACGACCTGCTCTCGCGCCGTCCCTTGATCACCATCATGCCGGAACTTGCCGCCCATTGGGATTTTATCCTCATTGACTCCCCGGCCATCCTCTCCGACTGGAGCCTGACTCTCGCGCTCCCTCCCGGCAGCCCCCTCATTATCACCGCAGTTTATTTACGAACCCGGACCAACACCCTGCGTCAAACTCTCGCCCACACCCGCGGGCCGCGCTGGAAAGTCAACGGTGTCGTCCTGCTCGACGCCCCCCGTCGCCAGACGATCTAGCCCAGGTCACCCGCGAGCGTGAATTTTCCTCAACTGCCACACCGCCACCAATCCCGAGCCAGCCAGTGCTAGCAGCCATACCCCCCAGTGCGAACTCCATCCAGCTGCGAATTGTATGGCTCCAGCCACCGCCAGTCCCGGAACCAGCGGGCCCAGCGGTGAAAGATAGACCGTCCTCACCTGCTGGCCGCACAACCGCGCGATTCGCGCGGCTGTTGGAAAAAGAAAAACCACGCCGGCCCCGCCCGCCAAAAAGAGACCAGGCAGGCCTGCCACCCGATATCCTATAGCGGCCAGAATGATGTCCGTCACCGCCTCCGCCAGGCTGGCAATGGCAGCGCCTTTCACCACGTTCAATCCCATCGCCGCGTTGATCACCACACGGCTGAACGCGCCGGTCAGCCCGAACACCCCCAGTGCGGCCCCCGCGCCCAGCGGAAGAATTTTCGCCGCCGCGAGCCAGAAATGAATGAGCTGGTCGCCGAGCAGGGCAAACACCATGGCGCCATGCAGGCAGAAGACCGCAACATACTGCCAGCTTTGGCGAAAATTCTCCGCCCTCTCCGCGTCGGATCGCGCCCCGGCCAGTGCCGCTAATGAAGTCTCGCTCGCCGTCGCTCCCACATTTCCCACCACCTCCGACAGCCGCAGTAAAACGTAAAATACTCCGGCCTCGGCCGGACCCGCCAGCGCGGAAACCAGGAACGTCAGAGCATGGGTCTTCAACACTAATGATACCGTGGTGAGATAAAACCAAATCCCGGCGTGTAGTGTCTCCAAGGCCACACCAGGTCCAAATCGCAAAAAATACTTCCAGGGCGTGAGTGCCAGCAAGCCGCTTCGTGCCGCCACCAACACGTTGGGGGCGATGAGGCAGATTGAGTACAGACAAACCACCAGCCCAACCGACCCGCCGAACCACACCGCTGCGGCGCATATCGGAATCGCCATCAGCGCCCCCCATGTATTGGCCGCCTTAAGGATGGAAAGATTTCCCCGCGCCGCCAGTGGCTCCAGGCCAAGCAGCGTCGTCATAAGCAGACCGGTAAGAAAGACCGTCAGCACAAGCACTCCCGCCCCCCCCTCGGGCAGTTTGAGCAGCGTCGTCATTCCGCCTCCGGAAGCTAGGACCAGAGCAAGGGCACCGGCGAGTGCAGACACGCAGAGAAAAGTAAAAAGTCCCTCGGCATAGACCCGGCGAAATGCCTCATCATCGCCCAACTTCAACGCTTCGGTCAGCCGAATGCGAGTCAGCGCCCGCACTCCGCCATCCAGCAACGCCATGGAAACCAACAGCGAACTCGCCAGTGCGAAAAGCCCGTAACCCTCCGCGCCCCATTTCAAAATCATCAGCGGGGTCAGCAGCACCAAAAATCCCGCCTTGGAAAGAAAGTTGACGCCCTGCCAGACTTGGTTGGAAAAAAGTTCCCGCTGATAGAGTTTGCGACCGGAAGCGTCTTCGGGCGAAATGGGAGGATTCATGGCAGTTTCGACTAGCCGCTGGTCAGACACGGATCGGAAGATTAGGATCAAACCATGGCAGGACCGCCCATGACACGCCGAAAATTTTTTCAAAGGATGGCAGGAGCGGCCTTCTTGGCCGGCACCGCTGGCTGGCCACTCTGGCAGGCCCGCGGTCTGATCGTTAGCACCATGACCATTCCCCTCGCCCGCCTGCCGCGCAGCTTCAATGGTCTGCGGATCGCGTTTTTCTCGGACACTCATCACGGTATTTTTTTCCCACTCTCCTACATTGAGGAGGCTGTCCGCCTCGCCAATGAACTCCAACCAGACCTGATCCTGCTGGGCGGCGATTATGTCTATCATTCCGCCGCTTACATTGCACCTGTCATGGCGGTTTTGGGAAAATTGCAGGCGCCGTTGGGTGTCTATGCCGTGCGGGGCAATCACGACAACCGCATCAATCCCACACTCACCTCACGTGAATTGCTGCGCAACGGTATTCACGAAATCACGAATGGGGGCATCTGGCTGGAACGCGGATCTGACCGGTTGCGTCTCTGCGGAGTTGATGATGTGTGCACGGGATCTCCCAACCTCGTCAAAGCGCTGGAAGGTACTTCCGGCTATGAGACAGCGCTTCTTCTCACCCATAACCCCGATTTTATGGAGTTTGTTCGGGACCCCCGCGTCATTCTGGGTTTATGCGGGCACACCCACGGCGGGCAGGTGCGTCTTCCTCTGATCGGCCCGCCCATCATTCCTTCCGCCTTTGGCCAGAAGTACGCCTACGGCCTTGCTCAAGCGCCCACCGTGCGGGTCTTTGTCACTTCCGGCGTCGGGGCCATCTTTCCCCCGATCCGCTTCGACTGTCCTCCCGAGATAGCCCACCTGACACTGCGGGCTGCCTAAGGCCTTACCTGGCCGAGCATTTCACCCACTTTCCGCAGCAACATGTCGGGCGAATAAGGTTTGGGTAAAAAATTCTGATGATTCAGAATCTCGGTGTCACGCAAGGCGCTGGAATTTCCACTGGTGTAAATCACCTTCAGATCGGCACGTTCGCCAACAAATTCCTTGGCCAGTTGATGACCG
>Ga0105044_10010911_pt1 | contig 12395 bp, 14 predicted proteins | sample MAT01_FD_78092 | JGI IMG/M metagenome (GOLD analysis project Ga0105044, IMG submission 78092) | Freshwater microbial communities from Lake Fryxell liftoff mats and glacier meltwater in Antarctica - MAT-01 | ecosystem: Environmental > Aquatic > Freshwater > Ice > Liftoff microbial mat | place...
ACCGCCCGGGACGAGGGCTTCGAAGAGATCGCGGAGTGGCTCGAGACCCTCGCCCGGGCCGAGAAGAGCCACGCCGGCCGCTTTGCCGAAGGGCTGGAGCACGTCAGCTGATCGACGTCGGTGAGCGGTGCCGGCCCCGACGCCGGGGACCGGCGCCGCTCCCACCTCGTCCTTCTCACCCCCACATCTTCTTGTCCACCCGCGCCCGTGCCGCTCCTCGTGGCCCGGGACCGATACTGAACGAGGCCACTCCCCATGGCGAAGCTGACCCTCGAGGACATCGTCGACCTCCGCGCCTACGAACGCGAGCGCCAAGACTTCCGTGCCCGCGTGATCGATCTCAAGAAGCGCCGCCGCATCTCGGTCGGTCCGGTCATCACGTTCGTGTTCGAGAACGCCGACACCGTCCGCTTCCAGATCCAGGAGATGGCCCGTGCCGAGAAGACCATCACCGACGAGGGCATCGAGACCGAACTTCGGATCTACAACCCGCTCGTCCCCGAACCGGGTCACCTCGCCGCCACCCTCTTCATCGAGCTGACGAGCGACGACCAGCTCCGCCACTGGCTCCCGCGGCTGGTCGGTGTCGAGCACGCCATTGAGTTCCGCATCGGCGAGGTCGGCGATCAGGTGGTCGTGGCCAACACGGTCGATCCCGACCACGAGAAGCAGCTGACCCGCGACGAGATCACGGCGTCGGTCCACTACGTGCACTTCGCGTTCTCGCCGGTGGAGGTCGAGCGCTTCGCCGCCGGCCCGGTCGCGCTGGCGGTGAACCACCCCGAGTACGAGCACGAGGTCGTCCTCGCTCCCGACTCCGTCGCCGAGCTGCTCCGCGACCTCCGCGACGGCGGCTGAACACCCGCCTCGGGGTCGTTTGGACAGCGCGCCGAGACAACCGACATACTCCCCGTTTCCCACCCACCTGCGCGTGCCGAGGAGTGACGCGGCCCTGATGAAGGCCTCCACCACCCAGACTCAGACCTGGCGAGGCAAAGCCGCCTGCCAGGGTCTCGATCCGACGATCTTCTACCCGTTCAGCGAAGACGATGTCGACGCCGAACCGGCCAAGGCCGTCTGTGCCGTGTGCCCGGTCCGCGAGGCCTGTCTCGAACACGCGCTGGGCCTTCGTGAGAAGGAAGGCGTGTGGGGTGGGGCAACCGAGCGTGAGCGCCGCCGCATCATCCGCCAGCGCCGCCGGTCTGCCTGAGAGGCGTCGCCAACCGCGCGCAGCCCCACTCCGACGTGCGCCGACATCGGCGGACGCGCCCGAACCCCGTCGGTGGGTGCGTCCGGGGTGGGCCACAATGAGCACCTATGGCGATCCTGGATGACCTCGGCGGCTGGAAGGCCGTCCTCACCGAGCTGACCGAGGGCCGGGACCTGCCCGCCGTCACCGCCGCCGCGGCGATGCACGAGATCCTCGCCGGGTCGGCCACTCCCGCCCAGATCGCCGCGTTCATCGTCGCGCTGCGCATGAAGGGCGAGGCGGTCGATGAGGTGTCGGGCATGGTCGATGCCATGCTCGACGCGGCATCGCCGATCACCCTGGCGCCCGGTACCGACCCGATCGACATCGTCGGCACCGGCGGGGCACCCACCCGGCGCGTCCACGCCCTCAACGTGTCCACCATGGCGTGCTTCGTGGCGGCCGGCGCCGGCGTCGCCGTCTGCAAGCACGGGAACCGCAAGGCATCGTCCACCAGCGGATCGTTCGACCTGCTCGACGCGCTCGGGGTCGCGATCGATCTGGACGGCCCGGCGGTGGCGCGGTGCGTCGCCGACGCCGGGATCGGGTTCTGCTTCGCCCGCTCGTTCCACCCCGCGATGCGCCACGCCGGCCCGGTCCGCGCCGAGCTGGGGGTGCCCACCGTCTTCAACTTCCTCGGACCGCTCTCGCACCCTGCCGGCGTGCACCGCCAGGTGATCGGCGTGAGCGATCTGCGGGTCGCACCGGTCGTGGTCGGGGTGCTGCAGGCACGAGGCGTCGATCGGGCGATGGTCGTGCACGGCCACGACGGCATGGACGAGATCACCCTCACCGGGCCGACGACGATCTTCGAGCTGCTCGAGGGCGAGGTGCGCGAGCACGTGTTCGAGCCCACCCGCCTGGGCATCGCCCGCCGGGACCCCGCCGAGATCGCCGGCGGTGACGGGGACGCCAACGCCGCCATCGCCCACCGGGTGTTCTCCGGTGAGCCGGGGGCGTACCGCGACATCGTCACCCTGAACGCGGCCGCCGGGCTCGTGGTGGGTGGCATCGCCGCGACGCTCGCCGATGGCCTCGACGCCGCCTGCGCCTCGATCGACGAGGGTCGGGCCGCCACCGCGCTGGCCACCCTGGTCGAGGTGTCCAACCGGCCGTGAAGCCGGACGCGGGAGGGGCGCCCCACCCGGGCGCCCCTCTGCTCACTGCTCATTGCTCGTCATCGGATGGCCGACCCGCGTCGGCGGTGCTCGTCGGTCGCGACGGCGACGCCGGGATCAGGTCCCGAAGTAGCTGACGTCGCTCACCTTGCACTCCACCTCGGTGGGGTCGCCGGTGGCGAACGACGTGACGCTCCACGACTCGGCCTGGCTCTGGTTGAGGCCGCTGGAGTAGTCGGTGGTGCCGCCGAGCTTGATGTTGGGGTTGGCCGGGTCGAAGAAGTCCACCGTCACCGAGTAGGCGTGGCGGACGTCGTCCTTGTTGGTGATCGTGCCTGTGGCCTCGAGTGCGCCGAGGTCGCCGACGGTGCACGTGTCGATCACGACCTCGTAGTCGGCGGCCTCCGCGGTGCCGAAGCTCTTCTCGAAGGTCGTGCTGACCTCGTTGGCGACCGACCCCACGAAGAACACGATGACGACCACGGCGATGACGCCCAGCACGGCGCTGATCCCGCCGATGATGAGGAACGCCTTGAGGCAGCCGTTGCCGCTGTCGCCCGATGGGTTGACCGGCTGGAACTGCGCCGGCTGCTGGTAGGCCGGCTGCTGGTAGGCCGGCTGCGCCGGGGGCTGCTGGTAGGTCGGCGGTTGGTAGCCCGGAGCGGGCGGCGGCTGGGGTGGCTGGGGCGGTTCGTAGCCGCCGGGTGGGGGAGCATCCGACACGGGAAACCTCGTTGCTAAGGGATGGGACCCCGTACGGTAATCCCTCGGCGACCCCATGGCCGGGAACATCGGGCGCGACGCTGAACCGAGACACCCTCTCGGCCGCCGTCCTCAGGACGGCGAGGGTCGGCGCCTGGGCTCGGGTGTCGCTGGTGGTGACGCCGGGACGTGGGTCGCCGAGACCGGGGGCGGGGCGATCACGCGCGTCCCGGGAACCGGCGGCGGAGTCGCGATGCGGTTCAGGACCTCGTCGGGGTCATCCAGGCCGTTGTCGCGCTCGATGGCGAGGAGCTCCTGGTGGGCTTCGTCGAGCCGGTCGAGACGGTCCTCGACGTCGTGGAGGACCTCGGCGGGGGACGGGGCCACGGGGTGCGGTCCGCCGATGTTGGCGGGCTGGCCGGCCAGGCGCTGCTGGTGGACGAGGCGCAGCGAGAGCCGTTCGATCTCGGCGACCTGCGGGGCGAGCGCGTGGAGCTGGCGGCGACGGGTCTGGCGGGACAACCGCGCGGCGTAGACGACGTGGTGGTCGATGGCGACCGCCTGCGCAGCGACCGTCTGGCGCAGCTCGGCATGGGGCGGAGGCTGGGCGCTGCGGCGGCGGCCACGACCACCACGACGACCACGACGACCACGACCACCGGAGGGGATGGCGAGCGGCCGCACCGCGCCCCGGAGACGACGGTGGAGCTTGGCGGCCTGGGTCGGCGACCACAGCCACACGACGGGCGCCGTCGTCGCGGTGTCGGGGCTCACCCGGTTGCTCCGGGAGAGCTGGAACGAGAACACGCCGACGAGCACGGCCATGGCGATCGTGACGATCACGACCGTGAGCAGGATGGCGAGCAGGACCGCTTCCAACATCGTCCCCACCGTACCCGTGCGAACCGGTCTTCGGACCGTCGCGGCCCCGGTTGGATCCCGCCGGATCGGGGGATCAGCGCCGCCCGACGATGGGACCGGGCGCGGGTTCGAACGAGTCGATCGCCGGGATGGCCGACGAGAGCCCACCGTCGCTGTGGACGAGCTCGAGGCCGTGCGCGTGGCGGTCGAGCCACGCCGCGATGCAGGCCAGCTCGTCGGCGAGGTCGAGGGGGAGGGGATCGAGCAGCAGCGGAGGTCGGGGCTCGATGATCTCGAGCGGGCTGCGGGGCTCGATGTCGCCGCGCCCGGCGCTGAACAGGCTGCGTGCCTCGACCCGCAGGTCACCCGGCCGGTCCTGGCTGATCCCCCCGCCCGTGGTGAGGCAACCCGCGGCGGGGAGGTCGAGGGCGATCTGGGGGGTGGGGGCGTCGGGGAGGCCGGCGGTGGCGGGCGGGGGTCGGGTGGCGACCAGCCGGCCGTGGTCGAGCTCGACCTGGCCGTGATCGGGCAGGCGCAGCACCACCCGGCCGGCGCGCCGCAGCCCGTCGAGCCGTCGTTGGCGGCGCAGGGCCTGCGCCAGCGTCGAGGCGCGGTTGCGGACGTCGGCGGCCTCCTCGAACCGATCGTCGGCGGCGAGGAGGTGCATCCGGTCGCGCAGCGGGTCGAGGAGGAGGTGGGGATCGGTGGTGAGCCCGCGGACGGTTCGGTCGACGATCTCGGCGTACGCCGCCGCCGAGATCGAACCGGCGCACGGGCACGTGGCGACGCCGAGCTGGGCGGCGGTGCACGGCGCGTTCCGCCCCCCGCCGGATCGGCCGAGCCGGGTGCTGCACCGGCGCAGGGGCACCGTGGACTCGATGGCCTCGGCGACCCGGCGGGCGAAACCGGCTGACGAGAGCGGGCCCAGGTACAGGCCGCCGTCGTCCTTGGCGGCGCGCACCACCGAGAGACGGGGGAAGGGCTCGTTGAGGGTGAGCTTGAGGTACGCGTACTTGCTCCAGACCTTGGCCTGGCGGTTGAACCGGGGCTGGAGGTCGTGGATGAGCCGCACCTCTCGTACGGCCGCCTCGAGCGGACTCGTGCACACCTCGTGGTCGATGGCGACCGTCTCACGGAGCAGCTGGCCGATCTTGCGGCGGGCGTCGCTCGAGAAGTACGAGCGCACCCGGGCCCGGAGGTCGGTCGCCTTGCCGACGTAGAGCACCCGACCGGTGCGATCGCGGAACCGGTAGACGCCCGGCGCCCGGGGTAGCGAGGTGGTGAGCTTGAGCTTCGACGCCTGGGCGTGGCCCGACATGGTGGGCAGCGCGAGGAGGTCGTCGAGACCGCTCACCCCGAGCGAACCCGCCCGTTCGAGCAGGACGTGGAGCAGGTCCCCCGTCGCCAGGGCGTCGTCGAGGGCGCGGTGGGAAGGTTGGTTCGGGAGCCGGTACCGGGCGGCCAGGGTGCCGAGCTTGCAGTCGGGGACCTCGTCGCGGACCAGCCGCCGGGCCAGGGCGCAGGTGTCGATCGACCGGTTGGCGAACCGGGGCCGGTCGGTGCGCTCGAGGGCGGCGTTGAGGAACCCGAGGTCGTAGCGGACGTTGTGGCCGACGATGACGGCGTCGCCGACGAACTCGGCGAGGGCGGGGAGCACGGCGTCGATCCGGGGGGCCGGGACGACCATGGTCTCGGTGATGCCGGTGAGCACGGTGATGGCGGTGGGGATGGCGCGACCCGGGTTCACGAGCGTCTGGAACGTGCCCAGGCGCTCGCCGCCTCGCAGGCGCACCGCACCGATCTCGGTGATGCCGCCGTCGGCGGCGGCGCCGCCCGTCGTCTCGATGTCGACCACGCAGAAGGTGACGTCGTAGAGGGGCGTGCCCAGATCGTCGAAGGAGCGCTGCACGACGACGGTCATGCACCAGTAGTGGTCGAACAGGCGTTCGGTGTCAAGCGCCGACCCCGCAGCCCGCCGGGATCAGCCCGGGAGCGGGGTGTCCGCTGCGTCGGCCAGCTCGGCGCCGTTGATCTCGGTGACGGCGGTGCCCGTGCCGCACCAACGGCAGGTGACCTCGTCGATGGACTCGGCGAGCACCTCGACGTCCTCGACGGTGAGCTCGCCGCCGACCGTGTAGTGGTGGAAGGCGCGAGTGCGGCGCGAGCTGGTGATGTCGAAGCGGGTGAGGTTGCCGCACGCCGTGCAGCGGTACCGGATGGTCACGGCGGCGACGATAGCCCTGGTCGCCGACCGCGTCGGAGTCGAGCCGCGGCCGGCGACCCTTCGTTGTCTCACCCCCTCCGTAGGTTGGTTCGCAGGCGGTAGTCGCCCCGACGCCGGGGCCCGACCAGTTGGAGCGAACCCGATGGACCACGACACGTTCGGTGACCAGGACCACCCAACGCAGACAACGGCAGCCGACGCCGGCAGCGGCGGCGGGGGCCTGTCGATCGACTGCTCGTCGTGCGCGATGCAGCACACGAGCACCTGCGACGACTGCGTCGTCACCTTCATCTGCTCGCGCACGCCCGATGACGCCGTCGTCGTGGATGTCGACGAGTGGCGGGCGGTCCGGCTGCTCCAGGACGCCGGCATGGTGCCGAAGCTCCGCCACCGTCGCCGCACAGGCTGACCCGCTCGCCCCCCCGATCGGCCCGGCGCCCGTACGATCGGAGCTGATGCTCCCGCCGTCCTACGTCGATGCCCTCCGGTCCGTCGGGCTCGCACGCGGGCTCCATCGGGTGGGCATCACGTCTGCCGATCCGTTCGCGAGCACCTTCGACGACCTCGTCGAACGGCGAGCCCGGGGCCTGAACGCCGACATGCAGTTCACCTACCGCAACCCCGCCCGCTCCACCGAACCCACCCGCGCCCTCGACGGCGCCCGCAGCCTGGTCGTCGCCGCACGGGCCTACCCGCCGCCGGCGGGTGCGGGTCGCGGGGCATCGCCCGCCCGGGCGGTCGGCGTCGGTCCCCAGGCGCGTGTCGCGGCCTACGCGGTCGGCGACCACTACGCGGCCCTGCGTCACGGGCTCGACGCGATCGCGGCCCGCCTGGTCGCCGATGGCCATCGCGCTCGGGTGCTCGCCGACGACAACGCGCTCGTCGACCGCGCCGCGGCCCACCGCGCCGGGCTGGGGTGGTTCGGCAAGAACGCCAACCTGCTCGTCGACGAGGTGGGCAGCTGGGTCGTGCTCGGATCGGTGCTCACCGATGCGCAGCTCCCGCCGGCGACCGCACCGGTGCCCGACGGGTGCGGCGCGTGCACCCGCTGCATCGACGGATGTCCCACCGGCGCCATCGTGGCCCCCGGTGTCGTCGACGCCCGCCGGTGCCTGGCGTGGTCGCTCCAGGCCCGTGGCGAGTTCCCCGTCGACCAGCGCGTCGCCCTCGGCGACCGGATCTACGGGTGCGACGAGTGCCAGGAGGTCTGCCCCCCGAGTCGGCGGGCCATCCGGGTCGGCCCCCTCGAGCCGGCTCCGGCGGCCCCGCCATCCACCGGGCCCGGCCTGGCGGTGGTCGACCTGCTCACCCTCGCCGATGCTGCGCTCCTCGCCGAGGTCGGACGGTGGTACATCGCCGACCGTGACCCCGACCTCGTGCGCCGCAACGCCCTGGTCGTCCTGGGCAACACCGCCGAGCTGCCGCTGCACCCGGCGCTCGAGCAGCTCCTGGCGCAGTACCTCCGCCACGCCCGCCCCGTGCTCCGCGGCCACGCGGCGTGGGCCGCCAAGCGCCTCGGTCGCGAGGACCTGCTGCCCGCCATCGGATCCGAGCCCGACGCCGACGTCCGCCGCGAGCTGGCACGCCCGGTGGTCGCTCGGCAAGGCTCGCACGACGCCACCCCTGCGGCCGGAGCCACGCTGCGATGACCCACCTGCTCGTCACCAACGACTTCCCGCCGAAGATCGGCGGCATCCAGTCGTACCTCCACGAGCTGTGGCGGCGGCTCCCACCCGACGACACCGTGGTGCTGACCACCGCGCACCCCGAAGCCGCGGCGTGGGACGCCCGCCAGCCGTTCCGGATCATCCGCCAGCCGGACACCTTCCTGCTACCCGCACCCGCGCTGGTCTCGCGCATCGACGAGGTCGCCGACGAGATCGATGCGGACCTCGTCCTCCTCGATCCGGTCTGGCCCCTCGGCTTCTGCGGACCCCAGCTCGACCGTCCCTACGGCATCGTGCTGCACGGGTCCGAGCTCACCGTCCCCGGTCGCATGCCCTTCGTGCAACTGCTGCTGCGGCGCACCCTGCGGGGGGCGAGGCTGGTCGTGGCGGCCGGCGGCTATCCCGCCAGCGAGGGACACCGGGTCGCCGGCCGAACGCTGCCCACCGTGGTCGTCCCGCCGGGTGTCGACACGTCGCGCTTCGCCCCGATCGGCGCCGACGAGCGGGCCCGGGTGCGCTCGGGCTTCGGGCTCGATCCGGCGGCCACGATGGTCCTGGGCCTCAGCCGGCTCGTTCCGCGCAAGGGCTTCGACGTGCTGATCCAGGCCGTCCACCGGGTCAGCGACCGTGACGACGACATCCACCTCGTCATCGCGGGTGATGGTCGGGACCGGTCGCGGCTCGAGCAGCTCGCCCAGGCGCTCGGCCTGCCCGCCACCTTCCTCGGCGCCGTCGACGACGACGCCCTCCCGTCGCTGTACGCCAGCGCCGACCTCTTCGCCATGGTGTGCCGCAACCGGTGGTTCGATCTCGAGCAGGAGGGCTTCGGGATCGTGTTCCTCGAGGCCGCGGCCGCGGGGGTGCCCTCGATCGCCGGGCTGAGCGGCGGGTCGGCCGAGGCCGTGGTCGACGGCGAGACCGGCGTCGTGGTGCACGAACCACGATCGGTCGACGAGGTGACCGAGGCGCTGCTTCGTTTTCTCGACGATCCGGCCGCGCGGGCCCGGATGGGCCAGGCGGCCCGACGCCGCGCCGAGGCGTCGTTCGACTACGACGGACTGGCGGCCGAGCTCGGCGGGGCGATCGACGCCACGGTGGCCGAGCTCCGCAGCGAGGCCATCGTCGAGCGCCAGGCATCCGACCCGAGCGCCGGCGGCCTCATCGGTGTCAAGCCCGTGTTCGACGCCTCCGACGGTCCGTCCGCAGCTCCGACCACCGGCGGGGCGCCGTGAGCCGACGACGTTCCCGCGACGACGAACCGGGCGGCGCCGAGGCGCGAAGGGCGGCACGCGCCGCGGAGCCCGATCGGTTGCGTCCGCCGGTCGAGCGCCCGGCCGACACCGGTGAGGGCGGCGCGATCATCACTGCGTCGTGGATCGGCTCCGCGCTCTTCGCCCTCGTCGCGATCCCGGCGGCGATCGCCCCCGACACCTTCGCGCCGTTCCTGATCGTGGTGTCACTCGGCCTGTTCGTCGCTGGCATGGTCGTCTTCGTCATCGCCTTCCTCACCGCGGTCGGCCGCAGCCGCGAGGTCCTGATCGGCATGGGCGGGCTGTTCTTCCTCGCCGGCGGCACGGCGCCGGCCCGGGTCAGCCGCCATCTCGTCGGATCGTTCGGTGTCGAGTGCGTGCTCGCCGTCGCCACCACCGTGATCGGGCTGTTCACGGTCCCGGCCGAGGTCACCAACCCGGTCGCCTTCGGGGTCCTCGCTCCGCTCTACGGCCTCGCCCTCGCGGGCCTGTGGGCGGCCCGGTTCGGCCACTTCGCCGAGCGCCCGCCCGAACCCGCCGCCCGCGGTCGCCGCCCCACCTCCTGACCCGTGCGACCTCGGGCCGCGGCGCAGCGACGACACACCACTAGTGTGACCAACCGCCAGCGGACCGCCGACCCCAGACGGTCCGACCCCGATCCGGAGCGCCGACCCCCATGCCCGACAAGGCCCACGAGCAGGCTGTCATCAACGCCCCCGTCGACGCCGTCTACGAGGCGCTGGTCGACTTCGAGCGGTACCCCGAGTGGGCCGGCGACCTGAAGCAGGCCACCATCGTCGAGCGCGACGCGGAGGGTCGCGCGCAGGTCGTCGAGTTCCGGGCGGCGGCGATGGGTCGCAGCACCACCTACCGGCTCCGGTACGACTACGAGGGCGCGCCCGCCAAGCTGGCGTGGGTCCTCGAGTCCGGCGATCTCGAGCGCGAGCTCGACGGTGCCTACCACCTGCGCGAGGCCGACGACGCGGGCACCACCGAGGTGGTCTACGAGCTGTCGGTCGATCTCGTGCTCCCGATCCCGGGCTTCGTCAAGCGCCGGGCCGAGGCCCGCATCATCAAGACCGCGCTGGCCGACCTCAAGGCACTGATCGAGTCCGGCACCGCGTCCTGACGGTGCGCACCCTGCTGTTCACGGGCAAGGGCGGCGTCGGCAAGACCACCGTCGCGGCGGCGACCGCCGTGCGGTGCGCGGCGGCGGGCCACCGCACCCTCGTCATCTCCACCGATCCGGCCCACTCGCTGGCCGACGCGTTCGGCGTCGCCCTCGGAAGCCACCCGGGTGAGATCGCCGACAACCTGTTCGGCCAGCAGCTCGATGCCCAGGAGCGGATGGAGGAGTCCTGGGGTGAGATCAAGGGCTTCCTCACCCAGGTGTTCGACTGGGCCGGGCTCGACGCGGTCGAGGCCGAGGAGCTCTCGGTCTTCCCGGGCCTCGACGAGGTCTTCGCCCTCACCGACATCAAGACCTACGCGGACTCGGGTGAGTGGGACGTGCTCGTCGTGGACTGCGCCCCCACCGCAGAGACGATCCGGCTGCTCTCGCTGCCCGACATCCTGTCCTGGTACATGGACCGGGTGTTCCCGGCAGGGCGCCGGGTGAACAAGCTGGTCGGGCCCGTCCTGTCCCGGCTCACCAGCATGCCGGTCGCCGGCGACGACGTGTTCGGCGCCACCAGCCGCTTCTACGAGCGGCTCGACGGGGTGAAGGCCATCCTCGCCGACCCCGAGCGATCCAGCATCCGCCTGGTGGTGAACACCGAGAAGATGGTCATCGCCGAGGCCCGCCGTACGTACACCTACCTCTCGTTGTTCGGGTACCGGGTCGACGCGGTCGTGGCCAACCGCCTGCTGCCCGACGACATCTCCGATCCCTGGTTCGACCGCTGGAAGCAGGCCCAGGTCGAGCAGCTCGTCGTGATCGAGGAGGGGTTCGCCCCGCTGCCCGTGCTGCGCAGCGAGCTCCTGCCCGAGGAGCCGATCGGGCTCGACCGGCTCGGCGCCCTCGCCGATGCCCTCTATGCGGAGGTCGAACCCACCGACGTGCTCCACCACGGCGAGCCGCTCCGGATCACCAAGGAGGGCGGGGGGTACGAGCTCACGCTCGAACTGCCCTTCGCCGACCACGACGACCTCGACGTCGGCCGGCACGGCGACGAGCTCCTGGTGCGCATCGGCCCCTACCGGCGGGCGATCGCGCTTCCCGACTCGTTGCGGCGGCGCACCGTCACCGGTGCCCGGTTCCGCGACGGCGTCCTTCGGGTAGCGTTCGACGCCGATCGGACGAGCACGGGGAGCGAGGAGCCGAGGTGAACGAGGACCGAGCCAACCAGGGCCTCGACCACCTCCAGGCCGCCGCCCTCGAGATGATCCACGCCGCACGGGCGTTCCTCGACGTCGCCGAGGAGGTCGTCGCCGACCAGGACAAGGTGGCCGAGATCGTTCACGTCCTCGGCTCGGTCGCCGACGCAGCCACGCGGGCCGCCCGGGGCGAACCGCTCCGCGGGCGGGGGCGCGACGACGGGCGTGACGGCTGCGAGGACGACCGGCCCGACGACGGATCCGGCGGCGTGCAGCACATCCCGGTGTCCTGAACCGAGGCGCACAGCGACTGCAGCCATGCGATCGGGGGTTCGAGGGGCGCTACGCTCGTCGGTCCGCGGGCACGAACACATCGGAAGGCACATGCGGCTCCTCCAGCTCAACACCAACGGCAACGACGCGTCGGCGCTCGACTTCCACCCGATGGTCACGGTGGTCAACGGACTCACCGACGCCGGTCGGGCCGCCGTGATCCGTGCGGTCACCGCGCTGCCGAAGGGCCTCGATCCGGGCTGCAGCGGCCTCGTCGAGGCCCACGGCATCCTCCTCGATCTCGACGCCGACACGCTGGCCGTCCTCGACCTCGACGGCGACCTCGACGTGCTCGTCCGGGCGAACGACATCCCCGGTGCCATGGGCTCGGTCGCACCGTTGGCGATGCCGGACGCAGCCACGGTGCTCCCTGCCAGCGTCGAGCCCCTCAGCGTCGAGCGCTTCTTGGAGATCACCCCGGCCGGCACCTACCCCGAGCTCGACGCAGCCATCGAGGGCCAGCGCCAGGCCGCCGAGGCGCTCGAGGTCCTGCGCGACGCGGTGCAGCGGGCCCGCAACTCGCTCGCCGAGATCGTCGTGCGGCGCGAAGCGGCCGATGTCGAGCTCGAAGACGCCCGCCGAACCCTGCAGCGCGCCAACCTGCGCCTCGTGACCGACGAGTTCGAACCGGACCCCGAACCCGAGGCGGCGCCCGACCCCGAGGACCCCGACGGC
>Ga0105044_10010913_pt1 | contig 12393 bp, 10 predicted proteins | sample MAT01_FD_78092 | JGI IMG/M metagenome (GOLD analysis project Ga0105044, IMG submission 78092) | Freshwater microbial communities from Lake Fryxell liftoff mats and glacier meltwater in Antarctica - MAT-01 | ecosystem: Environmental > Aquatic > Freshwater > Ice > Liftoff microbial mat | place...
GTGAAAATTATGGTTATGGGTAAAGGTCCGCTTATAGTTAAAGGTGATTGTGTGGTGGTGGATGAAACCGGAAATGAAACTATTAAAAGGGGACAAGTTGCTTTGTGCCGTTGTGGTGCTTCTCAAAACAAACCTTATTGCGACGGTTCTCACCGGGCAGAAAACACGTTGTAATGGGTACAAAAAAAACCGGGATTACGGTCCCGGTTTTTTCTAACAAATGGTACCCAATTACTTAACCATTAATTTACTAACATTGGTTTTTTCTCCTGTAAAAGTTTTTACAAAATATACACCCGACTCGAGCGATGAAGTACTAACTTCAAACGACTGAGCATTTCCGGGTATAATTGTATTACTTACCAATTGACCCTGAACATTCAAGATTTCAACACTAATCTCTGAACTTTCGTTATTTGAGATCATAATAGGTGAACCTGAAACTACCGGGTTAGGATATACGGAGATATTTAAATTTTCAGCAATTTCATTAACTGATGTTACAATTGTTAACGGGAAGGTTGTTCCATCAGCAATAGTAGCCCATAAGCCAAATGCCGGTCCGTTTTGATTGGTTGCAGGATCAAGAAATCCTGAAGCAAATATTACAGCTGATCCTCCTGCCAAAGTAGTAAGATCGGCAAAGTAAGATGCAACAATTACTGTATTGTCATTTCCCGGAGTAACGTCCAAAGTATAGGCAGCAGCAGGAACATTTATGTAGGCAGTAATATCGCTGTATGCAGCATTATCAACCAAAATTGGTCCGCCTCCATTTACTTTAACATCAACAGTTGGGGCATCAGTAGCACCGTGTACTGCTATGAAATCAACTTCACCTGCATTCACAGCGGCTTCGCGAATTTCATTTTGAATGAACAATGTGAATCCGATAGGACGCCCATCAGGGTTTAATGCAAAGTTGGCAGGATTTATAACTCCGTTGGCTATTGCAACATAGGTTCCGCCATTAGCAAATTGTACAGGGAAGTTTGCAATGGTGTCATTCACTGTTGCGCTGCCTGCAGGTGCAATGCCGATATTAATTGTTACATCACCCGGTATGTCAATGAAAGGAGTAGCTGTGCGGAAGGCGAAGTTAGGAACAGCAAGTGCGCCATCAATGTATACATCTACTGAAGCAGCAGCAGGATCGGCAGCGTTGTGAATAGCTTGTAATCTTGCAAGACTTGTAGGAGTAAAAGGAACTACGGTACCATTTGCAAGAGCAGCAAATAAACCAAAAGCTTCTCCATTCTGATTGGTTGAAGGGTCAAGAAATCCGGATGCAAATACTACAGCTGATCCACCGGCCAATCCACTTAAGTCGGCAGTGAAGGATGCAACGATAGTGCTGTTGTTATTTCCCGGAGTTACATCTAACAAATAACTCGCAGCAGGAACATTAATGTAAGAAGTGATATCTGTGTAAGAAGCATCATCAACTAACGTTGCAACGTTTCTTGCAAGTACATCAACAGTTGGAGCATCAGTAGCACCATGAACCACCACAAAATCAACTTCACCTACATTTTGAGCGCTTTCGCGGATGTTTTGTGAAATCAACAAGGTGAAACCTGTAGCAATTCCATTAGGGTTCAATGCAAAGGCAACTGGATTAAGTACGCCGTTAGCAATAGCAACATAAGTTTGTCCATTTACCAACTGTACCGGAATATTAACAATAGTATCGTTTATGCTTGCACTGGTTGAAGTAGCAACACCAATGTTGATAGTTACTCCCGCAGGAGCATCAATAAATGGAGTAGCAGTTCTGAAATCAAAATCATCGAGTGCAAGAGCCCCGTTCAAGTAAATGTCAACAGAGGATGCAGCAGGATCAGCAGCGTTATGAATAATTTGTATACGTGCCTGACTGGTAGGAGCAAAAGGAACAACAGTTCCATTTGCTAATGCAGCAAATAAACCAAAGGCTTCGCCGTTCTGATTGGTGGCAGGATCAAGAAATCCTGACGCAAATACTACTGCAGATGCTCCGGCAAGTGTAGTTAAATCTGCTGTGAAAGATGCAACAATTATACTGTTATCATTACCAGGTGTAACATCCAGTATAAAACTTGCCGGTGGAACAGTAATGTATGGAGTGATATCGGTATATGCAGCGTTGTTGACAAGAGTTGCAACATTTCTTGCTAAAATGTCAACTGTTGGAGCATCCGTTGCTCCGTGCACTGCAATAAAATCAACTTCGGTTGGATTTACAGCATTTTCACGAACATTTTGTGAAAGCAACAGTGTGAATGCTGTAGGTCTTCCATCTGGATTAGCAGCAAAATTTGCCGGTGTTAGAACACCATTTGCAATTGCAGCGTAAGTTTGGCCATTAGTGAAAACAACAGGAATGTTTACAATAGTATCATTCACACTTGCACTTGTAGGAGGTGCAATTCCGATGTTAACAGTAACACCTGCAGGAACATCAATAAAAGGAGTAGCGGTTCTGAATGCGAAGTCATCAAGGGATAATACACCATTAAGGTACACATCTACAGTAGCTGCACCCGGGTCGGCTGCATTATGAATTACCTGCAAACGGGCAGTGCTAATTGGATTTAATGGAGCAACAATACCGTTTGGAAAGGCAACAAATAGTCCGAAAGCTTCGCCATTTTGATTTGTTGATGGATCAAGAAAACCGGAGGCGAATACAACACCCGCATTTCCGCCAAGGAGCGATAAGTTAGCATCAAAAGAAGCAACAATAGTGTTATTGTCGTTTCCGGGAGTTACATCTAAAATATAATCAGCTGCCGGAACGGTTATATAGGGTGTAACATCGCTATATGCTGCATCATTAACTAAGATAGCTACATTTCTTGCTATCACATCTACAGTAGGTGCATCGGTAGATCCGTGATTTACTACCAGATCAACTGTTCCTGGTTGCAACGCTGTAATACGAGCATCTGCAATTACAGTTAGGTCAAATGCAGTGCTTCTTCCATCAGGATTTGCTGCGAAAGATGCCGGCGATAAAACACCACTTGCAAGGGCTACATACTTAATACCGGAATTTAATACAACGGTAAAATTTTTAATGGTGTCGTTTACCGAAGCACTGTTGCCCGGAGCAACACCAATTTCAATAGGAACACCCGATGGCAAAGGAATAAATGGAGTGGCTGTGCGGTACGCAAAATCATCGAGCGCAATAGTTCCATTTACGTAAACATCAACTGTTGCAGCTGCAGGATCCGAACTGTTGTGGATGACCTGCAATTCTGACTGAGCAAATACAGCGGAAACGGGCACAATAAGTGCCATTGCCGTTAAGAAAGAAGTAGTTATTTTTTTCATTTTTACTGGATTTAATTGGTTAGTTATAATCCCGTAACGCTTTGCAATCAGAAATTGTTTAGTTATTTACTTTAAACATTAAACAAAATACAATTTTCTGACAGGCCACGAATTGTAAAAAGTGCTAAATAATTTCATAAACAAATGTAAAACAAATAGATATGTTGTTTTAGTAAGTTTATGGTAAAGTCTAATTGTTTAAAAGTTTAACAATTATTTAAACAGAAAACCTACCCTTAGAAGTCAAAAAATCATCGTATTTCGGTTTTTGAGGTTGAAAAATCTCTCAAATCCATCATCGGTTTTTCAAAGTACTTATAAAGTAGGGTAGAGAGTACCACAACAACAGTCCAGTATAATATATAGGTAAGAGCAGCTGCAGATTTGGTTTCCGGCATAAAATTAACCTCTATCACTTGAGCCACAAGAGCCAGGTTCACCAGGTACATGGAGTAGGAGATAATTGAAATATGTGTGATAGCTTTTCCGAAAGGACTTTTAAAACTATTTACACTATCGGCATAAGGCAAGAGCATTGCTGCAGAAAAACCTATAGCACTAAAATAAATTGTTTTTGCATAAAACCCAACCGGATCAAGTTTGATTAATTGCATGATGGTGAAAATGAGAATCAATCCCATGATAAAAAACGGCGCAGCAATTTTCTTCCACAACAGTGGATAATAAAACTTAACCCATGCAAACAAAACACCAAACATGATTGCATCGAGACGAGCCAGAACTACTTTTCTGAATTTTACATCAAACCAGAAAGGATCTACCACTTCGCCAGATTTGTAATATCTGTAAAAGATAGTAATAAGAATAAAACTAAGAATGGAAATAAGAAAGATATACTTTCCTGAAAGGAATTGCCCGGCTGCTTTCCACAAAGTAAATATAGAGAGAGGTGTGAAGATATAAAACCACTCTTCAATGGTAAGGCTCCACGACTCCCAGAAAAAGTCGGTGAAATAACTATTGAAATTTTGCAAAAAAAATAAAAACTTCCAGTTGAATTGTTCAATATCACCTTTGATAATTCCATTGGAAACTAAAATAACATTCACGCCAAGGATCAGGTAATAGTTGGGAAGCGTTCGGAACCACCGCCGTTTCCAAAAAGAAACCATTTCTTTTGTGCGGAGACCATTATTTTTTTCAAAAATTTTAATCAGTATGGTACCAATAAGAAATCCACTCAGTACAAAAAAAAGTTCAACACCATCAATTAACGGGATATATGGAAAGCCGGGTAAAACTTTATCAATAATAAAACCGCCGTGACCCATTACCACAATAATAATGGCAATCGCTCTGAACACATCGAGGCCATACACCCGTGAAGTATAATCGGTATTTAGTCGGAATGCAGATTTCAAAAACGACATTATTTTGGGGCATTACGCAATAAAACAATGGCAATTACCGAATACGCCATGTTAGGAATCCACACGGCAAGTATGGCAGGAAAATTTCCGTTTGTGGCAAAGGTAGTGGAAACCTGCATAAATAGTATGTAGGTAAAACTTAGTAAAATTCCCAGTCCAATTTGAATTCCAATTCCACCCCTTACCTTTCTGCTGGAGAGCGAAACACCTATGAGTGTTAAAATAAATGTTGCGAACGGATAGGAGGAACGTTTGTATTTTTCCACTTCATCAAACTGTAAGCCTTCGGCTCCTCTCATTTTTTTTTCAGCGATGTGTGCATTTAGTTCTTTATTATCCATCGACTGAATAAAAACTTCTCTGCGGTTAAATTCTTCAGGTGTAAAGCTGAATGTGGTATCAAAATGTAATCCTTTACGCACCGACTCTTTCATACCATCAATTTCACGAATCATATAATTTTCGGCCCTCCATCCAACATTTATGGTATCCCAAACTAAACGATCGGAACTTAATTTGTATGCAAGTTGCCCGGCATCAAACCGCTCAAAAGTAAACCGGAAACCAATGTTGTTAATGGTATTATAACTTTCGAAATAGATAAATTGTCCGGGTAAAATTTGTCGATGTATGTTGCGCATTTTAAGAACATACGGATTTTTGATGTACGTATTTTCAAAAGCAAGTCGCGTTTTGTTGGAATGCGGTATAACCCATCCGTTAAGGTAAAATGAAAGCGCTGCAAGAATAGCGGCAACAACCATGTAGGGTACCAACAATCTTCTGAAACTAACACCACTCGATAAAATGGCTACAATTTCAGTCTGACCGGCCATTTTGGAAGTGAAAAAAATTACTGAAATAAATATAAACAAAGGTGAAAAAAGATTGGCGAAGTACGGTATGAAATTCAGATAGTAATCGAAAACGATCGATTCTAACGGCGCTTTCTTTTCAAGGAAATCGTCAATTTTTTCGGACACATCAAAAACAATTGCAATAAGGATGATGAGTCCGAGGGCAAAGAAAAAAGTTGTGAGAAATTTGCTGATGATGTACCAGTCTATAATCTTAATCTTCATCTTAGAGTCTTACCGATAGTTTTTTAACCATTTCATTTTTCCACACAACAAAACTTCCGTCAATAATTTTGTTTCGTGCTTCTGCAACGAGCCAAAGATAAAACGAAAGGTTATGAATAGTTGCAATTTGAGCCCCTAGCATTTCTTTGGAGATTACCAGGTGTCGCAAGTAGGCCTTCGAATAATCTCTGTCGGCAAAACTTGTTCCTTCCGGATCAACGGGTGAATGATCATCTTTCCATTTTTCATTGCGAATGTTGATGATGCCATTAGCCGTGAACAACATTCCATTCCGGGCATTCCGGGTAGGCATCACACAATCAAACATATCCACGCCAAGTGCAATACATTCGAGCAGGTTCACCGGCGTTCCCACACCCATAAGGTAACGGGGTTTGTCGGCGGGAAGTATATTACATACCTGTTCGGTCATGGCATACAGCTCTTCTACCGGCTCACCTACCGATAAGCCACCAATTGCATTACCTTCTCTGTTGGCAGATGCAATTTCTTCGGCCGAACGAATTCTCAAATCGGGATACACACTTCCTTGCACAATTGGAAAAAGTGTTTGGCTATGCCCATATTTTTGAGGAGTGTTATCAAAATATTCGCAACAGCGTTTCAACCACCGATGCGTCATCTCCATCGATTTTTTTGCTGTTTTATGATCACATGGATATGGAGTGCATTCATCAAATGCCATAATTATATCGGCACCAATAATTTTTTGAATTTCAATAGAAGTTTCCGGCGACAAAAAATGTTTGGATCCGTCGATGTGAGATCTGAAATGAACACCTTCTTCTTTAATCTTCCTGTTTTCGGAAAGTGAATACACCTGATAACCACCACTATCAGTCAAAATAGGTCGATCCCAACCCATGAACTGATGCAGTCCGCCGGCATTTTGTATAATTTCCATGCCGGGACGAAGATTGAGATGATAGGTGTTTCCTAAAATTATTTTTGCGTGGATGTCGTTCGCAAGTTCCCTCTGATGAACACCTTTCACCGATGCTGCGGTTCCAACGGGCATGAAAATAGGAGTGGGAATTACTCCATGGTCAGTAAAAATCTCACCTGCTCGTGCCTTGGATGCTTTGTCTTCAGCATTCAGCCGGAATTTCATAAATGATTTTTAAACAAACTTTGTTAATATCTTGTCAAAGATAGAAATAATGTCCTTACTATATCCTCTTAGCTTTGCATGTTGGCGATAAATCCCAATTATGGAATTGATTTTTACAAAAGTGGAACTACAGATTACTGGAATTGTACTGACTGTAGCTTTTTTGATACAGTTGTATTATTACCTGATTCGTTTCTCAAAACTGGCCTTTCATAAGCCGGTAGCCGGAAACGCTCCACAAGAGCCGGTATCGGTAATAATTTGTGCCCGCAATGAATTAAAAAATCTTCGCGAAAATCTGCCTTCAGTGTTGGATCAAAATTACCCCAATTTTCAGGTTGTGGTGGTGAACGACTGCTCCTGGGATGAGTCAGGGAATTATTTGGAGGAAATTCAGCCTCTTTATCCGCATCTAAAAGTAGTAACGCTCAATGAGCAGGAAAAATACCGCCATGGTAAAAAGTTTGCCTTGTCGTTAGGTATCAAAGCCGCGGCTCACGATTTACTTTTGCTTACTGATGCTGACTGCCAGCCTGTTTCAAAAAACTGGATCAGCAGAATGGTTTCCAAGTACACCCCATCCACCGAATTGATTATTGGTTATGGAGGCTATAGCAGAATGCCGGGATTTTTGAATAAATGGATCCGTATGGATACTGTTTTTAATGCCGTTCAGTATCTGTCGTCGGCGCTGGCGCACAATTCTTATATGGGTGTGGGAAGAAATTTATCGTACCGAAAATCACTCTTCTTCAAAAATAAAGGTTTTGCAAGTCACAGCCACGTGATGTCGGGAGATGATGATTTGTTCGTAAATCAAACTGCCAATAATTTGAACACTCAGGTTGAATTGCATCCTGATGCTTTCACAAGTTCAAGTCCACGTACTACCTTTTTTAGCTGGCTTCATCAGAAGAAACGACACATGAGTACCGGTAAATATTACAAAACAGGACATAAATTGGCGATTGGTGCGTTCTTTATGTCACACTTTTTATTTTATTTGTCATTAGTAGTTCTGATAGTCATGGGATTAAGGTGGGAAATAGTTGTTGGTGTTGCGCTGGTGCGTTTGTTGGTTCAAATGATTATTTTTGGCAAGTGTATGAAGAAGCTCGGTGAGTTCGATATAATATGGATGGTTCCACTATTCGACTTAGCCGTTCTCGTAATTTACCCCTCTATAACTGTTTCAAACCTGTTATTTAAAGATAAAACATGGAAATAATGCAGGATACTACTGAAAATGCCAAACTGAATCCGAATTTGAGTGATAAGGCTCTCAAAGATTATAATCTGGTAAGAAATGCCATCGACAACGGTGATCAAAAGGCCTATGCCGAGTTGATGACGCGCTACAAGGATTCCATTTATTTCATGCTTTTAAAAATGGTGAACAATCGCGATGATGCCGATGATTTAACTATTGAAGCATTTGGAAAAGCATTTAAAAATATTAAACAGTACACTCCTGATTATGCTTTCAGCACGTGGCTCTTCAAAATTGCTACTAACAACTGCATCGACTTCATCCGCAAAAAGCGTAAAATGACTTTTTCAATTGATAAAGGAATTGAAACTGATGATGGTGGAGAACTGAATATCGATATCAAATCAAATCAGCCCGATCCTGAAGAGAATATGATGAAGAAGCAGAAGGTGATGATGATGCGGGATGTGGTGGAACGGTTAAAGCCAAGGTATAAAAAATTGGTGGAGTTGCGGTATTTTCAGGAACGTTCTTATGAGGAGATTGCTGAAGAACTCAATCTTCCTCTTGGTACCGTTAAAGCACAACTGTTTCGTGCAAGAGAATTTCTTTATCAGATTATGAAAAATTCGGAACACAAACTCTGAGTTTTTGTTTGCTCATGTTTGTTGTTTTTTGAAGCATACCAATCTTATTAATGGTGCTGATTATTCTTAGTTAATTTGTTTAATTCAAATTTATGGACAGCTCCATTGTTTTCAGGTATTTTCCAAATGTTGATGATGTTGCAAGAGATCGAATCATTCAATTGAAAAATATATATTTGGAATGGAACGCTATGGTCAATTTGATTTCCAGAAATGATATTGCTTATTTATACGAGCGGCATGTGCTTCATTCATTATCAATTTCCAAATTCATTAAATTTTTACCAGGCACAAAAGTGATGGATATTGGCACAGGAGGCGGTTTCCCCGGAATCCCTCTGGCTATTCTTTTTCCGGAAGTCCAGTTTACACTGGTTGATTCAATAGGTAAAAAAATTAAGGTTGTGCAGGATGTGATTTCCCGTCTTGACCTTAAAAACACAACTGCAATTTGTGATAGGGCCGAAAACCTTACGGGAAGTTATGATTATGTGGTAAGCCGGGCCACGGCACCATTAAGTGATATATATAAATGGAGCAGAACTAAAATTTCGCCAAAACAAATAAACGCCGTTCCAAATGGGATCATTTGCCTGAAAGGTGGCGATCTTACTGAGGAGATCAAACCCTTTAAAGGTCGCACCGAAGTAGTAACCCTTTCCGATTATTTTACTGAGGATTACTTCATTACAAAAAAACTTTTGTTTTTAACTGTTTGATTATCAGTGTAAATAGATTTTTTTATTAAAAACCTTTTTCCTATTCAATTATTTAAGTATTTTTGCACTCCGTTTTAAGAGAAATACTATGTTTAGAACATTCCAACCCTCCGTAAGAAAAAGAAAGAACAAGCACGGTTTCCGTGAGAGAATGTCAACTGCTAATGGCCGTCGTGTTCTTGCAGCCAGAAGAGCGAAAGGTCGTCATAAATTAACCGTTTCCGACGAGCCATCTTTGCGTAGAAACAGTTAATAATCAATACTCAATCATATAAAGAGCCGTTCTGTTTTCAGGATGGCTTTTTTGTTTTTTCTACATTTTTTTAGGGAACAGACCAATTTCCACTTGCCGAAGTATTTGTTTAGTTTTTCAACTATTTTTTTATTATTCCTAAAATAGTATACATTTACCAAAGCAACCCAAATTTCAAACCCTGTTTCTATGAAAAAACTTCAACTTGCACTAATCTTAATTTGTGCCCTCATCACATCAGTAAAAGCCCAATGGACAGCCCAACCATCGGGTCTTTCGCCAAATTTGTATGTTCAATTTCTCGATGCTGTTGATACCAATGTTGTGTGGGGTTTGGCAGCCGATCCTGCCAATCAAAGCACCCCTGTTCAGGAATTTACCAGAACTGTAGATGGTGGTAATTTATGGGTCGCCAACCCAATCAATAATGCAGCCGGATTAAGTCCTTCTGGAATTTTCGGACTCAATGCCGATACAGCCTGGGTAGTAATGTTTAATGGAGTTTCAGGTGGTGGGGGAATTCTCAAAACCATTGATGGTGGCACCAATTGGACACTACAGCCAACAGCAGCCTTTACTCCTCCGGCGGGTTTTCCAAACATCGTTTATTTTTTTGATGCCAATAATGGTGTTAGTATGGGTGATCCGAATGGAGGTTACTTTGAAATTTATACTACTATCGATGGTGGCGATAACTGGATAAGAACGCCTCAGGCAAATATTGCCGTACATCAAACCGGTGAGTTTGGAGTTACTTCGGTTTTCACTGCTCAAGGCGATAGTACACTTTGGTTTGGAACTAATTTTGGCAGAATTTACAAAACAACCGACCAAGGTTTAAACTGGACTGTTGCAACCACTCCATATGCGGGTTCTTATATAAGTGACATAGCATTCAAAGATGCCAATAATGGAATAGCTACAAATGGTAGTCCGGGTATTGCAGTTGCAGATGCCATACGCACCACTGATGGAGGAGCTACATGGACAATTATTCCTGCTAACACAGCCAACATTCTCACTAAACAAATTACGCATCTTCCGGGTACCGATTCCACTTATTTTTTATCATCTCCTCAAGTTGGAGGAGGAACGGCATTCACAATAGATGATGCCAATACCTGGATACTCGAAGATAACCTTATTCATTCAGATATTGAATTTGTGAATGCAACAACAGGCTGGACCGGATCGAATGAACTCAATGCTCCCATGTTTAAATGGGATGGGCCGGTGCAAATTAGCTGCGTTTCGTTAATTGGTCCCTTGGAATTTGCAAGTGCCGATTCAATTTGTGGTTTTGATTCAGTGGTGTATTCCGTTCGAATCGATCGTACTCTGGATCCCGACATGCGTATTGGTTTTAATGCAGTATTTTATGATGAGAATTTTATTCAGATAGGTGCTCAGTCGGTTCAAAATTTAGTGGGAGCAATGTTCCCTAACCAATTCATTCCCGACCCCGGAACACCCGATATCGGAGAATTTCAGTTTACTATTTTCTTCACTTTGGCAGCGGCAAATGAAATTGTTCATTTCGATATCCAGGTTTTTCCAACACAATGTTCCGATGATACCTCCAATTTTATTCTTAACAGTGTCTTTCAGGATGTGACAACTTGTGCTGTGGCCGTTAATGTTGGTTATACTTCTACAATTGATTTGAGCGCATGCCCTCAAACCGGATTGGTTACTTATAACTATTCCTATTCAGTAAATGGTGGACCCCAAATTCCGGGAGATACTTTCAGCTGCACCTCCAACAATGGAATAAACAATATTATTTTTTATATCGATAACGGTGTGTTCATAAAGGAAGTTTCTACACAGGTAAATTGTCTGGGTTTAGGTGTAGATGAATTTACAGTTAACAGTTTTATCCTTTATCCCAATCCTGTTGAAGATGTGTTGCATCTGAAATTGAAAACTATCAATATTAAACAAATCATTTCTATTAGTGATCTTAGCGGAAGGATAGTCTACAATCAAGAAGTACCCTTGCAATCATCAGGATTAATCGAAATACCTGTTTCAAAACTCAGCTCCGGAACTTATTTTATTCAACTTCAAAATGAGGATGGGTCTTCATTGGTGAATAAATTCGTTAAACTATAATATAGATCGACAATCAATATGAGAAGAATTAAAAAATTTGGAATTTACCAAACAGCCAAAGTCGCTGCCGTAATCTATTTCTTTTTAGGATTGGTTATAGTTGTACCTATGTTTCTATTTATGTCTGCCATTAAAGAGGTAACCGATACATCTTTACCCTTTTTTGGAGGGGCAATGATGTTTCTGATTCCATTTTTTTATGCTTTAATTGGGTTTATTTTTACTGCTATTGGTTGCGCTATTTATAACGTTGTTGCCCGCTGGACCGGTGGCATTGAAATAGAAGTAGAGGTAGAGAATTAGTTTGTTTACCCTGAAGCTGCGAAAAAAGCACAGAGGCACAGAGAAACACAGAGAGGTATAAGGTAGGATTATAATTTCACTTAGAATAAAATCTCTCCATGACCTTCGTGCCTCCGTGCCTCCGTGTTCAAAGCACCTCCACCGAATCCTCCACCGAATCCTCCACCGAATCCTCCACCGAACAAAAAAACACAGAGGCACAGAGAAACACAGAGAGATATAA
>Ga0105044_10010914_pt1 | contig 12393 bp, 9 predicted proteins | sample MAT01_FD_78092 | JGI IMG/M metagenome (GOLD analysis project Ga0105044, IMG submission 78092) | Freshwater microbial communities from Lake Fryxell liftoff mats and glacier meltwater in Antarctica - MAT-01 | ecosystem: Environmental > Aquatic > Freshwater > Ice > Liftoff microbial mat | place...
CAGAAAAATTACAACCGTAATTATCGGTAACTGTTAAAGTAAATTGCCGGGTAGTATCCAACCTTACACGGGTAACAGCAGTGTTGGGGCTGTTCAAAGAATCTGGCGGACTCCAGGCATAATTTACTGTGCCTGATAAATTACTGGCGCTGCCATACAGGGTTGCATTTGTTTTGTAGCAAACGGTTGTATCCTTACCGGCATTGGCAACGGGCTTGTGCAGCACATTAACTGTGATGGAATCTTTCCTTGTGCAAAGCCCCCATTTGGCCGTGAGGTAATATTTGGTTGTATCGGTTGGTTTGGCAATGGGAGTTCTTACCGTATCAAAATTTAAAGTTGCTTTGGGGTTCCATTTAAAAGTATCGGTTAGAGCATTTGTTTGTGGAATTAAAGTGATGCTGGTACCAAAGCAGATGGTACTGTCGGGGCCGAGTTCAAGGCGCATGGTATCGTTTAAGGCGATACTTGCTGTTGCAGGTGATACACAACCATTAGCGTCTCTTACTTTAATATTGTTGTAATTGCCGATTGGTAAATTTAAAAATTGGTTTGATGCCTGATAGTTTAGACCGTTGTCAATTGAGTATTCATATCCAGGTGTACCACCTCCGGCTATAATGTCAATACTTCCATCATTATTAGGGCAGGTGACTGATGAAGTAATGGTCAATGCAGTAAGTAAAGTAGGTTCTGTAATGGTGATGGCTGTATCTTTTACACAACCGTTTATGTCTCTTACTTTAAAATTATAAACGCCGGCTGCAAGGCTGGTAAATGTATTGTTTGTAATATAGGTTACGCCGCCGTTAATTGAATATTCGTAAGGACCAGTTGTACCAATGGGGTTAAAAATAACCTGTCCTGTACTTAAACCTTTACACAAAGGGTTGGTGGTATCTGCGTTTGCAAAGAAAGGTGCAATACGGTTTATCTCCACCGTATCTTCTATAAAATAAAATGTTGCGGGGTTATCGTTACAAACTTTATAAACGCCTCTTACCACATATTGATTAATGCCGGCAGGCGGACAAACGTTACCAAAATCAACATCATAAAATCCATTATTTAAGGTGCCTAATGTACCAGAAGCAACCACAGTACCATTTAAAACCAATTCAACATGATCTAATAAAGAACTTGCACCATCCGGTTTAAATTGCCAGGCTTCGTTCATACCTACTGAACCCCAAACCCCTAAATTTCTACCGGGAGGCGCAGCCCATTTAATTTTTGTAAAATCCATTATTCCAACCGCTGCCAGGTCGCCATTCCAGCTACAGCCTGAGGGTTTGTCTTTAATATAGATCTCAACTATGTTTGTCGCTTCATATATTACTATTTCGCTGGTAGAAAATACCGAACAGGAAAAATTTGCAATGTTATTAAATGAAATAACTGCTCTTCTGCAGGGTGCGGTACCCTCAATACGGAATTCCATTTTTTTGCCCGCTGCAGGATTATCGATGTCTATATCCTGGTATACACCCAGTATACTTGCACGGGGGTAAATATATCCTGATGGTGTAGGGCAACTTGTAAAACATTGTGTTCCGGTACCGCCTGGAAATGGCATCGGTTGAAGTCCAGTATTCATCTCCCATTGGTTACAACCCAAGTTGTTTGAAGCATCAAAAGTTATGAGGCCATTGGTGCCAACCACAAGGGAATTAAATGTTTGACCATAAAAACAAAACGGAAAAGATAAATTGGATGTTGCAAAGAATTTATCATCCTGGTTACCACACGCAAGCGACAAACCCGGGGCTGCAGTAACATAGGGATATGGATTGTACGGGATAGCTCCTACCGTATATGTCTCTGTACTTCTTATCTCTGGTATAGTAGCTGTAAATGGAGTACAAAGAGTGTTACATGGTAAATTAATATCGGCACCACCAAAAGCTCCAAAACAGGTTTGGGCATTACTGGTTAATGATGTTAAAAGAAAGAAAGCTAAATTAAAGACTAGTAAAAATTTCTTCATTGCAGTAAAATTGGAAGTTTTTTGTCTTCTCAAGTTAATTAAAATCTTTCAAACGCTGTCTGATGCTGCAAAGAGATTACACACATTGATACATATATATCAAAATCTCCACCTTACAAAAGCCTCCATAGCAGCATACTGCGTTAGGCCAAGCTGGGCATACAGTTTAGCGGTATTGGCGTTGCGCTCTTCGGCACGTTGCCAAAATTCACGGTCATCGCTTCCCTGAAAAGGCACACTGTCTTTTTGCGATTGGTGTATAAAAATACCATGCCGTTTTTTTACTACCTGGTCGGGGCTCATGGGTATGGCCATTTCAATTTCTGTAATGTCCCATTCCTGCCACGCACCTTTGTACAGCCAAAGCCAGCAATCGTTGATCCAGTGGTTTTCAACTTTCAACTTTTCACTTTCAACTTTCAACCTATTTAATGCTTCCATCACTACATCAAAACAAACTTTGTGTGTGCCATGCGGATCGGCAAAATCGCCGGCGCAATAAATTTGCTGTGGCTTTATTTCATTTAACAGGTCAATAGTTTGCTGCACATCTGCTTCACCCATCGGATTTTTTTCGATGGTACCGGTTTCGTAAAATGGCAGGTTCATAAAATGTATCTGCTCATCAGTTAACCCAACATATTTGCAGGTTGCTTTGGCTTCGCATCTTCTTATCAATCCTTTAATGGCCCTGATGGTATCGGTATCTTTTTCACTGGTCTTTTTTATTTTTAAGAAAGCCGTGGCTTCATCCAAAATGTTTTTGCTTTTGGTTTCATCAATATCAAACATACTTTCAAAACCAACTGCAAAGTCAATAAAGCGTGTTACAAATTCATCGGTTACAGCAATGTTGCCGCTGGTTTGGTAGGCCACGTGTACATCATGCCCCTGATCGTGAAGGCGCATAAAAGTGCCGCCCATGCTGATGATATCGTCATCAGGGTGAGGAGAGAAGAGTAAGGTTTTTTTAGGAAATGGTTCATTGCGTTCCGGGTGATTGGTGCGGTATTCAGATGGTTTGCCACCGGGCCAGCCGGTGATACTGTCTCTTAATAAATAATAAACCTGCAGGTTAATTTCGTAAGCATCGCCTTTTTCAACCAGCAGATCGTTGAGACCGTTATCATTATAATCAATATTGGTTAAACTTAAAACAGGCTTGTTTAATTTTAATGCAAGATTTACCACGGCACGTTTTATCATGCTGTTGGTCCATTCACATTCTCCCGTTAACCACGGACTTTTAAAACGGGTTAATTCGCTGGCGCAGGTTTCGTCAATTACAAAAATACAATCATCGTGGTTTTGTAAAAGTGAGGCCGGCAAATCTTCTGTATCAATATTTTCAACAGCCTTTTTTATTACCGGGGCTTTAGTTTGGCCCCAGGCCATTAAAATTATTTTTTTAGATTTTAAAATGGTGTTGATGCCCATGGTGATTGCCATACGTGGCACCTGTGTCATGTTGCCAAACTCATAAGCATTAGCAATGCGGGTGCTGTTATCAAGGCTGATGAGCCTTGTTTTTGAATGTATACTGCTGCCGGGTTCGTTAAAACCAATATGGCCGTTAACACCAATGCCCAATATCTGCAAGTCAAGCCCACCGGCATCTTCAATCTGTTTTTCGTAACTAAGGCAATGTTCTTTTACTTTATCTTTTGGTATCATACCATCGGGCAGGTGGTAGTTGCTGGGGTCAATATCTGTTTGCTCAAATAAATTTTTACGCATGAAATAATGATAGCTCTGCAGCGCATCTTTATCCATGGGATAATACTGATCGAGATTGAAGGTGATTACATTTTTAAAACTCAGGCCTTCTTCTTTATGCATACGCACCAGCTCGGCATATAATGATTTGGGCGATGAACCGGTTGCCAGGCCTATAACCGGTTTTTTGCCTTCGGCTTCTTTTTCTTTTATAAGATTTGCAATTTGTTCGGCAACAAATGCAGAGCCGGTTTTTGAATCCGGAAAAATTTTAACCGGTATTTTTTCGAGAGAATCGGTGAGGTCAATTTTAGTCATGCTTCAAAAAATGAGTTACAAACAATTTACGTATTTATTTTTTTAAACTGGAAATATTAATCGCCGGAAAGTTGGAAAGACGTTTTTTAATTATCGTCTTACCGACTTCCCGGCTAATTTTACTCTACTTCAATCTCATCAGCAAACAGCCACGCAGGATTACCAGCACCCGGTTTACCTGTTGGAATGATGCCATAATTTTTTGCAAATACCCTGATGTAGCGGCAGGTTTTAGGTGCTGACAATGATATGGTTTGTATATTATTTTCATCCTTTACAATATGCGTTACCGACTCAATGGGCGCATGTTTTGTAATGATGGTGGTATCAATAAACGGAATAAATGAAACTTCAATTTGTGCAGGTAAATATATCCAACTGCCGGGGTGGTTTAAAGTATGTAGTGTGATCTTTGAAACTTCCATATCCTTTCCAAGATCAATAGTAGCATCCAGATCTTTCCCCAAAAAACCTAAAAACTCAGATGACTTTGACATGCCCTTTTCATTTTGCACGCCATTAACCAAAGTAAAAGCACCATCACCGGGATAGTTTTTGGCGGGTTGGGTTACAAGGGTTATTTTTTTGCCCGTGACTTTGTTGAAGGAGAATTTTTGGGAAAGCGTAATATATTTTGCATTCACCTTGTATGTTGCATTTGCTAAAAAAATACCATCTTTTATTAATTCGGGTTTTGTGTATCCCCATATTGAATCTGCATTGTTTAAATTCATAGTTATTCCCAAATTGCCTTTTGATTCTAATTTCCAAAGTACTCCATAAAAATCTTGAGCGGGTAAAACCGTCGCCTTCAAATCATAATACGCCTTACTATAATTAATCTTCTGTTTATCCAATCTTTCAAAAATGGTTGGTAACCTTCTTTCAAAATCTTTCCAATCCCTTTTTTCTTTCGGACTCCACAAAACCTCACTCAGTGCGGTCATGCGGGGGAACATCATGTACTCAACCTTGCTGGGGTATTCCATGTATTCTGTCCACATATTGGCCTGTGCACCCAATATATATTTGCCCTGCGCTGCATTTAATTCTTTGGGTATGGGTTCGTAAGCATATACATTTTCAATGGGGTTATAGCCACCAATGGTAACACTGTCCTCATTTTTACTTTGTGTATGGTCAAAATAAACCGGGTTGCCGGGTGTCATGATTACCTGGTGTTTTTGTTTGGCCGCTTCAATGCCACCGGCTTCGCCACGCCAGCTCATTACCACGGCATTGGGTGCCAGGCCACCTTCCAGTATTTCATCCCAGCCAATCATTGTTTTACCCTTGCTGTTTAAATATTTTTCAATGCGTTGTACAAACCAGCTTTGTAGTTCATGTTCATCCTTCAGGTTATAATCTTTCATTCTTTTCTGGCAGGCCTGGCAAATTTTCCAGTGAGCCTTGGGACATTCATCGGCACCCAAATGAAAATATTTTGAAGGGAAGAGTGTGTTTACTTCATCAATCACATTTTCTAAAAATTTAAAAGTAGAATCTTTGCCGGCACAAAAAACATCATCAAAAACACCCCAGGTTTCCTGCACTAATTTTATTCTTCCTGCTTTTTGTTCATCTATACTTTTTTGTGAGATCATTTTTGCAGGAATATCAGTCGGCTTTGCCGGAAAGCAACTCAGCCATGGATATGCCGCAATGGCGGCACTGCTATGGCCGGGCATTTCAATCTCCGGTATCACATCAATGTATCTGTCCTTTGCATATTGCACCACTTCTTTAATTTCGGCCTGTGTATAAAAACCGCCATAGGGCTTGTTATCACTGCCTTTTCCAGGGTAGCGGCCAATGATGGTGCCATTTCTCCAGGCGCCGACTTTTGTAAGCTCCGGGTATTTTTTTATTTCAATGCGCCAGCCCTGGTCTTCGGTTAAATGCCAGTGAAATGTATTGAATTTATAAGCGGCCAGATAATCAATATATTTTTTTATAAAAGTAACCGGGAAGAAGTGGCGGCCAACATCGAGGTGCATGCCGCGGTAGGGGAAGCGGGGGTAGTCTTTTATTGTACAATTTGGGATTACTACTTCCCTTTTTTTATTTACAGATATTAACTGTCTTAAAGTTTGAAATGCATAGAATTTCCCTAAAGAAGTACCCTTAATATAAATTTTATTATCCTTTACTTCTAGTTCGTAATATCCTTTAGGCTTTACTTTCTCTTCTCTTACATAAAATATTTCTGTAGGCAAACCATAACTATGGGTATCGCCACTTACAAACTTTTTTAAACCGTATTCTTTTGTTAAATACTCCTGAAAAAGTTCTTCGCCATCATTTCTCATTTTATCTCCTTCTGAATAATCAATCAGTAAAAAGCCAATTGGTTCTTTTAAAACACAAAATCCTTTACCCATTTTTACTTCCGCAGGCATTGGCACAATATTCAATTGCGAAAAGCAATTTCCAGATAACAGCAGGCAGATTATTAGCGTGTATTTTTTCATAAAATGATTTTAACTTCTTTTCAATTTCCGAATGATTCATTCGGGAATTCAGTTTCATTAATTTTTTAAAACCGGCAGTACTATCTTACTCACATTTACTGCATCATGATAAATTTTTATTGTCGCCTTTTGAAAATCACTGTCATCGCATTTATAAATATCAACAAATTTTTGCGGGTTCCTGTCGGCTAAGGGAAACCAACTGCTTTGTATCTGTATCATCAGCTTATGTCCTTTTTTAAAAGTATGCGCCACATCGGGTAACGTATATTTTACCTGGGTTATTTTGCCCGGCACAAAAGCTTCAGGAGCAGCAAAACTATTGCGGTAGCGGCCTCTCATAATTTCGCCACGTACCAGCATCTGGTAACCACCCATTGGATATTTTGTACCATTTCCTTTTCCAAATACGCTTTCATCATATTTATATTCATCCGGAAAAACATCAATCAGTTTTACCACAAAATCTGCATCGGTGGTAGAGATGCTCACCATTAAGTCGGCAACCAATGGCCCGCCGAGCGTTATGTCTTCCTGCAATACACCTGTGCTGAATGTAAGCACATCGGGCCTTCGGCTGGCAAAGCGTTGGTCATCGGTCATGTATTCCCTGGTTCTGCCTAAGCCAATGTCTTCGGTGTAAGGCACTGGGTGTGCGGGGTCGCTGATATATTCACTATAATCTGGATCATTTGAATTTGTTCCTTTCAATTGTATGGACTCAATATTTGTGTTGCCTATAATGGCAATCATATTACGGTAAGTCAATAGTGCGGGCGTGGGATTAACATTTTTCGATGGCCACTCATTAAATCTTCTCCATTCATTTTCGCCGCTAAAAAAAACGGTTGCTTCGGCAATATCATGTACGGTGCCTCTCAACTTTAAATAAAAATTGAAAAAAGGCATTTCAATATTGCGTTGATAAAATTCGCTTGTCTTTTTTCCAAAGCGAACATTGCCTAAATAGCTGCCATCACTGCGACCGCCCCAGCCACCATGAAACCAGGGCCCCATCACCAACCGGTTATCGGTGTTGCGGTTTTTTTCTTCAATGGCTTTATACAAACTCCAGGCGCCAAAACAATCTTCTGCATCAAATGTGCCACCAACAACGAGCACAGCAGGTTTTATATTGGTTACAAAATTTCGGACATTGCGGGCCTCCCACCAGGCATCATAATTGGGATGGTTCATCATATCTTTCCAAAACAAAATACTATCCCCCATTATTTTACTGAAGTTTTTTAAGGCACCGGTCTTTAAATAAAAATCATAATTATCCTGCGATGGAATGCGAAACCCTGGACTACCAACCGCTGTAGGCTTTGGCCTGGGCTTGCCAAAACCACTGTAAAAACCAAAGCCATCCATCAGCATAAAAGCGCCGTTGTGGTGAAAATCGTCGCCCTGGAACCAATCTGTAACAGGTGCCTGCGGACTAACGGCTTTCAATGCCGGGTGGCCGCTTAGCGCAGCCATGGTTGCATAAAAGCCGGGATACGAAATGCCAAAGCAGCCAACACGTTTGTTATTGGCGGGCAAATTATTTACCATCCAGTCAATGGCATCGTAAGTATCGCTGGCTTCGTCAAATTCCTTATTTTTTTTATTTGGGTTAAAGGGGCGAACATCTACAAACTCTCCTTCACTCATCCACCTGCCTCTTACATCCTGGATGGCAATGATGTAGCCTTCTTTTAAATAATTTATCCAGTAGGTTTCATATATGCGGCTGTTAAATTCATGCTCTCCATAGGGTGAGCATGAATAGGGGGTTCGGTTTAAAAGAATAGGATGTTTTACCGAACTGTCTTTTGGTATATAAAATGCGGTAAATAAATTGATGCCGTCACGCATGGGCAACATCTTCTCAACCTTATAATAATTTTCTCTTACCCAAAGCGAATCGGCGTTTTGTGCAATTGATGCTGATACCGATAAGCTTAAAAGGCAGAGCAGCAGGAAATATTTTTTCATGGTTTAATTATTTGAGTGTTAAATTTAGCGAAACAATATTGGTTATGAGTACAAACCGTGATGAGCTGATTAATAAATTTTACAGTTCTTTTCAAAAACTGGATTACAATGGCATGAATAGCTGTTACAGTGATGATATTGTTTTTTTTGATCCGGTATTTGGTTTATTAAATGGGGATGAGGCAAAGGCGATGTGGGAAATGCTTTGTAAAAATGCCAAAGACTTTTCACTTACCTATGGCAACATTCAACACCTGGATGATGAATACAGCACCTGCGATTGGGTGGCTACTTATACTTTCTCCAAGACCGGCAAAAAAGTGATTAATAAAATTAAAGCCTACATGCGTTTTGCAGATGGAAAGATTGCCGAGCATAGTGATGGCTTTAGCCTGCATAAATGGAGCAGCCAGGCATTTGGTTTTAGTGGCTGGCTGCTGGGGTGGAATTCTTTTTTTCAACGCAAGATAAAAAACGGGGCCAAGCGGAATTTGATGAAGTTTATGGAAGCAAAAAAAGGGATTGGTAATTAGGAATTGGGAACCGCAATAATCCATTGGAATTAATTGTTGTGCTTCTGTGTTTCAGTGGTAAATTACTGTTGAAGGCAGTTTATCTTTCATTTCAAATTTTAGTACATTTGTTTTATGAAAGCATTAGTAATTACTCCCAAAAACAACAATGAATTTAAATTCCTTGCCGACCTTTTAAAAAAATTGGGCATTTGTTCATCAGCAGTAACACAGGATGAACTTGAAGACATCGGTATGTCTAAACTTTTACGAAGCGTTGATAAGACTAAAAAAGCAAGCCGTGCAGAAATCATGAAAAAGTTATCAGCCTGATGCAAGTTGAATTTTTAAAGAAATTTTCAAAAGATCTTGATGAACTGGAATTAAAATCTGTCAAACAAGCTTTAATGCGCCTGATTGAAAAAATGGAAACTGCTGACAGCCTTGACGAAATTCTAAATACAAAAAAATTAAAAGGCCATAAAACTGCCTACCAGACCAGAGTTGGCGATTACCGCCTGGGTTTCTTTCTCCAAAATTCAATAATTCTTTTAGCAAGATTTGTTCACAGAAAAGATATTTATAAAATTTTTCCATAGTGTTTTTTGATTTTTATTTTTTTATTTAGCGTTGGCAGTAAGATACAACAACGGCGGATATTGAAATGAAGATGAGCTCTTTGGCAAATTACTGCCGTAGGCAGCCAAACCATTTCATTGTTGCAATTAAAAAAAACAATCACTACTTTTCATCTTATTATTTCACCAAAAAATTCAATCATGGAAAATTTTGATTATTTAAACTGGCCTGCTATTGGAGTTGCGGCTCTTGCTTATTTTGCTTTAGGCTCTTTGTGGTATTCTAAAATTTTATTTGCCAAAAGGTGGATAGCTGATTTAAAATTAGATATTAGTAATCCGGAGGCGAAAAAGGGCATGGGCCTGATGTTTGGTGGGTCGCTTTTTTTAATGTTTGTGCAAAGCCTTGCAATAGCTATACTGGCAGAGCGTATCGGCATCAGGGGAGATGGATGGATGAGTGGAATAAAACTGGGTGCTTTTACGGGTGGCTGCTTTGCTGCAGCGGCAGTGGGTGTTAATTACCTGTATGAAAAAAAGCCGCTGAGCCTTTTTCTTATAAATGGTGGTTATACAGTTGTGGGTAATATTATTGCTGCAATAATAATTTGTAGTTGGGCATAAAAAAGTTTGTGGTTTGTAGTTTGTGGTTTGTAGTTGTGTACACTTCAATAACCACAAACTACAAACCACAAATATTTTAACTACTCAGCCGTTGATACTTTTACAATATTGGTAGGCAGGTGTAATTCTACCGGTGTGCTTCCGGTATTTACAACCACATCCCCGCTATTTAAAAAACCGCGTTCTTTTAAAATATTTATCTGGTCAAAAATAATATCATCCAGGCTTTCTTCCTCGGCATAATAAAATGCACGTACGCCCCAGCTTAAGCTTAACTGGGCCAATAATGTTTTTTCTTTACTGAAAATATATAATGGTGCTTTGGGCCGGTAGCTGCTCAACATAAAAGCGGTGTAACCACTTTGTGTCATGCCTATTAACGCACGTGCGTTGGTATCGCTTGCCAGTTTGCAGGCACTGTAACAAATAGCATCGCTTAAAAAAGAAGGTGAGTGGGGTTGAGGCGAAAGAATATCATCCCGGTTATAATCGTACACTGTTTTTTCTACTTCCAGAATAATTTTTACCATGGTCTCCACCACCTGCACCGGATATTCGCCCATGGCTGTTTCGCCGCTAAGCATTACCGCATCGGCACCTTCCAGCACGGCATTGGCAACATCACTTACCTCACTGCGGTTAGGTTTAGTACGGTCCATCATGCTCTCCATCATCTGCGTAGCAACAATAACCGGTTTGGCCCGGTGCATACTTTTGCGTATCAGTTCTTTTTGTATGATGGGAACCTGCTCAACAGGAACCTCAACACCCAGGTCGCCACGGGCAACCATAATGCCATCACTTTCAACAATAATATCCCTGATGTTTTTTAATGCCTCGGGCATTTCAATTTTTGCAATAACTTTTATCTTGCTGTTCTTTTCAGCAATCTTGCTTTTTAATTCAACAATATCCTGTTTTTTGCGAACGAAGGAAAGTGCCACCCAATCTAAATTATTTTCAATAATAAAATCAAGGTCGGCATAATCTTTTTCGGTCATGGAGGGCATGGTTAACTCAGAGTCGGGCAGGTTAACACCTTTTTTTGGTAATAAGATTCCGCCAATAGTAATGCTTACCAAAATCTCTTTTTCGTTGAGGATAGATTTAACCTTCACTTCCATTTTTCCATCATCCAAAAAAATACGTTCGCCTACTTTTACATCCGTAGTTAGGTTTGGGTAAGAAACATAGACTCTTTCTTTTGTACCAACCTGTTTTTCGGTGCTGAAAATAATATCTGCACCTTCCACCAGTTCAACAAGCCCGTTTTCAAGGTCGCCCACTCTTAATTTAGGGCCCTGCAGATCGCCGAGGATGGCAATATTAAATGGCTGCGATTTATTGATGGTACGTATGTATTCTATTATCTGTTTTTTATTGTCGTATGCACCATGAGAAAAATTGAGCCTGAAAACATTTACACCTGCCTTGGCAAGTTCCAGTAATTTTTCCAGGTTGTCGCATGCGGGCCCAACAGTTGCTACAATTTTTGTTCTTTTCTGCGAATGTGAAATACCGGCTTCTTTATCCATCTGCTGGTGCAGGTACTTACTAATGTGTTTGCTCATTTATTTCTGTTTACGGTTTTATGTTTTCAGTTATTGGACCACAATAAAGTTTAAACTCTGTCTTTTAATTTGAGACCTTTTTGTTGTGATTTATTCAGATAATCCATAAATGAATAAATCTTTGCACTACAATTATCTGCCTTTAGATAAAGTTGATCAAATTCGTTTTTTGTAATCAATTCGTAATCTAAAATTCTATAAAGTTGAAATCCTCCTGCAATATTATCCATTGCAGAGCCACTGCTTGATTTGACTTGTTCTTTCTATTTATATTCATGCGTAAAATTTTCTTTCTTTGTTATAAGATAAATATTTTGAGCAATTTCTCTTGCCAGTTTTCAAACTTCTAAATCTTCAAGCCGATTGATAGTTGCCATAATAATAATTTTTATCAATAAAAAACGCCAACTGTAAACTGTAAATTGTAAACTGTAAACGGGTTATGTAGCCAATATCTTTACAATCTTCAGCCACTCTTCGCTAATGCGTTGTTTTTTCTTCACGGCCTCATCCAGCGGAATATAGTTGATCTTATTATTTACAACCCCTACAAAAATATTGTGTCTGCCTTCAACCAACGATTCTACTGCGTGGTATCCCATTCGGCTTGCTATAAGTCTGTCGAAACAACTGGGC
>Ga0105044_10010915_pt1 | contig 12393 bp, 10 predicted proteins | sample MAT01_FD_78092 | JGI IMG/M metagenome (GOLD analysis project Ga0105044, IMG submission 78092) | Freshwater microbial communities from Lake Fryxell liftoff mats and glacier meltwater in Antarctica - MAT-01 | ecosystem: Environmental > Aquatic > Freshwater > Ice > Liftoff microbial mat | place...
ATGCAACTACCGCTTCTTCCAGTTTGCTCTGCTTTTCATAGATGATGCCTAAGTTAAGATACAAGTCGCTGCTTGTGCTGTTGCGGTATGCGGCAGCTTTATAAGCATTGACAGCCTCCTCATCTTTACCTGCAGAACGGTAGAGGTTGCCAAGTTTTTCATAGATTTCAGACTCAGATCCAGGTGAATCCTTAAGTGCATCCTTCAGTGCTTCAACCTCTTTTTCCAGATCTCCCTTGAAAGCCATTGTTTCTGCAACGGGTTTAGCTGCAACAACGGCTGTTTTTGTGCCGAGCAAAGCCTTGCCCTTACCACCCAAAACATACTCGTATTCGGCTTGCTTTTTATCACCCTTTTTCTCGTAGATAGCTCCCATCATCATGTGGATGGTTCTGTTCTGCGGATTGGAAGTTTCTGCTTTTTTAAGCTGAGCCAGCGCCTTATCCTGCTCGTTACGTTTCAGGTAGATGGAAGCAAGCCCGATATGCCCTTTCGGGTTGTTGCCGTCAATTGACAGCGAACGGTTATATTCGTCAATCGCTTTATCTGGCTGGCCGGCAGCAACGTAAATGTCAGCCAATGCGGCGAAGGCCTCAGCGTCATTCTCCAGTTCACGTATGGCTTGGCTCAGGTGGTGAATTGACAGTGGGTAAACTTTGTATTCACCTAAAATAAGACCTAATGCCTTGTGGAATCTGGGGCTGGCGGCTGGTGTTGCCACCCCTTTGGTCAGTTCGACTACGGCCAGGTCATTCATCCCTTTCTGGGCATAAAGCAGACCGAGATTGCCGCTTGCCTTCGGATAGGGTGATTTTAGATTTTGTGCTTTGCGATATTCACTGATGGCACTTTCAATGTTGCCCACACGTTCAAATTGTAGTCCCATTACATAATGTGCAGCAGCACCTTCCGGGCATACCGATAGTATCTTGGCTTCAAATTGTCGGAGTTTGGCTTCGTCGCGCAGTGTTTCGATTGAGTCTGCAAGTTCAATTGCATCGGTGCATTTGTCATTGCCAAAACCCCAGCTGAAACCGCTTAAAAGCAGGGCTGTGCTTAATAGTAAAAAGTAGGAGCGAAATATATTCATTGTGTATGTTTTCCTTGAATAAATGAGAATTTGATGAGGGAGTATACATACGATTCGGTAAAAATTCAATTATTTAGGCTAATATCTTGATTATTGGAAAAAACGTGCAATAATACGAGGCAAATTTTTAACCTGCAGCAGCGCATTCACACTTACAGCCAGGAGCGGGGAATGAACAGGGAACTTGAACAAATTATTATGACCGCCAGTGATCTGCCGACAATTCCGGTAGTTGCCACCAAGGTCCTTCAAATGATTGAAAATGAAACCACATCGGCAGATGATCTCGCCAAAGTGGTTTTTTCCGATCCGGCTGTAGCCGCACGGGTATTGAAAATTTCTAATTCCTCTTTTTACGGCTGTCAACGACAGATCCAGACTTTATCCCATGCGATTATGATGCTTGGTTATAATACCCTGCGTAGTGTCGTCATTACTGCTGCAGTAAAACAAGTTTACAGTCCTTACGGTCTGACAGAGAAGATGCTTTGGGAACACTCTTTCGGCGCGGGGCTGGCTGCACGAATCATTGCCGGTAAATCCAGGCTGGTTAATGAAGAAGAAGCCTTTCTGGGCGGACTTTTTCATGATATTGGCAAAATTATCATGAATTTTATGGACCATACCAAGTTTCAGGCGGTCATGCAGAAGTGTTACAATGATGAAGTAACTTTTTTGGAGGCTGAACGGCATTTTTATTCCTACACCCATGCCGAAGTTGGAGGGATGGTAATTAAAAAGTGGAATTTTCCTGAAATGCTTATGAAGGCTATTCTGCAGCATCATGACTATAATTTTGATGAGCATGAAAATGAGTATCAGGTTAAATTGACATGTGTGGTGGGTTTATCCAATTTGTTCTGTCATAAGCTTGGTCTCGGTATGCGAGAGCCCGAAAGCGAGCTTGTCCTGCATGAAACCACGCCGGCCGTTCTTCTTGCTCTGGATCAGTGCCAGTTGGAGGAAATGTTTGAGGCCTTTGAGGCTGCCTATATCAAAGACAAGGACTTCTTTGCCTGATAGATAGAAGGCTTAACTTTCAATGTACTCAAGAATGTTTTTCCGTTTTTTGCCGGAAGCCTTGTCTCTTGCTTCTTCGGAAATATCCACATTGTCGTTTTCAAGTTGTTCCGTGTGATGTCTGTGCTTGTCACCCCTGAAAAGCCCGTCTCTGCTGTTTTTTCTGCTGGTTTCTTTTACCCCGTCAACTTTGTTTACTGGATCGGTCATGTTTTCCCCTCGTCTTTGGCATAGATCTCAGATGAAAATTGATTTTTTTAGCACTAAATTATATAATAACCAGTCTTATTAAATTGCCCTGAGGATGTCTATGATACGAACAATTTTTGCATATCCTAACCCGGAATTAAAGAAAAAATCCGCCACTGTCAGTATAATAACAGATTCAGTCCGTGAATTAGCCAGAGATATGGTTGAAACCATGTACGATGCACCGGGTGTCGGGTTGGCCGCCCCTCAGCTTGGCGTTCACCAGCGCGTAATTGTGATTGATATCTCCAGTCGTGATGAACCTGCGGACCTGATTATAGCAATCAATCCGGTAATCGTCCATGCTTCCGGTGAGTCTTTTGAGGAGGAGGGGTGTCTGTCCGTCCCTAAATATGCCGCCAATGTGCGCAGGCATGCCTCGGTTGTTGTCAAGGCGCTGGATCTGGATGGTAATGAGCAGACCTGGCATGCCGAAGAGTTGCTTGCTGTAGCCTTTCAGCATGAGATAGACCATCTGGAAGGGATCCTCTTTGTTGACCATCTGTCTCCTTTGAAACGCGACCTGTTCAAGCGCAAGATGCGCAGGATGGCTGAATTAGAAGCATCGGAGGCCAAATGAGCGGTTTACGCACTATTTTCATGGGAACTCCGGAGTTCGCCTGTCCGACTCTGCAGAAGCTGATTGACCGGAATGAAAATATTCTGGCTGTCATCACCCAGCCGGATCGCCCAAAGGGTCGCGGGCAGAAGTTGATGCCTCCGCCTGTAAAGGAACTGGCCCTGACTCACGCTATACCGGTTTATCAGCCAATTAAGGTTCGTGATCCGGAATTTGTTGAAATTATCCGTGAAATGAAGCCGGATGTGATCGTGGTCGTTGCTTTTGGCCAGATTCTCCCCAAAGCGCTGCTGGATATCCCTCCCATGGGTTGCATTAATGTTCATGCTTCACTTCTGCCGCGTTATCGCGGTGCGGCTCCGTTGAATTGGTGCCTGATTGACGGAGAGAAGGAGACCGGTGTAACCACAATGCTGATGGATGTGGGTCTTGATACTGGACCGATGTTGCTTAAAAGGGTTGCTCCTCTTGATGAAAATGAGGATATAGTTTCACTGCACGATCGCATGTCTATAATGGGAGCTGAACTGTTGGGCGAAACTCTGGATGGTGTGGTTGATGGTAGCATTAAGCCGGAGCAGCAGGATGATTCCTTGACCTGTTACGCATCAATGCTGAAAAAAGAACATGGTTTGATCAACTGGCAGCACCCGGCTGTTGAAATTCATAACCAGATCCGTGGCCTTGCTGTCTGGCCTTGTGCCTATACATATCTAGACGGGCAGGTAATCAAGATTTACCGTTCCCGTGTTGGTCAAGGCAATGGCCCTGCCGGTACGGTATTGCCGTCACCTAAAGGTATGCTGGAAGTTGCCTGTCAGTCCGGCAGTCTGTTTTTAGATGAGATGCAGCTTTCCGGTAAAAAACGTCTGGATAGTGCCAGTTTTCTTTCCGGCTGCCCTATTGCTGATGGCACGTTGCTTGGTGTAAATATTATGGAGAATGAATAGGTGGCAGATAATAAAGCTGTAAATCAGGTCCCTCGTAAACGACTGTTCATCTCGCTGATGGGCTTAACCTGTGTGACCCTGGTTGCACTGATCTTCCTGGCCTGGTGGATTCCAAACCGTGGTCTGGCGAATATCAACCCCAATCTGCCGAATATAGTCGGTGTTGTTATGGCCGTGCTGTCCGGTTTGGCAATACTCGGAACGGCCTTGCTGGTACTAACGACGGCCTTGGGTAAGGATATCTTCTTTACCCGCTTCATGCGGCTGATCGTCATCAAGTTTCTCTTGCCGATGATCGAGCTTGTGGGACGCGGTCTTGGGGTTGACAAGGATAGTATCCGTCAGTCCTTTATCGCCATGAATAACAGCCTGGTGGTTTCACAGCGGCAGCGGATCAGCCCGGACCGCATACTTGTACTGCTACCCCATTGTATCCAGCTGTTTGATTGTGAAATCAAGGTGACTGGCGACATTAACAAATGTGTTCGCTGTGGCCGCTGCGATATCAAGGGGCTGGTGGATCTGGGACGTAAATATGGTATAGATATTTCAGTGGCAACCGGCGGAACACTGGCGCGGAAAGTCATCGTTGAAAAGCGGCCCAAGCTGGTTTTGGCAGTGGCCTGTGAGCGGGATCTTACTTCAGGTATCAAGGATTGTTACCCTCTCCCGGTAATCGGCATACTAAATGATCGTCCCTTCGGTCCTTGTTTCAACACTACTGTTGATGTCAACAAGATAGATGTGGCCCTCAGCCAGATCATTCTGCCAAAAGACCAAAAATAAAAAAGGTGCGCTTGAAAATGCATTTGCATCCAAAGCGCACCTTTTAATTCCACAAATCTTCCTCCTACTCCTCAGCCGCTTTTTCTCCTAAAACCTGATCATAACAGTCTCGAATGTTTGCCGTGACCTCTTCATAATCGCTGATCAGGTTGGCACCCGGATTTTTCAGCTTAGAATCGTAACCCATTCGTAAGGCTAGTTTGTTCATGTAGCTTTTTGTGCCACCCAGCCCGCTGACGGAATGGTCATGGATGATACGCAGCCGGTTTTCCAGGCGCCGAAGGAACTTGAAACCGGTATATAGAGTTTCAGCCATTTCATCCGGAATAAGTTTTATGGTTCGGATCGCTTTGAGGGCGGCAAAAGTTCCGTTTGTTTGCAGTTCTTCATGGCAGCAGCCATAACGCAACTGCAGGTACTGGACAATGAATTCCACATCAACGGTTCCGCCGCGTCCGGTTTTAATATTGTAGCTGCCGGCACTTTCCCTGGCCAGTTCATTTTCCATCCTCATACGCAGTCGGTGAATTTCTTTGCGACCGTCATCGTTGAAACAGGTTGAATAGACTGTGCGCAGGATTGCTTGGTTCAGCTGGTCGGCGAGTTTCTGTTCGCCTAAAACTACTCGTGCCTTTGTAAGAGCCTGTCTTTCCCAGATATCTGCCAGTTTGTGATGGTATTCCAGGAAAGAATCCAGCGAAGTCACCAAAGGTCCGGCATTGCCTGATGGTCTCAAGCGTGTATCAATCTTGTACACATAGCCTTCGCGCGTCTGCATGGTCAGTATGGAAATGATTTTTTGGGCCAGTTTGGCAAAATACTCATGGTTGGTAATCGCCACATCGCCATTGGTGGTTCCCTGATGATCATAGACGAAAATAATATCCAGATCAGAATGGTAATTCAGATCACCGCCACCCATTTTGCCCATTGCAATAATTGTCAGATTCGCCTCAACAAGTCCATTGTCACCCTGATATTGAGGGCAACCAAATCTCTTAAGCTCATCAATAGCCAGCCGGTAGGCTGTGGCAAGGCAGGTTTCGCCGAGCAGTGTCAACTGGGTCGTGATCTCAAGCTGTCCAAGCTTTCCATGAATATCATTAAGGCCAATCCGTAAAAATTCCTCATTGCGATAACGGCGCAATACATCCAGCCGATCCTCGTAAAAAGCTGATTGCTGTATCAGGGCGTTCAGCTCCATCTCCATCATGTCCTTCTGTTTAACTGTTGAGGCATAGGTTCTTGCAACCATGCTTTCCAGTAATTCCGGATTTCCAATCAGAATTTTTGAAAGGAACTCCGACATGCCGAAAAGTGAGATCAACAGTTTCAAGGTGTCACGGTTTTGCGCCAAAAGTGCATAGTATGAAGAACGACGGCCAAGGCAGGAGAAAAAACGTTCCAGATTGGTAAGGGCCATGTCAGGGTCAGGTGATTCCGGCAGTTCCTGGATGACAAAGGACAAAACATCTTCCAGAAGTTTGCGGCTCCGCTCGGTCAGATTGCTCCTGAGCGGACCGTTGCGTAATGAAAGAAGATTTTCATAAGCCTTTTCAACATCTTCAAAACGTCTCTCAGCCAGCATATCCTTGATCAGATCCGCATCGGAGTTGGGATCCAGCAGGAATGTGATTTCCGGATCAAGTGACTGCTGCAGGATGTGTTCTCGTGAATAAAAGAGATTTTCGAAAATTGCAGAAACGTTTGAGCGATGAGTCCGCAGAGCAACCATGAATTTTTCCAATCCGTCACACTCTATAAAGCCGCTGCGCCGGGCCAGAGCCAGCAGCTCTTCTTCTTTGACGGGCAGATTATGGGTCTGACGCTCCTGGACTACCTGAATACGATGTTCAACCGTTCGGAGGAAACGGTAAGCGGCTGAAAGTTTAAGATAATCATTTTCTTTGATCAGGCCTGCCCGTAGCAGTTCGTTTAATGCCTTGAGGGAGTTCAGCTCCCGCAGGAGCGGCTGTTTGCCTGCAAATACCAGCTGTAACGCTTGAATGAAGAACTCTATCTCGCGAATACCGCCTTTACCCAGCTTGAGGTTAATGTCTTTTTCCTGGGAACGAGAAATGGAGACATCAATTTTCTGCTTCATGATTTTGATGTCTTCAATCAGGTTGTAGTCAAGGTTTTTACGGTAGACAAATGGTTGCAGCATTGTTAGCAGTTGTTCACCCAGCTTCAGGGAGCCAGCTACTGGACGGGCCTTGGTCATGGCAGTTCGTTCCCAGGATTGTCCCCATGATTCGTAGTAGATTTCGGCAGAGCGCAGAGATACCGCCATGTCGCCAGACTTGCCTTCAGGTCTGAGCCCTACATCAACCCGAAAGACAAAGCCGTCTTCAGTGATTTGAGACAGGGCTTTACTGATCATTTCTCCCAACTTAACAAAGAAAGTGTGCAGGGAGACCGACCCTTTAGTTGTTGGTACGCTATTTAAAAATCCGCTGGTCTCACCCTTGTCAGATTCATAGAAGTAGATAATGTCAATATCTGATGAAAAATTGAGTTCATAACCACCAAGCTTGCCCATGCCGATTACCGTCATTTCAGCTTCCCGTGAGCCGTTTTCGTCTGAAGTCATCGGAATGCCATATTCGAAGATTAAACAACGGCGGCAGATTTCATAGGCTACCTGCAGTGATGCTGAAGCCAGATTGGTCAGCTCTGCCGTAACTTCTTCCAGACTGGCCAATCCGTTCAAATCACGAGCTGCAATGCGAAGTATTTCGGATCGCTTGAATACGCGCAGCACTTTCATCAGTTCTGTAAAACCGGTCTCCTGATTGACTTGGAGGCTCAGGGTCTTGTACATGTCGTCTGCTGTACGTGACATGTCAATGCCGTCTAGCAGGAAGAGCCGGTTGAAAGTTTCCGGTGTTTTAAAGATCAAATTGACAAGAAATGGAGATGAACCGCAGAGCATAATGAATTGACAAAGGCGTTTACGATGGCTGGCAATCGCGGATAGATTCTCCAGGGGGATCACTCCGGAAAGACGCTCAAAGGTGTTTAACGCCAGATCCGGCTGAGGGGTACGAAGTGAATTTACTGCAATGCGGTGAAGGGTTCTGATAGGGAAAAACTGTTGGAGAGCAAGCAGATTGTCTGCAGATCTTGAGCCGTAAAGATAACCATGGGATTCCAGGAAAGCGGACAGCGGGAGAACCCTGTCAATATTGTCAGGGCTCTCCATGACACGCTTGAATTCTTTATAAAACCTGCGGACCTGCACTTCAGTTGCCCGCTATTTTACGCAATCCGGAACGGTAGTCATCTTTAACAATGCCTTTTTCAGTGATAATGGCGGTAATATAGCGTGCCGGGGTTACGTCAAAAGAAGGATTGCGTACGCTTACTCCGTCAGGAGCAATCTGAATACCTTTGATATGTGTAACTTCGCTTGATGGACGTTCTTCAATCGGGATCTTGCTGCCATCGCCGAGAGTCAGGTCCAGAGTTGAAACCGGTGCGGCAACATAAAACGGGATATTGTTTTCTTTGGCAAGTACGGCAACGGAGTAGGTGCCGATCTTGTTGGCCGTATCTCCGTTTGCCGCAATGCGGTCGGCGCCCACCACGCAGCAGGTGATCTCGCCGCGACTCATGAAAAAACCGGCCATGTTGTCGGAGATGAGTGTTGTCGGGATTCCTTCTTTGACCAGTTCCCAGGCGGTCAGCCGTGCACCTTGCAGCCAGGGGCGGGTTTCATCGGCAAATACTTTGATGTTTTTACCAGCTTCATGGGCGGCGCGAATAACTCCCAGGGCGGTACCATAGCCGGCTGTTGCCAATCCGCCGGCGTTACAGTGTGTCAGAACTGTTGCCCCTTGAGGTATAAGTGTTGCTCCCCATTTGCCGATGTTGCAGCAGATAGTCAGATCTTCCTGTTCAATGCGGATCGCCTCATCTTTCAAAACTTCCCGTAATTGATCAAGTTTGCAGGAACGGTTAGCCTCTGCAACACGTTTCATGCGTTCAATGGCCCAGAACAAATTGACAGCCGTTGGTCTGGTTCGTCCCAGAACGTCACAAATGTTTTCCAGCTGCCCAAAGAAGGATTCATGGGTATCGGCAATAATATCCCTGGCTCCCAGGGCGATTCCCATGGCTGCGGCAACTCCAATAGCAGGAGCGCCTCTGATAATCATGCCTTTAATAGCTTCGGCAACCGCCTTGTAGTCGGAATAAGTATTGTAAACCTCTTCGCCGGGTAGAAGGGTCTGGTCGATCATGATGACAGTATTGTCACGCCATTCTATTGTGCGGAAAGACATGTTGAAGCTCCTTTAATTCCAATTCCAGATCAAAGCCCCACCTTCGTTAGCTCTTTTTCGGCTTCTCAGCGTACTCTACCTGTATGCCTTCGTCGCCTCAATCCTCGACGCCTTGGTGGCATCTTTGATTTGAAATCGGTATGAATTTAAACTTGAATTATTCCAGAACAGTCTGTGCCAGTTTGAGTAGTTGGCTGCTGATTCTAATTCTGTGACGTTGAGCAGAAGCCAGATTTACTTCAAATCTAACTTTGCCTTCCAGTATTATAAACCCGAAAACTCCGCCTGCAGCGGTGAATCCGCGAGAATCACCAACGGTCATTAGTGGAGTCGAACGGGTTTGTTCCAGAATTGCAGAAGTGGTCTGTCTGTCAGTGTCGCTAAGTAAAAGTACATGGCAACCGGAAAAGCCGCCTGCCTTGACAATTTGGCGGACAGTAATGTTTTTGCCTTTGACCTGTTTGCCTCTCAGGGATTCTACTGCAGTTGTCATGGCACCACGGTTTACCACGCAGATGTCAATGTCCCCATCAGTGTTTGGCAGTGCGGATTCGGGCCAGTCTACAAAGCGCATCATATTAAAGATCATGGCGGCTTTGATCTGGTGTTCTCCAGGTGAGGCTGCGCTTGCATATTGCGGCATTAAGGCAGCCAGCAAGACTGTCAGCGGCAGCATGCAAAAGAACTTCTTCCATAATTTGCATGTAGAGTGCAATGGCATGTTTAGAATTTCCAGGTAATTTTGCCATAGATGCTTCTCGGCACTTCTGTGGCAGTGGTGTTAATGTATTCTGCTCTGTATTCATTGTGTTTATTCTGGAAAAGGTTCCGGCCAACCAGCGACAGTTCCAAATTTTTAGCGGCTTTCCAGGCAACCCTTGCATCACCGGTGACATAGCCAGGTATGGTTGCGCTGTCGATCGATTTCACTTTGTCAGTCATTCTCAGCCAGAGGTCAAATTCTACATCTTTACAGACGTTGAAAGCGGAGCGGAGTGAACCCTGATGGCGCGGCGCGCCGTCTGCACCGTTGCTTCGATTGATTTCATCGGTACTGCCATTGTCCAAAAACATGATTGAGCGAAGGTAGCTGTAGGATGCCTGCAAGCGCCACCAGTCGTAAATTCTCCAAGATGCGGAAAGCTCGGCTCCGTAGGTATGTCCATGCATATCGTTTGTCAGGGGGTAGCTCAGAACGGCATTTGTTGCTTCCAGCGACTGGATGCCGTTTTGTCTGACTCTCAGGTTTTTATAGTCGTTATAGAATAGCGCCAGATCCATAGTCATATTTGTAATCGGTTCTGTGCGATAACCTAATTCATAGGCGATAACGGATTCGGACTTGAATTCGGAAGTTCCGTCTATTTCCAGTCGCAGCGGGATGGGTGTTATGCCGGTTGTTGGCGGAATCGTGAGAAAACGGTACTGGATGCCTCGTTCTCCACGAGACGGGGTATGTACGGCACGGGAGACAGAAGCCCAGAAGGTATGTTGTGAAGTTGGCGTCCAGATCAGTTTGCCATTAGGCTGGATTTCGAAACCGGTGTAATCATTGTGCTCGAATCTTGAACCGATGGTAAAAACAAGTTTTTCAGGAATCAGACTTATCTCGTTTTGGATAAATGAACTAAAGAGGTTAAGTCCCTCCTGGGGATTTGCAAACTTGATGAAGGGTGTTTCGCCCAGATGGTCGTGGCTGTAACGGTAGCCCAGTCCCCAGATGATATCCTGGCGCTGTCCAAAGGAAAAACGGTGATGAAAGTCCAGGTCCACCGTATCGCGCTTTTCTCCCAGAATCAGCATGTCCCTGTCAAATCGATCATAGTAAAGTTGCAACGACAGGCTTTCTGTGTCAGAGATGGTTCGTTGCCAGCGCCCAAGAATATTGCCGGTGTAGGCTCTGGAATAGCTGTCCTGTACCCATGAATAACTGGGATCTGCTGCAGTCGGCAGCCTGTAAAGGTTATAGGTCTCATCAAATGAGCCCCTGGTGTAATCGGTCTGCAGGGTCACAGTATCTTTGCTGGAAATACGGCTGTCCACCCTGAAGCCGACAGTACCTCTTTGCCAGGCATCATGGGCTGCATTGCCGTTTTCCGGTTCGCCTGGGCCGCTATTGCCGTATTTTGCAAATACACGCAAATCGGTGTCTTTGCCAATGCTGGTGCCATAGCGTGCTGTGGCAAAGCCCTGTTCCTCGCTGCCGCCGCCAACGCTGACCAGTCCGCCTTTTGTGTCAGCAGCGCTCTTGGTGATGATGTTGATGACACCGTTGACCGCATTGGCACCCCACATGGCAGCACCCGGTCCTCTAATAACCTCTATCCGTTCTATGTCTTCCAGTGGTGTATCAAGAGAATCCCAGTAAACACCTGAAAATAGTGGTGTGTATACGCTGCGGCCATCCTTGAGCACCAGCAGTTTGGTGGCAAAACGGCCATTAAAGCCGCGAATTGAGACAGCCCATTTGTTTGCATCAATTTTTGCAACCTGGACGCCCGGCACCATGCGCAGAAGATCAGGAATGGTTGTTGACCCTGAACGCTGGATGTCCTCCTGAGTGATTACAAAGGCGGCAGAGGCAACATTGGCAAGGGTTTGCTGCTTTCGGGAAACTGAAGTGACCTGGATATTCATCAGGTCTTCCATGGAGAGGCTGGTCAGATCAGTTTCGGCCAGGGCAGAATTGGGGAAAGTAGCTGCACTAAGTAGAAACAGTGATAGGGAGAGCGATTGCGCATTTAACTTTTGTTTGCGCTGAAACAGGGCTGTTATTTGTTTCATAGACTCACCATGGCAAGAGTGGATTTTAATCGGTATGCGCTTGAGAAAACAACGATTCAGCCCAAGGTATTGGTATATTTTATACCAGAAGAATCGTCAACGGATTTAATCTTTAGTGTAAAAAATGAAAACTAAGAGAGATTTTTAAATCAGAGTATTTAGTTGCAGTTGGATATTATCGTTTATCTTCCCATTTGAAACCACTGCGCTTGGTGCTGATAACAGTCCCTTTTTCATCTTCAAGGCGCAGATTGCTGTCTTCGTGAAACTGCTTGCGGATTGCCCTGCGTTTTGCGTCCGTTAGTCTCCTGGTCGTAAAGGTAAATGTTTCGCTTTCAGTATTAAAAATAAGGTTATCAGACTGACGTAAAATATATGTTGTATTCATGGTGCTCTCCTGTTGGAATTTAATTTATGGCCGGGGAGTTTACTGCCGACTGAAAAACAAAGTTTTACAATAACTCACCAGTGTCTGGTTAGCTTTTTGCAGCCTTTGTCCCTCCCCCTTCCAAGGGGGAGGTTAGGAGGAGGATGGGGTAGATTTTCGGGTTAGCAGCAGTTAAAACCCATCCCCACCCTAGCCCTCCCCTTGAAAGGGAGGGGATTTTAGACCAATGCAATTAGCAAACCGGACAACGCTGACAATAA
>Ga0105044_10010918_pt1 | contig 12391 bp, 11 predicted proteins | sample MAT01_FD_78092 | JGI IMG/M metagenome (GOLD analysis project Ga0105044, IMG submission 78092) | Freshwater microbial communities from Lake Fryxell liftoff mats and glacier meltwater in Antarctica - MAT-01 | ecosystem: Environmental > Aquatic > Freshwater > Ice > Liftoff microbial mat | place...
ACGCCTACCCGGCCGAGATCGAGAGCCTGCTCCTCGACCACCCTGACATCGCCCAGGTCGCGGTCATCGGCGTGCCCGACGACCGTCTCGGCGAGGTGGGGATGGCCTTCGTCGTGCCCACCGTCGGCTCCCGGCCCGACGAGACCATGATCGTGGCCTGGGCCCGCGACGCCATGGCCAACTACAAGGCACCGCGCTATGTCGAGATCGTGGAGGCCCTGCCGGTGAACGCCAGCAACAAGGTCCTCAAGACCGATCTGCGGCAGCAGGCCGAGGCGCGGTTGCAAACCTCGCCCGAATCCGCCTGATCGGGTAGGGTTCGGCCCAATGCGCCGAACCCTGATCGCCACCGTCCTGCTCGCCGTCCTCGCCCTGCTCGGGCCCGCCTCGTCGGCCCAGACCGCTGATGAGGGCAAGGGCGAGGAGACCGCCACGCTCGAGATCGTCAAGGTGGTCGATGGCGAGGGGCCGATCGGTGGCTACGTGATCGAATACACCTGCATCGAGGACGGGATCGACGTCTCGCCGGCGGAGGGCGGTGGCTCCGGTGGTTCGCTGGCCTTCGACGCGGCCGGCCCGGGTTCGCCCGAGACCCAGACGATCGTCCTCACGAACGCGGCCACCTGCACGGTCACCGAGACCGACTCGAACGGCGCGACGACGGTCACCTATGCGTGCGCCTACGTCGCCAGTGAGAACCCGAGCTCACCGAGCGGGGGCTTCGCCACTGAGGGCTTGCAGGAGGGCGGGTGCCTCGATGTCCAGTCGGCGTACATCGGCGCCCCCGGCGACGTGGCCACCATCACGGTCACCAACACCTTCGACGCCGACGAGCCGCCGGCCGTCGACGACGACGACGACGTCGTGGACGCCACCCCCGCCTTCACGGGCTGAGGCGGTACCCGGGGCTCAGCCCCGGGTGAAGATGGTCTCGATGGCGGGCGGCTCGTTCTCGAACGGGCCGTACTTGGGCTTCGCCGTCTGCCGCATCCGGGTGGTGCGGTGCACGGGGTCCGGGTCCCAGTGGGGGATGACCTGGTCGCCGAAGAGCTCGATGCACTCCATCGCCTCGTCGTGCTGCAGGTTGTTGGGCAGACCGAACACCAGCTGATCCACGCCGACATCGGCGTACTGGCCCAGCTGCTCGTTGACCTCGTCGGGTGTGCCGCAGAGGACGCCGCCGTACTCGATGGCCAGGTCCACCGTCGCCCGGTCGAGCTGACGGGGCGGGTCGGGCCACACGGTGGCGCCCTCGGGCACCGGGAAGGTGTCGTGGTAGAGGCAGACCAGGGAGTAGAGGTAGCCGCTGGCTGCCCGGGTCATGACCTCGCGGGCCTTGTCACCGTCCTCCATGCAGACCACCGCGTTGGTGATCATCACGTTGTCGTTGACGAACTGGCCGACGGGGTCGGTGCAGTCGGCGATGCCGGCCTTGTAGGCCTCGATCTGGGGCCGCATCTCACCGATCGGGCTGAAGTTGAACCCGAGGGCCCCGATGCCGAGGGCACCGGCCTTGGCGAAGGTGGACGGTGAGCCACAGGCCACCCAGATCGGCGGATGGCCGACGCCGTAGGGCTTGGGCAGCACGTTGTGGGGCGTGTCGAGGGAGAAGTGCTCCCCCTGGAACGTGTAGTCCTTGCGCTCCCACATCCGCGGGATCTCCCGGATGACCTCGTCCCACTCGACCCGGGTGGAGGACGTGTCGTGGATGTTGAAGGTGGCGACCTCATGGCTGCCGGCGCCGCGACCGGTGCCGAACTCGAACCGGCCGTTGGACAGGTGGTCGAGCATGGTGACCCGCTCGGCGTTGCGCACGGGGTGGTTGGCCCGGGGGCTGAGCCCGAAGATGCCCGAGCCGAGGTGGATGCGCTCGGTGAGGGCGGAGCAGTGACCCAGGAACACCTCGCTGGAGGAGGTGTGGGAGTACTCGGCCAGGCCGTGGTGCTCACTGACCCAGACGTACTTCCAGTTGTGCTTGTCGGCCTGGACGACCAGTTCGACCTCGTTGAGGAGGGCGGCGTGCTCGCCCTCGGTCGTGTGGGCCGCGGGACCGGGGACGTACCCCTGCAGGAACATGCCGAACTCCATGGTCCCCATGGTGGTCGATTGTCCACCGGTCGTGCAAGTTCCGACCGGTACACCTGAGTTGCTTCGGGCGCGTCTTCTGGACGGCCGGTCGTCACCAGTGATCCGGCCGGCTGGCGCCCGGGGGTTCGGTCGCTCCCTCAGCAACTCGGGCGTCGCCCTCGTGGAGCGTCGGTGCCGCTGCTCCGCTTCGCTGCGCAGCCTCCCTGCAGGCTGCAGGTCGGTCAGGACCTTCAGCCGTGGGCGGTGAGGAGGCGGTCGACCTGGTGGGTGATGGCCGCTTCGGCCAGCAGGGCGCGGAGGTGGGGGAACTCGGTGGGGTCCGCTCGGCCAACACCCGCTCGAACTCCTGGACCGCCGGGTGCCCCGCCGCCACCGCTCGTCGCTCGCGGATGGCGTGCACGGCCGAGCCGAGCGTGCAAGAGCGAGAAGGACATCCTCGAGCACCGCCGCTGGAGCCGGCAGTTCTCGTCGGGCTACGACCCCGCCGGCGAAGCCGAGGTCATGGAGGACTAGCGGGAAAGCCGACCGGCGGGGCGAGCCCGCCTGCCGGGCGGCAAAGGTCGTGATCCCCGGATCGTGGAGTGATGAGCGGTGGGGGCGAGCAGCGACGTGCGAAGCTGGGGAAGGCAACGGAAGGGACGGCATGAACAAGATGGTTTGCGGCGCGGCCGCGCTCGCTCTGATGGCTGCTCTGGTGACGACGTCGTCGGCAGGCGCCGACCCCACGGTGGATGCCCACCTCTCGATCGACGTGGTCGTGGTGGGGGCGCCCCCGCCCGGCGCCACCGTCACCCTCGTCCACTCCGAGGGGGTCGGCGACACGCCGGACCTGTTCCCGGTGACCCTGGCCGACGTCGTCGACGGGCCGGAGGTGGCGGACTTCGTGGTCCACGACATCGGTCACGGGATCTATGTCGACCCCAGCGAGGTCGGGGGCGCCGACGCCATCGACTACTCGTGCGTCACCAGCGGCGTCGACGGGTCCACGCCCGACCCGATGACGAGGTGTGACGAGCTCGCGCCGTCCGGCGCCTTCCCCGTCATCTACGCCTACACGCAGTTCTGGGGCCAGCAGGTCGACACTGTCGCGGAGCGGTCGGACATCACCGTGACACTGACCTTCGACCCGCCCTGCGACGGTCGCGAGGTCACGGTCAACCTGGCCCGCGGTCAGGTTCCGACGGCCGGCGCTGACGTGATCCTCGGGACCAGCTCCGGCGACGACATCTCCGGCCTCGGTGGTAGCGACCGGATCTGCGGTGGTGGCGGCAGGGACACCATCCGGGGCGGCCCCGGGCGGGACCGCCTCCTGGGCGGTGTCGGCGCCGATCGGCTCGAAGGCGGCAAAGACGGTGACGCCCTCTTCGGCCAGGCCGGCGCCGACGCCCTCGACGGCGGTGCCCTTTCCGACACGTGCAACGGGGGGACCGAGCGCGACACGAGCGTCCGCTGTGAGGTCCGCAGCAGCATCCCCTAAGCGGCGAGAGACGATCGCGACCTCATCCTCGACATGGTGGAGATGTGCGATCTCATTCTCGAGCACGCTGCCGATCTGGATCTGCTGGAGAGCGACCCGGTGGTCCAGGCTGCGGCCCAGCGGTGGGTCGAGGTGCTCGGTGAGGCCGCTTCGAATGGTTCGAGACCCCGTACATCCCTGGTCAGGTCTCCGCCTGACGAAGGGCTTCCTCCAGGTCATTCTCGAGATCGACGGCCCGCGCCGAGGCGGCGAGATAGGCGCGGTCGATCGATCCACCATGCACCCGCAGGATGCCGACCACGTCCCGCCATTGACGATCCGAGACGCGCTCTCCCTGCCGGTACCAGTCCAGCTTCCGGAGAACCTGGTCCTCCGCCGAAGTGACCCAGATGCCCGCCGGTGCCCCCGGGATCTCGACCAGCACCCTCCGCTCGATCTGCATCCGGTCGAGGAGACCGTCGCCCAGGACGAAGATGTCGACCTTCAACGCGTTGGCGGTGTCGACCAGGTTGAACGATGACCGGCTTCGGATCGCGGCGCGGGCTGATTCGACCGGTACGTAGAACTCGGGGCCGACCCGCTCCAGGAGGGCCTCCCCGGACGCGCGGTCCATCGCCACGGCCATGTCCACGTCCACGGTGGACCGGGGCTCACCCAGCAGTGAGCTCGCCATCGACCCGCCCAGCGCGTAACGCAGGCCGAGCTCGTCGAAGATCCCAGCCATGTGGCGGACGAGCTCGAAGGGCCCGCCCGCCATCAGAGTCGCCGGTGTCGGTAGGCCTCGTCGGCGAGCGCCGCTCCGAATCGCCGACGGGCCAGCTCGTGGCGGATCTCGGGCTCGGTCAGCCCCGGGCGCGTGGCCCGGATCCCGGCACGAGCCATTCGTTCGACGTCGGCGGTGACCTGATCAACGAGGTCCACCCGTTCGGCCACCGACATCGACCGCCAACGATCGACGAGGACTGCGAAGGCCGTAGGGTCGGTATCGGCGGGAATCGACACCTGGGCCATGAGGCCGAGACTACTGACGACCGGTGACAGGGGAGCGGCCTGGAGCTCGAGTTCCGCCGCGGCACAGATCGGTGAAGTTTCCGATAGCAGTGCGGAAACTGCGGGGCGGCGAGAGGGCGGCCGTGAACAGCTCGTCGGTCAGACGCCTATCGGGACGTTGACCCAGCCGCGCACGGTGCTGGTGTGCAGGCGGACGGCGTGGTCGTGGTCGACCCGCCACTCGGGGAAGCGGGCCAGGGCCTCCTCGAGGGCGATCCGCCCTTCCATGCGGGCCAGCGCGGCCCCGATGCAGAAGTGGATCCCGTAGCCGAAGGACACGTGGTGGTCGAAGCGGCGGTGGATGTCGAAGCGGTCGCCCTCGGGGTACTTGCGCTCGTCGCGGCCGGCCGAGCCGGTCAGCAGGAGGACCTTGCTGTCCTGGGGGATGACCGTGCCGTGGAACTCGACCTCGGCGGTCGTCCATCGCCCCTGGACCGGGGAGGGGGCCTCGAAGCGCAGCAGTTCCTCCACGGCGTTCGGCAACAGGCCCGGCCGCGCGACCAGCTCCGCTCGCTGGTCGGGGTGCTGGTCGAGCAGGATCGCCGCCCACCCCAACAGGCGGGCCACGGTCTCGGTGCCCGCGCTGACGAGCAGGTTCACGAACCCGGAGCACTCCTCGTCGGTGAGTCGTCGGGTGCTGCCGTCCTCCTCGGTCATCTCGGTCTGGACGAGGTCGGTGATCATGTCGTCACGAGGGTGGGCCCGGCGGTCGTCGATGATGGCCTGGAGGTGGCCCCACAGTCGGATGCGGGCCTCGAAGGAGAAGTCGTTGATCATGCCGACGCCGGGCTCGATGTGGAAGGTGTCGTCGATGGCGTGTCGCACCGCCTCCCGCTGGTCCTCGGGGACCCCGAGCAGTTCGGAGATCACCATGGACGGGAGCTGGGCGCCGAAGTCCTGGACGAAGTCGAAGCCGTCACCGCCCACGTGCGGATCGAGCAACCGGGCACACAGCTCGCGGATGTGGGGCTCGAGGCCCTCGATCCGGCGAGGGGTGAAGGCCCGGGACACGAGGGTCCGCAACCGGCCGTGGCCCGGCGGGTCGAGGAAGATCATCATGTTCTGGGGCATCTCTCCCGAGCCCATGAGCTCGAGCACGGTGCCGTGCGCCGAGGAGAACGTGGCGGGGTCCTTGTGGGCCGCCTCGACGTCGGCGTAGCGGGACAGGGCCCAGAAGTCATAGACGTCGTTGCGGTAGACGGGGGCCTCGTCCCGCATCCGCTTCCAGATGTCGTAGGGGTCGGCGTCGATGGCGGTGTCGAAGGGGTCCCAGTAGAGGTCCTCGACCGGTGTCTCGACCGCCGTCATGGACGACGAACCTACTCTGAACCGAGATTCAGTTCGTGAGGCCGGGCCTCAGGCCAATGCGTCGTGCATGCGGGCCAGGGCCCAGTCCATCGGGGGGGCGGCCTCGGGCAGGAACTCGTCGAGGCCGAAGAACCCGTGGAAGAGCCCGTCGGCCCGCATCGCCTGGGTGGCGGTGCCGGCGGCGGCCAGGGCCGCGGCGTAGGCCTCGCCTTCGTCCCGCAGCGGGTCCAGCTCGGCGGTGAGCACGGTGGCCGGGGGCAGGCCGGAGAGGTCATCGGCCCGGATCGGGCTGGCGTAGGGATGGCTCCCGTCGCCGTCAGGACCCAGGTACTGCTCCCAGTACCAGGCCATGTGGCTGCTGGTCAGAAAGTAGCCGGTGGCGTTCTCGGTGTAGGACGGGCTGTCCATCGCGTGGTCGGTGACCGGGTACACGAGGAGCTGGTGGTCGATGCTGGGCCCGGACCGGTCACGGGCCATCAGGGCCACGACGGCGGAGAGGTTGCCGCCCGCCGAGTCGCCGGCGACGACCAGCTTTCGGGGGCGGTACCGCTCCCGGGCCCACACGGTGGCGGCGTAGGCGTCCTCGGCGGCGGCCGGGCAGCGGGCCTCCGGGGCCAGGCGGTAGTCGACGGACACGACCACGGCGCCGAGCTCCTGGGCCAGACGCCGGGTGGTCCGGTCATGGGTGTCGAGCCCACACAGGGCCCAGCCCCCGCCGTGGGAGAAGACGATCACCGCCGGCTCGGAGGGCACGCCCTCGGGGGTGTAGATCCGGACCGGGACCTCGCCCGCGGGGCCGGGGATCGTGGTGCCCTCGACGGAGGCCACCTCGATCGGAGGGAGGGGGATCTCGGGCCGTTCGGCCAGGATGCGGCGGGCCTCGACGGGGTCGAGGCAGTCGCCGCCCACATCGGGGAACGTGCCCGCGAGGGCGTCGATGAACAGCTGGACCGTCTCGGAGGGAGGCATCAGCGGGCGACTCTAGGCACGGTGCCGGCGGCCAGCCCGCCGTCGACGGCCAGCTCCGCGCCGGTCAGGTAGGACGACGCGTCGGAGGCGAGGAAGAGCACGGTCTCGGCCACCTCCTCGGCGGTCCCGGCCCGGCCCAACGGGTACGCGGTGAACATCGGGGCGTCGGCGGGTACCGGCAGCATGGCGGTGTCGATCGGGCCCGGGTGCACGGAGTTGACCCGGATCCCCGACGGCCCCAGCTCGATGGCCGCCGTCTTGGTGATGCCCCGCAACCCCCACTTGGAGGCGCCGTAGGCGCTGTGGCCCCAGGCCCCGGCCAGGCCGGCGAAGGACGAGATGTTCACGATCGAGCCCCCGCCCCGGGCCTCCATCGCCGGGATCACGGCCTGCATGCCGACATAGGGCCCGACCAGGTTGACCCGCAGCAGGCGCTCGAGGGCGACGGGGTCTTCGTCCACCATGGCCCGGATCCAGTGGATGCCGGCGTTGTTGACCAGCACGTCGATCCCGCCGAAGCGCTCGACGGCCGTGGCGACGACCTCGGCCCAGGCGGCGATGTCACTCACGTCGTGGGTCACGGCGACGGCGGCGTCGCCGAGATCGGCGGCCACGGCCTCGACCTCGGCGGTGAGCACGTCGGTGAGCACCACCTGGGCCCCTTCGGCCACGAACAGCCGGGCCTCGGCCTCGCCCTGGCCCCGGGCGGCCCCGGTGACCACGGCCACCTTGTCCTGCAGACGATCCCGCTGCACCATCCGCTCTTAGCGGCTTCGCCGCTGGGCCGCCGCGTCAGCGTTTCGACACGCAGTACTGCCCACCGCTCTGCTCATGAGCGGTGAATCTAGACTCGATCCGCTGACATGGATTTCGAACCGACCGCCGACCGGCTCCTGCCCGACCTGGACATCCGCACCGAGATGGTCCTGCTCGCCCGGACCTTGTGGCACGAGGGCTACGACGATCACCTGGCCGGCCACATCACGGTCAACCAGGGTGACGGCACCCTCCTCTGCAACCCGTGGCTGTTGACCTGGGAGGAGTTCCGGCCCCAGGACGTCATCCGCATCGACCTCGAGGGCGATCTCGTTGACGGCGACTGGCCGGTGCCGCCGGGCATCCCCCTCCACCTCGAGCTGCACCGGGCCCGCCCCGACGTGCAGGTGGCCGTCCACCACCATCCCCGCTGGGGCACGGTGTGGGCCGACCTCGGCCGCCTGCCCGGCCGGTACGACCAGAGCTCGGTCCTGGGCGGCGGGACGGCGGCGCTGGTCGACGAGTACGGCGGCGCAGTCAATGACCCGTCGACCGCGGCCAAGGCCATCGCCGCGATGGGCGACGCCGAGCTGGCCGTGCTGGCCCACCACGGCGTCTTCGTCCTCGGCGGCTCGATCCGGGCCGCCCACCAACGGTGCGTGGCCTTCGAGCAGCGCTGCCGGTCGGCGTGGCTCACCGAGGTCGGCGGCGGCGGCGAGGAGCTGCCGCCCGCCGTCATCGGCTTCTTCGAGCGGGGTGACGGCGAGGGCTTCATCGGTTTCTGGGAGGCCGCGGCCCGCCGCGAGCTCCGGGCCGACCCGAGCCTGCTGGCCGGCTGAACGATCGACTCCACGATGGGGATGGCATGAGGATCCGACGAATCGTCGCGGTGGGCGTCCTGGCGGTGACGGTGGCCGGCGCGTGCCGCGGGGACGACGGCGACGAAGCGTCCCCGGTCAGTGACCCGACGACCACCGAGGCGCCGGTGTCCCCGCTCCCGTCGCGAGGCGAAGGGGTGGCGTCGCCCACCTCGGTGGAGGGGCCGATCGAGGGCGGCGAGTACGGCGTGCCCTACAACCCGATGCCGGAGGGTCTCGCCGAGGAGTACGGCTACCTCGAACAGGAGTGGTTCGTGTCCGGCGAGGCCACCGCCTACGCACCGGTCGGCGGGTTGGCCGCCGACGGCCGATGGGAGGTGGCGCCGGCCGAGACCGCGCCGTACACCACCCGCATCCTCGTCCGCCGTCCGGCCGATGCGGCCGACTTCAACGGCCGGGTCCTGGTCGAGTGGCTGAACGTCACGGCCGGCCGGGACTCCGACCCCATGTTCGGGTTCCTCCACCCGCTCCTCATGGCGCAGGGCTTCGGCTACGTCGCCGTGTCCGCGCAGGCGACGGGGATCCACGGCGGGGGGACGATCCTCGACGTGCCCAACGTGCCCGAGGTCGCCCTGATCCCGCTGCAGCAGTGGGACCCCGACCGCTATGGCGACCTCGTCCACCCGGGTGACGAGTTCTCCTATGACCTGTTCAGCCAAGTGGCCGAGCTGCTGCGCCGACCCGGTGCTGTCGACCCGATGGGCGGCCTGGCGGTGACCCACCTCGTGGGCGCCGGCGAGTCCCAGTCCTCGGCGCGGCTGGCCACCTACCTGAACGCCATCCAGCCGCAGGACGACATCTACGACGGCTTCCTGGTCCACAGTCGCGGTGACGGCGCGGCCCCGATCAATGCCGATCCGGGCCTGGCGATGCCGGAGCCCGCGAACCTGCGCACCGACCTCGACGTGCCCTCCCTGCAGTTCGAGAGCGAGACCGACCTCACCCTCCTCGGGCACCTGGACGGCCGCCAGGACGACACCGAGTCCGTGGTGACCTGGGAGGTGGCGGGCGCGGCCCACGCCGACGCCTCGACCCTCGTCTACGGGAGGGCCTCGGGCTCGGTCTGGTTGCCGGACGCCGACGCCGACCCGACCCGGGACTGTGGCCCGATCAACGACGGCCCGCAGGCCCCCGTGATGCGGGCGACCCTGGCCGCCCTCGACGCCTGGATCGTCGACGGCACCTACCCGCCCACGGCCCCGGACATCGAGGCCCGGGACGGCGAGCTGGTCCGCGACGAGGTCGGCAACGTGATCGGCGGCATCCGCACCCCGCCGGTCGACGCTCCGGTCGCGGCCTTGTCGGGGGACAACTCGGGCGAGAGCGTCTTCTGCTCCCTGTTCGGTGGCTCGACGCCGCTCACCGAGCAGCAACTGGCCGATCTCTACACCGACCACGACGACTACGTGGCCCAGGTCACGGCCTCGGCCGAGGCCGCCGTCGAGGCCGGGTTCCTGCTCCCGGCCGATCGGGACGTCTACGTCGCCGAGGCCGAGGCCGCCGCCGTCCCCTGAGGGCCGAGTTTCTGAATCGCCGGGGCCTACGCCGCCGCGCTGGCGGCCGGTCATGCCTCGGTCATGGAGCCGACCCGCATGGACCGTTGGCCGGTCACCGTCGGCTTCGTCGCCGACCCCGACGGCTACCAGGTGGAGCTGGTCGAGCGTCACCCCTCGTGACCCCGGGCTGGTAGGCAGGGGCCATGTCGCGCGCACTGGTGTTGGGGGGCGGCGGTCCGGTCGGGGTGGCCTGGGAGACCGGCCTGCTGGTCGGCCTGGCCGAGGCCGGGGTCGACCTCGGCACCGCCGATCGGATCGTGGGCACGTCCGCGGGCTCTCTGGTCGGCGCCCATCTGGCCCGGGGGGACAGCCTGGCCGCCCTGATGGGCGAGCCGGAGCGCAAGGTCGGGGCGCCGCCCGAGGACGTCGCGGTGCCCGCGATCGACCGGGAGTCGATCGGGGCCCTCGGGACCGCCATCTTCGAGGCCCTGACCGGGGCGCGGCCCCACGACGAGATCGTGCGGGACATCGGTCGTCTGGCCCTGGAGGCCGAGACGATCGCCGAGGAGGCGTTCGTGGCCATGACCGGCGGGGGCCTCGGGTCCCAGTGGCCCGGCCACGACTTCGCCTGCACGGCCTACGACGCCGAGTCGGGGGCCTTCACCGTGTGGGACGAGGCGTCGGGTGCGCCCCTCGACCGGGCCGTGGCCTCGAGCTGTTCGGTCCCCGGTGTGTTCCCCCCCACCACCATTGCGGGCCGCCGGTACATGGACGGTGGGGTCATCTCGGGCACCAACTGCCCCCTGGCCGCCGGTCACGACCGCGTCGTGGTGGTGTCGGTCATGTCCAACGCCGTGCCGGCGGCCGCCGACTTCCTCCGGGTTCCGCTGCTGGCGGAGATCGCAGCGCTGGAATCCGCCGGCGCCACGGTCGAACTGGTCGAGTTCGACGACGCCAGCGTGGCGGCCGGTGGCGGCAACCTGCTGGCGTTCTCGCGGGACGTGGTCATGGCGGTCGGGGCCGCCGGGCTGGCCCAGGGCCGCGTGGAGGCGGAGCGGATCGGCGTGCTGTGGGGGTGAACCGGTGACGGTCTGGACCAGTGGTGAGGAGCACACCGTCCTCGAGCTCCTCGGGCGGCGCCTCGAGTCGGCGCCCGACGCGCCCTACCTGGATGTGTGCGGGGACACCGCGACCGCGGCGGAGGTGGCGTCCGTGGCCGGACGGCTGGCCAACGCGTACCGCGAGTTCGGGGTCGGGCCCGGCGACCGCGTGGCGACGCTCATCGAGAACTCGGTCGAGGCCATGTACGCCTGGTGGGGGGCGGTGTCCGCCGGTGCGGTCGCCGTGCCCATCAACACGGCGTACAAGGGGGAGTACCTCCGTCATCAACTGGCCGACTCCGGGGCCCGGCTCCTGGTCGTCGAGGCCGACCTGGCCGAGCGGGTCGAGCGCATCGCCGACCAGGTCGAATCCCTGGAGCACGTCGTGGTCCTGGGCGACGAGCCCCGGTCGGTCCCGGGGGTCGCCAACCACACCTGGGCCGACCTCCTGGCGGCCGACGAGACGGCCCCCACGATCAGCGTGCGGCCGTCGGACCTGGCCACCTTCATCTACACGGGGGGCACGACCGGCCCGTCGAAGGGCTGCATGCTCAGCCACAACTACCACGAGGCGTTGGCCCGTCAGATCGGCCTCTGCTGGGGCCGCACGGCCGACGACGTCGTCTGGACGCCGCTGCCGCTGTTCCACTTCAACGCCATCGTCACCGCCGTGCTCGGCCCCCTCGTCTACGGCGGCCGAGCTGCCATCTACCGGCGCTTCTCGGTCTCCAACTTCTGGTCGGAGATGAACCGGACCGGGGCGACCATCACCTCGACGCTCGGCACGATGGCCTACCTGCTGGCCCACGACGTCGACCGCCCGGAGATGCCCGGGTCCGGGGCGCCGGAGGCCAACACCTCGCTGCGCCTGCTCGGGGCGGCGCCGCTCCCGGTGGAGATCGACGACCGGATCCGGTCCCGGTTCGGGATCGAGACGTTCAGTGGGGCCTACGGCGTCACCGAGGCCAGCCTCATCTCCTGGCAGCCGCCGGGGGTGCGCAACAAGCCCAACGCCGCGGGGGTCATCAACGACGAGTACTTCGACGTGCGCATCTTCAACGACGACGACCGGGAGCAGCCCAAGGACACCGACGGCGAGATCGTCATCCGGCCCAAGCGACCCCAGGTCATGTTCGAGGGCTACTGGGGCCGGCCCGAGGCCACGGTCGAGACGAGCCGGAACTGGTGGTACCACACCGGTGACATCGGCCGGATCGACGAGGACGGCTTCCTCTTCTTCGTGGACCGCAAGGCGGACTACCTCCGCCG
>Ga0105044_10010921_pt1 | contig 12389 bp, 11 predicted proteins | sample MAT01_FD_78092 | JGI IMG/M metagenome (GOLD analysis project Ga0105044, IMG submission 78092) | Freshwater microbial communities from Lake Fryxell liftoff mats and glacier meltwater in Antarctica - MAT-01 | ecosystem: Environmental > Aquatic > Freshwater > Ice > Liftoff microbial mat | place...
CGTAGCCGCCAGTGACCGTGACCGAGTGGCTCGTCGCTGCCGCTGACGGCGCGCTCGGGGAGATCGCCACCGACCAGGCAACGATCACGATCCCGATCGTGATTCCGACAGCGGACGGTATTGCCCGCCGACCCAAGCGCTTCATCGCCCCAACGGTACCGCTCTCGATCAGTCTGGTTTCCGCAGGTCTTCGGGGAGCCAACTGGACCGATCAGGGTGGTCCGCAGCGAGGGGCAGGGGCTCGGATGCACCAGTTCGCGAGGATCGGTACCAAGCGGTCACCACCTCGAGCGCGGTCCGCGCATCATCGAGACCCACCGGCAGGCGTCCGCCCGAGACGAGGGCATCGTGGGTGGCGGCCAGCTGACCCCGCCATCCCGACGCAGGTGCGGACCATCCTTCGAGTGCACTGGCCGCTCGCTTGGCGACCGCCTTGTCGGCGAAGTGAAAGGTCCACGGCTCGGCGCCCGGCTTGTACGGCGACTGCGATGACTCCACGGTCAGGTGTTCGAAGACGAATCGCAGGCGCGAGGTTTCGGTGGCCGCGCCCAGCGTCACGGTCGCCGTCATGAGCGCGCCATCGACGGTGGTGATGACTGCGGCGGCACAGTCCTCGACCTCGATGTCGAGCTTGCGGGTGGCCGATCGAGCCATCACCTCGGCAGGCGGGCCGCCCAACCAGGTCAGCAGATCATGGAGGTGGATGGCATGGCTCAAGATGGCGCCGCCCCGCTCGCCTTCCCACGTGCCGCGCCACGGCACGGCGTAGTACGCATCGCCGCGCTTCCACATGGTCTCGCTCGTGGCCACCAGCAGCTTGCCGGGAACGCCCGCGTCGATCAGGCGTCGCAGCTTCTGGGCGCCGGCGCCCCAGCGGTACTGGAAGATGGGCGCGATGCGACGGCCGGTGCGCGCTTCGGCCTCGGCCAACCGATCGACAGCAGCCACCGAATCCACGAGCGGCTTCTCGCACACCACATCGACGTCGGCCTCGAGGCACTGGATGATCTGGGCTTCGTGGAGGTGCGGCGGCGTGCAGATGTCGACCACATCGACCCCGAGCGCCAGCAGCGCGTCGAGGTCGGGAACCGCCGTGATGCCGAGCACTCGAGCCTGCCGGCGGCGGGCGGGGCTCGGGTCAGCGACCGCCACCAACTCGAACTGCGCCCGCAGCCGCAGCAGTGCCAGCACGTGAAGCCGGCCGATGCCGAGGCCCACGACGCCGATGCGCAACCTGGTCACCTTGTTCCCTCCTCGTGGTCAGCAGGCCAGGAGCCCGCCGCCGCCTGAGCTCGCAGCGTCAGCTCGCTGACCCGCCGCACGTGCGCGTGGCTGACGAACGTGTCGCTGCCGTCGGCAACATCGGAAACGAGGCGCGTGGCCCAGTCGACCGATCCCTTCTTGGCATCGATGCGCCGCGTCCCCTTGCCATCGACGGCAATCAGGTGCTCCTTGCCCTTGCGGCCCGCCACGTCGACGTTGGTCCGCACCTCGAGCGTCCCTTCGGTTCCCACGATCATCAGGCGCCCGTCTCCCCAGGTCTTCAGACCCGATGGCGAGAGGTAGTCGACGCGGTGCGTCCCGATGGCACCCGCTCCCGCGAGCACCATCTGCCCGATGTCTTGCATGGCGGGGTGACGAGGACTCGACACGTTCCCCACCTGTGAGGCCACGACATCCACGGCGGTCGCGCCCGTCGCCATGAGGAACTGGTCGGCTTGGTGCGACCCGATGTCGACGAGGATCCCGCCGGTCGCGACCGGATCCCAGAACCAGGCGGGTCGACCATCGCCCCCCATCCGGTGAGGACCGAGGCCCAGCACCGAAACCACTCGGCCCACGTCTCCGAGACGAGCGCGCGTACATGCCTCGGCCACCGCCCGGTTCTCGAACCGCTCACCGAACATCACCCACCAGCGCTTGCCGGACTCGGCCACGGCGGCGTCGATGGCCTCGAGCCCCGCGAGCGTGGTGACCCCCGGCTTGTCGGCCACCACGTGCTTGCCGGCACGCAGGGCCCGCACGGCGATGTCGCTGCGGTCCGAGGGGATGGCGGCCGTCACGATGAGGTCGATCGACGGGTCCTCGATGACCGCATCGATCGAACAGGACGACGCACGCGGCCCGAGCAGCTTCATCGCCGCCTGGTTGCGTCCGCCCTCGGCGTGGAACGCCGCAATGGTGGCGCCTGCCTGCCAGAGCCGGCCCGCCAAGACCAGTCCATGGATGTGGTCCAGGCCGATCACTCCGATGCGGATCTTGCCCCCGGTGCGCACCCGGGCGACCCTATCCAACCAACCGACCAGCAGTTCCCGGCCGGGTCCGGGGCTACGATGGGCCCGGGCGATGGGGCTCGCCGAAACCGCCGTTCGACCGGCTGATGGCTCCTACGAGACGAAGCAACGCGTTGTCACGTAGGAGGACCCATGGATTCCACGAACCCCGAAGCGCCCAAGCATCGACCCGGCATTGGTCGCCGGGCTCGCACCGCAGCGCTTGCGGTGGTGATCGGCGCGCTGGCCGGCCTGTCCTCTGGGGCGTTCCTGGTCATCCTCGAGTGGGCGACCGAGGCTCAGACCACCCACCGCTGGCTGCTTGCGGGACTGCCGTTCGCCGGCCTGGCCATCGGCCTCGCCTACCACCACCGCGGTGCCGGTGCGGAGGCGGGCAACAACCTGATCCTCGACGAGATCCACGAGCCGCGTAGCTGGATCCCTCGACGCATGGCTCCCTTCGTCCTGATCAGCACGGTGGTCACCCACCTGTTCGGCGGGTCAGCAGGCCGCGAAGGCACGGCGCTGCAGATGGCAGGCAGCCTCGCCGATGCCGTCCACCGACGGTTCGGCATCACCGGCGAGGAGCGGCGGGTCCTGCTGCTGGCTGCCCTCGCCGGTGGTTTCAGCGCCGTGTTCGGGGTGCCCGTGGCCGGGCTCGTCTTCGCGCTCGAGGTGCAAGCCGTCGGGCGCCGGATCCGCCTGGCCGCGCTGCTGCCCGCCGCGCTGGCATCGGTCACCGGGGACCTGGTGGTCCGGGCGCTCCGCGTCGAGCACCTGACCACGCCACATCTGGCCGCGGTCGACCTCGATGGCGCGTTGGTGGCCAAGGTCGCCCTGGCCGGCGTCGCGTTCGGGGCTACGGCGATCGTGTTCGCCGAAGCCACCCACCGGCTCAAGGCCCTGCTCGCCCATCTGGTTGCCTGGCCGCCAGCGCGGCCGCTGTTGGGTGGCACTGCGATCATCGTGCTGACCCTGACCTTCGACGGGCGCGACTACCTCGGGCTGTCGCTGCCGTTGATCTCCGCGTCGCTTGCCGGAGGCGCCGGCGTGGCACTCGGAGCGTTTGCGCTCAAAGCCCTCTTCACGGTGGTAACCCTCGGTTCGGGCTTCCAGGGTGGAGAGGTCACACCGCTGTTCGTGATCGGCGCCACGCTCGGGGCCACCCTCGGCCACGCGCTCGACGTGCCGATTCCCCTCTTGGCCGCCATCGGCTTCGTCGCCGTGTTCTCCGGGGCCACCAACACCCCGATCGCCTGCACGGTCATGGGCATCGAACTGTTCGGTTGGCACGGCGCCGGGCTCATCGCCCTCGGGTGCTTCGTGAGCTTCGCCACCTCTGGGTCCGGCGGCATCTACACCGCCCAACGGCACCGACACTTCGGGTTCGGTCCGCAACGATCGACGGCTTGAGCGGGCCACGTGATCTGCGTCAACGGAGCGGGCGGTCGGTGCGGCCGAGGATGTGCAGCGACAGGCCAACGGACCAGAGGGGCAACGACACCGCCAGTTCGCGGCGGTCAGAGCTCCGGCGGTAGCGACGGGCCTCGGCCACCGCCGCCAGCGCGCCCGCCACACCTTGGGCGATGTCGGTGGTACGGGGGTGGGCGGCCACCGCAGCAGCGCCGGTGATGGCGGCCGTGCGGAGGTGGTCGGCGCACCATCCCAGGAGCGTAGGGCGACCATGGTGTGGGCATCGGCGGCGGCGATCGCCAAGACTGTGCGTGTGAGCGGCCCCATTCCCCCGCCGGCGGCGGAGATCGACATCACCGAGTCCTTGGTCCGCGCATTGCTGCGCTCCCAGCACGCTGACCTGGCCGACGAGCCGCTCGAGGTGCTGGCCAACGGCTGGGACAACGTCATCGTGCGGCTGGGCGAGGAGCTCCTGGTCCGCCTGCCGCGACGGGAACTCGCGTCGCAGCTCATGCACAACGAGCAACGCTGGCTGCCATCGCTCGCGCCGATGCTGCCGTTGCCCATCTCGTCGCCCGTGCGCATCGGCACGCCGACCGCCGAGTACCCGTGGCCCTGGACGATCTCGCGCTGGTTCCCGGGCCGTTCGGCATTGACCGAAGCTCCCACTGATCCACTTGCAGCGGCCCAGGCCCTCGGCGAGTTCGTAGCCGCCCTTCACGTGCCGGCACCTCCCGAGGCACCAGCGAACCCCTACCGCGGCATTCCGCTCGCCGACCGCAACGAACTCACGCTCGGGTGGATCGATCAGCTCGGGTCAACGGTCGATGGTGACCAGGTTCGCCGCTGCTGGGCGCACCACGTGGCGCTTCCCCGTTGGAGCGGCCCGCCGCTGTGGTTGCACGGGGACCTCCACCCGCACAACGTCGTGGTGCACCAGGGACGCGTGGCCGCCGTCATCGACTTCGGCGACATCACCTCTGGTGACCCGGCCACGGACCTGGCCATAGCCTGGATGCTCCTTCCCCCAGCGGCCCGACCCGCGTTTCGCGACGCCGCCCGGCTGCCCGACGAAGCCACCTGGGAGCGGGGCCGAGGGTGGGCGCTCGCGCTCGGCCTGGCGTACCTGGCCAACTCGGCATCGACACCCGACTTCGCTCAGCTCGGCATGGCAACCATCTCCGCCGTGATCGCCGACGCGTGACGCCGACGGGTGACCCCACCTCCACCGCGCTCCAACCGAGCACGTTGACACCGCCGCAAGCGGTCGCACGAGACGACCCGACACCCGAGCCGAAACGGTGCCGGGTTCCTTGGGGAATGCCACCCCCACCGCGTTGCTTCCCTTCCTGACCGAGTCGGTGTACCTGTTCGACCGCAACGGGTGGGCGAGGATGCCACCAACCACCTCGAGATCACGGTCCCTGACGGGACGAGCATCTCCTTGACGGTCAGCGCCACCGGCGCGACCCGCTCGGCGGGACGCTCGACCAACGAGTGGGGCGGGTACGGTCAGGTCCATGGCGACAGAGGCCACCACGGTCGAGGCGAGCGGCCGAGAGGTCCGGATCTCCAATCCCGACAAGCTCTTCTTCAAGACGCGGGGCGAGACCAAGCTCGATCTGGTCCGCTACTACCAGGCGGTCGAAGAACCGATCCTGGCCACCATGGGGGGCCGACCCACCATGTTGCAGCGCTTCCCCGATGGCGCCCACGGGAAGTCCTTCTTCCAGAAACGGGTGCCCAACGGTGCCCCCGACTGGCTGCAGACCACCGAGGTGTCTACCCCGAACGGCACCACGAGCAACGCGCTGGTGGTGGCCGATCTGGCCCACCTGCTGTGGGCGGTGAACCTCGGGTGCATCGGCTTTCACCCGTGGCCCTACCTCGCCGCTGCTCCCGAGGTGGCCGATGAGCTGCGCATCGACCTCGACCCATCTCCCGGGGTGACGTTCGACCAGGTGCGCGAGGCGGCCCAAGAGGTGCGAGCGCTGTTCGAGGCCGAGTCCATCGCCAGCTTCGTGAAGACCAGCGGCAGCAAGGGGCTCCACGTGTACGTGCGCCTCGAACCCCGATGGACCTCGTACGCCGTGCGGGCGGCCGCCGTGGCGGTTGCCCGAGAACTCGAACGCCGGCGGCCCGACCTCATCACCGCCCAATGGTGGAAGGAGCAGCGAGGCGAGCGGGTCTTCGTGGACTTCAACCAGAACGCCCCGCACAAGACGGTCTTCGGCGCCTGGTGCGCACGGCCGCGAGTCGGTGGCCAGGTGTCGGCACCGATCGCCTGGGAGGCGGTCGACACCGTCGATCACAATGCACTGACCATCGCCACGGTGCCCGACCAGCTCGCTGCCGAAGGCGACCCGTGGGCCGGCTTCGGGCGCGTCCCCCAGACGATTGACACATTGCTGCAGTGGTATGAGCGCGACCTGGAATTGGGCATGATGGATGCGCCCTGGCCCCCGCAGTACCCGAAGCAACCCAACGAACCGCCGCGAGTGGCCCCCAGCCGTGCCCGGCACGAGGAGACCTGAGGACCTGTGGACCCGATCGCCGTGGCCATCATCGGCTGGGCCGCCGCGTGGTGGCTGTGGGGCCGTCCACAACGGGTCGCCGAGCACCGGCCAACGCCGCCGCCATCGTGCCGGAGCTTCGTCATCATCCCGGCCCGAAACGAGGATCAGGTGCTGCCATTGCTGCTCGATGACCTCGCTGCCGACCTCGACGACCAGCGCCAGGTGATCGTGGTCGACGATCACTCGCGCGACCAGACCGCAGCGTGCGCTCGTGACCGCGTGGGTACCACCGTCATCGCGGCACCCACCCTTCCGATCGGCTGGACGGGCAAGAGCTGGGCCTGCGATGTCGGGGTTCAGGCGGCGCGCGACATCGGCGCAACGAGAGATGACACCATGGTGTTCCTCGATGCCGACGTGCGCTTGGCGCCCGGCGCCCTGGCCGCTGCCGCCGAGCGGCACCGCGAGCTGGGAGGGATCTACTCGGTCCAGCCCTTCCACACCACGGTGCGAGCCGACGAGCAACTCTCGCTCTTCCCCCAACTCGTGAGCCTCATGGCGACGGGGGTCGGACGCCGGTCGAGCCCACCCGATGGCGTGTTCGGACCGTTGCTCGCAACGTCGCTGGCCGACTACGACGCGGTTGGCGGTCACGCCGCAGTACGCAGCGAGGTCACCGAGGACGTAGCGCTCGGACAGCGATATCGCGATGCCCAGCAGCCGGTGACCGTCGAACTCGGCGGCGACCTGATCCAGTTCCGGATGTATCCCAAGGGCCTGGGCCAGCTCATCGAGGGGTGGACCAAGAACATGGCCGTCGGCGCCGGCGCCGTTCCGCTGCTGCGGACCCTCGCCGTCTTCGTGTGGATCCTGGCCGCCGGCTCCGCTGTCATGAGCCTGCCCTACATCCCGGGCAACAGCGGGGTTCCGCCGCTCGTGGGACTGGCGCTCTACGGTGCCTTCGTGGTGCAGATCGCCGTGTTCGGCCGCGCCGTGGGCACGTTTGGCGCTCGCATCGCGCTCATCTACCCGGTGCCGTTGGTGGCCTTCATTGCGCTGTTCGCCCGATCAGCGTGGCGTCTCTACATCCGACGCAGCGTCACCTGGCGAGATCGAACGATCCCCCTCGGCGGAGCCCGACCCGCAGCGTGATCGTCTTGCTCGACGACGGCGCGGCCGTCACGCTCTCGGTCGCGGTCTGGGTTGCCACCTGCATGGCCATCGGCCGGATCGCCGTCGGCTGGCCCGACGCTCGACTCGACCGCATCGGGCCCGTCACCCGCATCCGTTCGTGGGAACGCCACGGCCGCTTCTGGCAACGGCACCTGCGCGTGCTGCGATGGAAGGACCGGCTCCCCGAGGCGGGGGCGTTCTTTGTGGGTGGCAAAGGCAAGCGTCGTCTGGGGTCACCCGCCACCGAGGACCTCGTCGCGTTCCGCCGCGAGACGGTGCGCGCGGAGCGGGTGCACTGGCTGATCGTGGCCTCGGGCCCGATCCACCTGCTGTGGTGCCGGCCCACCGTCGGACTGGGAATGGTCGCGTTCGGGGTGCTGTTCGACGCGCCCTTCATCGTGGTGCAACGGGCCAACCGCGGCCGACTCGAGCGCCTCCTCGCCCGGCGAGGTCGAGCCCGCCGATGATCAGTCCTGGTGCGAGGTAGCCTCGATCGCACCGCATCAAACGACGGAACCGGGAGCGGCGGCGTGAATAGATCTTTGGTTGCGTTGGCGGTCGCCATCACCGTGCTCGGCGGTGGAGCGCTGGCTGTTCGTGCAGAGGGCGGGCTCACCATCACCCCGGGTTCTGGCCCACCGGGAACGAACTACGAGGTGGCCGTCGATTGCGGGTCGCTCCCCGAGGTGCGCAATCGCAACACGCAGGACGGGCCCGCACAGGGGACGATCGCGCCGCTGCCAGAAAATGAGCTCGAGGAGATCGCCCCGTCAACCTGGGTCGCTTCTGCGGTGGCGTCCAACACCGACGACGAGTGGGGGGCGAGCTGCAGCGGAGAAATTCTAGGTTCGGCCCGTTTCGACGCCGAGTCGCCCCACCTCTGGTTCGGGCCCCGCCCGACCGTCGGCTTCTCCCCGATCGCCGGACGGACCACGGTCGAGGGCACGGACTGTCCGCCGGGTACCACCGCCACGGTCGGCATCGCCGTCGACGACATCGTGCTCAGCTCGGAGGCAGCCATCGACCAGTACGGCGACTGGTCTGTTCCGCTTCCCTTCCCGGTTGGCCAAGCGGACCTGGCGATCAACGCACGGTGCGGCGACGTGGTCTACGAGACCCTCACGGCCGAGGCGGTCGACACCACCCCGCCGACCACCGAGTCGGCCATCCCTCCGACCAGCAGGCCACCTCAGACACCCGCACCTGCGGTGCCTCAGGCCGCGTCACCCAGCTACACGGGCTGATCGCTCGTCGGGTTGATCAACCGCCGAGCTTGGCGGCCAGCTTCTCGGCCCGCTCCACCAAGAAGGGGGCGTCGAGGCGGCGGGCCACCTCAGCAAGCTCGGGGCTGGGGCCGGCCCAGCGCAGCTCGTCGACCGAGGCAATGGTGGGCGCGTCGGTGCGGATGGTGGCGATGAGGCGGAACAGCAGCGCATCGTCGTACTGCTCCTGCAAGGTGGAGCCGAGCTTGGCGGCGCTGCGCACCGTCACGTCCCACGTGGCCGGGTCGACCGGGATGTCCTCTAGGCGGCCGTAGCGGGCCAGCACGGTGGCGGCGGACTTGGCGCCCCAGCCCGGCAGCCCAGGGAACCCGTCCGCGGTGTCGCCCACCAGCCCGAGGTAGTCGGCGATGGCTTCGGGCGGCACGCCGAACTTCTCGGTGACCTCGGCGGGGCCGCTCACCTTGCCCTTGCGCCGATCGAGCTGGAACACCTTGCCGCCCACGCACTGGCCCAGGTCCTTGTCGGGCGTGCAGATGAGCACCCGCTCGACGCGATCATCGGCGGCGGCCACGACCGCTGCCGCACCGAGGGCATCGTCGGCCTCGTACTCGACCATGGCGAAGACCACGAAGCCCAGGGCCCGGAGCAGTTCTTCGATGAGAGGGAACTGGCTGTGCAGCTCCGGGTCGATGCCCGAGCCGTCCTTGTAGGGCGCGTAGAGCTCATTGCGAAAGCTCGGGATGATGTGGTCGGTGGCGATGCCCACGTGGGTGGCGCCCTCTTCGAGCAACTGGAGCATCGAGCCCGCCACACCGCGGGTGGCCGCCACCTCCTGCCCCTCCGCGGTGACGTGGGACGGGAGGGCGAAGTGGTACCGGAAGAGCTCGTAGGTCCCGTCAACGAGGTGCACCTGCATGGAACAGACCCTTGCACAGCAGGGCTGGTCTGCAACGGGCGTGGCGGTTGACGCCGTCGATCACGCAGCGGCGGGGTGGAGCCCAGAACGTCGACGCCGAAGCACGATGCCCGCAGCCCCGACGGCGACCAGCGCGGCGAGGAACCCCGCCACAGAACCAGCCGCCGACCCGCCCCCGGACGAGTCGCCACCGCTCACCGACGGCGACCCCGCAGCGCCAGCCGTCTCGTCGTCGTTGGCCGCGGCCTGCGTTCCCCCATCATCTTCAGCCGCGGCGGAGCCACCGGCATCGCCTGGCTCACCATCGCCTGGCTGGGAGCGGTCGGTCGCCCCCGCGCCTGCGGGGGTAGTTGTGGACGCGTCGATCTCACCGGGGACGTTGGTAGTCGCCTCCCGATCCTCCGGCCGAGCGACGGTCGTCGAGGTCGTGCCATCTCGTGGCGGCGATGGAGTCTCGGAGAGGCCGCCACCCTCCGACGGACGCGTCGTCGGTGTGGTCGGCCCCTTGGTCGGGACCGTGGGGGCCGGAACCGTGGGGGGCGCAGTCGTAGTGGGCGGAGCCGGCGCTGCGGCCGTGGCCCCGGTGCCCTCGGTGGCTGCTCTCGGCAGACCGCCAGAACCGTGACGCCACCCCTGGACATCGCCATCGCGCACGGTGACGGCTCCCCCGCCCACAGGCGCAACTCGGCCGTTGTGGCTGTAGGACCAGTAGCTCGCAGCCTTGCCCAGGCAGTCGGGCGGGTCCGTCCCCACGCCGCGCAAGCGGCATACCGCCCGGCCCAGGCCGGTGTATTGATCGAACACGGGGTCGAGATCGGTGATCACCGCGTCGGCGCGGCTGAGCGCCTCGATGCCCGAGATCGTGCCCGAGAACGAGATGCACGCAGACCAAACCGCGCCGCTGCCGGTATCGACCACGACCGTGGCCCGGTGCGGTCCCCCAGAGGCGACGACCGTCCCTCCGCCCACGGCACGACATCCCGTCGTGGGCGCGGTGGACCGAAGCGATTTGGCATCGGCGCTCGGTACGAACGTGAGCATTCCGATCGCGGCGGTGGCGATGACGAGCCCAGCCGGACGCCACCCACGGCGACGCTGGGTCACGATCATCCGGCGCCGCCCACGGCATCGACCGATGCATAGAACTCGGCCGATCCGCCGAGGGTGGCGAGCAGGGTCTCGATCCGGGCCGTGGCGACCCGGTTCGTCCAGAAGGCCAGCTCGTCAGAGGTGGGCGGGCGTTCGAGCACTCGCGCATAGGCGGTGCGCACCTGGAGACGGCGATACTCGGCGCTGCCGGTGAGGCTGCGGGCCACGGACTGCACCGAGACCCCGCTCTGCAGCCGACCGATCCAGAACGCCCGGCCCGATGGGTCGGCGCCGCGTCCGAGCACGGACTGGTAGACCGCGTCGACGAAGGCCGGGACGGTGCCACCCGCTCGGCGGTAGTACTCCGACGTTCCGGTCAGCCGCGCCAAGACCTCGGGGCGACTGAGGGTGCGCAGTTGGTTGGACCAGAACGCCCGGCCGCCCGGGTCGAGGGTCCGACCAAAGGCGGCCTGGAAAAGGTCGGCCGCGGCCGCCTCGCGTCCGTCCTGGCTGTTCACCATCGCCGTGGCCGCCGCCAGTCGTGCCGAGCGCACCGAAGGGTTGGCGCCCAAGGCGTCGGAGCCACCGGCCCCGGCAACCTTGTTGGGGTCCGGGCTGAGCGCCGGTGACGCCAGCCGCTCGGACCAGCGTTCCAGAGCGCTCGATCGCTCACCGGTCAAGAACCACTGTCGAGCCAGTGCTTGCACGCTCTGGCTCGTGGCGAGCGTGTTGACGCCGAACCCGTCGTTCTGGCTGGCAATGCGGCCACCCGACACCTGCTGCGAGCGGAGCCACGCCAGTGGCGACACGTAGGCGCCGGTTGCCGGTGAACCAGCAGCGGCACGCCAGCCACTGGTCGTTACGTCGATGCGCAGATCGGCGAGGGCCATCGCGGCGAGCGAGGTGGAGTTGGGGTCATCGCCACCAAAGGCCTGCCACGCACCAGAGGGTCGCTGCCGGCCGGCCAAGAAGGCCACGCCAGCGGCCACATCGGCATCGGACAGGGTCAGGCCCGCTGAGCGCAGGGCGATGAGCGCCAGCGCTGTGGTGTCGATGTCATCGCCATCGCCCGTCGTGGTGCCGGTGAAATCCCAGGATCCATCGGCGCGCTGGGCGTCGCGGATCTGGCCGACCACCGGTCCCGAAACCGAACCGTTCTGACGACCGAGTGCGATTGCGGTGTAGAGGAGACCGTTGAACTGAGCCCCGAACGCGTACGTGCCATCGCCTTGGAGTCGTTGGTCGATCCGGGCCAAGAGGTCCACGTCGTCGTCACTGTCTCCCGACGGATCGAAATCCGTCGGATCGAGTCCGAGCGGCTGGACGGCGAGGGCAACGACCTTGGCGGCGCGTGCGCTCGCAGCAATCGTCGTGGGATCGGCCACGCCATCGATCAGCTCGTCGATGGCATCGAGTGGGGTGCGCTCATCGACCGATGCGTCCTCGATGACCGACTCGGCCCTGGTGAAGCTCCACGACGGGCCGACGTTGCCCGCTGCGGCGAGGGCGAAGATGACGTCGGAGGTCTCGAACCCGGGGAACTGGGCAACCTCGAAGCTGGCATCGGCCTGCTGCTGGGTGAGCAGCCAAGCGGCGGCCCCGGTAACGACCGGATCGGGGGCAGGGAGCGCGCCCACGCCGGAGGGAAGCGCGAGGGGGGCCAGCACGGACAGGCCTGCACCTGCCGCGAGCAAACGACGGAACCGCATGGTGATCTTCCTCCGTGGCTCCGAACCTCGGGAGCCGATGTGGCCCCGCCGAAGCGAAGCACTGGGGCCACCGGAAC
>Ga0105044_10010923_pt1 | contig 12387 bp, 9 predicted proteins | sample MAT01_FD_78092 | JGI IMG/M metagenome (GOLD analysis project Ga0105044, IMG submission 78092) | Freshwater microbial communities from Lake Fryxell liftoff mats and glacier meltwater in Antarctica - MAT-01 | ecosystem: Environmental > Aquatic > Freshwater > Ice > Liftoff microbial mat | place...
CCCTCGAGCGCGCCACCGAAGTCGTAGCGGCCGACGGTGCTGAGGTCCGAACGCAGCTCGTAGGGGCCCTGGCCCTCCATGAGCGTGAGGATGCGGCCAGCGTGGCGCACCACGTGGGTGTTGGACGTGTTCTTCACCGGGCCGATGGAGGCGAAGATCTCATCGGGCGGGAATCGGAAGTCCGAGAGGCCACCGAACAGCGCCTTGCCCGCCGCCACCTCGGCTTCGAAGCCGTCGTTGCGGACCCAACGGTTGGCGTACGACGCACCACCCTCGCCATCGAAGGTGAGCCCGTGCACCATGCCGTCCCCGTCGAAGACGTGGTAGCGGCCGAGCGGCGGAAACAGCGGGTTGGGTCCGTTGCGCAAAAACGTTCCACGCAGGCCCGCAGGCAACTGGCCGGTGACTTCGAGATCAGCGACGTCGAGCTCGTCGAACACGGGGGCGTAGTGCCCCTGCAGCCAAAGAACATCGAGGTCGGCGAACGCCTCGGCGGCGGCCGCAGCATGGGAGATGACGGTCATAGCCCGAACGGTATCAAGGATTTTCCGAGGAATGAACGGTGTTCACTCCCAGGACCGTCCGCTCGCGCCGGTGGAGCCGCTCGCTAGGGTCGCCGCCATGGCTGAGCCCCGACCCTTGCTCCAACGAGCGGCGATCGTCGAAGCAGCACGCGACGTCATCGTCACCGGGGGCCTCAAAGCCCTTTCTCTGCGACGCCTCGCCTCGCAACTGGGCGTAACCGCGCCTGCGCTCTATGCCCACGTGCGTGACAAGCAGGATCTGTTACGGGCCCTGGCCGAAGACGAGTTCGAGCGCCTCGTCGCCCACTTCGACGAGGTCGATGAGGCTGACCCGATCGAGCGCATCAAGGCCCACAGCCGCGCCTACGTCGAGCACACTCGCGAGCAGCCCGAGCTCTTCCGGGTGATGTTCTTGTTCCCGCCCGAACTGAGCCCGGCCGACGTGCCCGACGACGTCAACCTTCCCGGTGCCACGCAGGCCTTCGCTGCGGCGGCAGAAGCGGTCGAAGATGCCGTCCGCTCGGGCGCCTTGGTGGCCGATGATCCGCTTCTCGTCGCGCTCACGCTCTGGGCGGGCGTGCATGGAGTGGCGTCGGTGCTGCAGCTTGGGTTCGGCCTGCCCGCCGAGCTCGAAGACCAGCTGATCGACGAGGTCATCGGTCGGATCCTTGCCGGCTACCAGCAGTAGGTGCTGACGGGGCTACCTCGCGGGCGGCGGCGCGGCCTGAGCCAGCGTCCATGCCACCACGGTCGAGGCCCGGGCTGCATCGATGTGAACGCCGTCGTTCGATCGCCAGGTGTTGCAGCTCGCAGAGCCGGTCGGGCAGAGGTATGCGCCCAAGTCCACGACCCGAGTGCCCGTTGCCCTCGCCGCGGCGCGCATCGCGGCACGAACGCAGTCGGCCCGCTTGGCACGGTCGGTGGGCATGATCCAGCCACTCATCGCGCCGGGCCACGCCGGCAGGACCAGCACCACCTCGTCTGCCTTGCCCTCGAGGTAGGTGATCCGCGCTCGGATGTCGCTTTGGTACCACGAGCGGGCCGGCGCGTGGCACGGGTGGCGCCAGGTGCCGCCGAGTAGGTGATCGAGCATGGCGTGCATGCCGACCTGGAGGACGGCCACATCGGCGCGCACCGTGAGGTGCGGGGGGTACATGCTCGGCCAGCCCGTCCCACACGAAGTGGAGGTCGCGACCAACGCACCGGTCCTCGAGCGAGCCGGTGGATTGCCAGCCGCCCCATCGCAGGCCGCGAGCGTGCCATCGATCAGCGTGAAACGGGTTCCATCGATACCCGAGGGACCATCGCGCAGTGCCCAGTTCGGCACGGAGTCACCGAGCACCACCACGCGCTGCGTGCCCGGCTTGGTGGGCGTCGGCTGGCAGGCAGTGGCCCCGAGCGCCAACACGAGTACTGCCAGAAGAGCGAGCGTTCCCCGAAACCTTCCGTTCACGGATATCGAGTGTGCCAGTTGCACGGGTGATGCGCACGGCGGCGGTGCGATCGCTATCGCTGCAAACGCCTCAGCTGCGAGCCGTTTGGGCCTTCGCCTTCTCTTCGGCGGCGATGGCCTTACCCATGCGGAAGAAGCCGCCGAACACGCCGGGCATGCCGCGCAGCGCACCCACCACATCGCGCCACATCGTGACCCGATAGGCCGACGGGCGGGGGCCGGAACGATCCTCCATCCAGCACGAGTGGAGCATCAGGTTGGGGTTGAAGCCTGGCGCCGTGGCCCGCGCCAGCGGACCAGCCTCGATGTGATGCGCATCGAAGACCTGGACCTCTTTATCGCCGTCTTGGTGAACCACCACCACGATGTAGCCGTCGTCGGGATCTTCGGCCCCTACCCGCGGCACATACGTCGGCGGCGAGGGGAACGTCCCTGGGTCATACGACCACACCTCGGCCACCTTCATCGACTCCAGGTCGAAGCGGGCCAGCGAGCCGGGGATCGCGTGATCGGGAAGGTCGCCGGGCGCCACGACGCCGTCGGTTGCCGAGCCGTAGAGCTGCCACCACTCCTCGGGGATGAGATCGGGGTCGAACCCGACGCCGGCGTACCAGAGCTGGCGCTGGCGGGCTCGGGCGGCTGGAGAGTACGTGTCGGTGGTGGCCAAGATGCCGCCCCAGACTCGCTCCACATCCATCGCCGTCTCGGCGTCGAGCACCGCTCCGGTCTCCAGGTCGATCACGTATCGACCGATAACCGACGGTTGCACCGCCAAGGCGATGAGCCCCTCGTAGTCGCGATCGATCGGCGCACCGTTGCGGTGGTCGAGCGACTCGGCCGTCATCGTCAACAACAGGTCGCCGAGCGGCACCTGCTGCAACACCACCCGCAACTGGCCGTCGACTTCGGCGTAGTCCACAAAAAGGTGCCCCGTGGGCATCGGCAGGCGCACCTCGGTAGCGCGCACCGACCCGCCTGGTGCGGTGGAGCGGAGATCGGCCTTGGCCACGATCCACAGCGTCGTGTGCTCCTGGTTGCGCAGCGTGCGCGGGTCCCCCTTGAACAGCCCAGGCTCCACCACGAAAGGAAGGTCGGAGAAAACGAGGTGGTGCTCGGTGGCCTTGATGTCGTGGATGGAGTCGAAGGGTGACATGCCCTCGACCCGCCACCGCCGCACCGGCCCGTCAAGCTGCCAACGCGCCAGCCATGTCTCCTTCGCTGCACCCGGCGGAGCGATCTGGGTGTAGTTCACGAAGTACATGGCCCGTTCGTCAAAATCCGAAGCGGGGTGGGCGGCCACGGCGCACAGCGGCTCGAGCAATCCGGGCGCAGCCTGTAGCCACTCGTCGTTGCCGCCCACGTGCGTGACGAAGCGAAGGGTGACGGGGTCCACCTCGACCGGTCGACCCGCGTCGTAGCCCACGAAGAGCCGGCCATCGATGGACTGCACATTGGTGTTGGCCAGGTTGGTGACGCCGAACGGCGACAGTTCCATGAACTGCAGCCGACGGAACAAGAACCCCAGCCGCCGCTTGATGCGCTGTATCGGCGTGTCGATGATCCGGTGCGTGACCGCGATGCGACCGTCGCGGCCCGGCACGAGTTCGATGCGCTCGAGCAGACCGGCCTCGGCGAACCAGTGACCGTCGGGCTCGCGCTTGTCGGGCCCGACGACGAATACCGACCCCGCCATGTCGGTGGGCCAATGACCCTCCGTCACCCGAAGTCGGTGGTCGCGCTCGCCCTGCCCGCGAAAGAGGTTCCTCGTCAACGTGGCCATCTGTTCATCCCCACTCCCTGGTGTGTCAGCCTGGTCTGTCAGCCTGATCTGTCAGCACGTCCCCACGCGCTGCGCTAAACAGTGTTCACCCCGTACCATCTCGCTGGCAAGCGAGACTTGGGTTTCTGGGAACATTCACCACGACGTCAGGGGGCATCGTGCGCCGTACCGCCACCATCACCATCGCGACTGCTGGGCTGTTCGCAGCATCACTGCTTAGCTCGTGCAGCGAGCCAGAGTCCGAGCCCAACCAGAGACCGGGACTGTCCGAGGGCACCTCGGACCTGGCCGACGCCTGCGTCGCTGATCTTGTGGCGTGCGCCCGCGACTCCAGCGTCGGCGAGTGGATCCCTGACGAGATCGAGCCTCCCACCGGCGAGCCCATCGTCTTGGGCATGGTGAACCAAGAGAACACCGCGGCGGGGTCGTACCCCGAACTCAGCCAAGCGGTCCAAGCGGCCGTCACGTTCGTGAACGAGGACCTGGGCGGCATCGGCGGGCGTCCCATCGAGGTCGAGGTCTGCAACACCGAGTTCTCCACCGAGGGTTCAACCACCTGCGGTCAACGGTTCGTCGAGGCCGAGGTTCCGGCCGTACTCGGCGGCATCGACGTGTTCGGCAACGCCGTCGAGACCCTGAACGAGAACGGGATCCCCTACATCGGCGGCATTCCGATCAGCACCCCATCGGTCACCAGCCCGAACTCGTTCCAGTGGAGCGGCGGCACCTGGGGCGCCACCGTCGCCTTCGCCGAGCACGCCGCGAAGGAGATCAAGGCCGAGCGGGTGTCGATCGTCTACGGCGAGTTCGGGTCCATCACCCAGAGTGCCGAGTACGGCAAGGCAGTGCTCGAGGACTACGGCATCGACGTCCAACTCGTGCCCTATCCGATCTTGGCCACCGACATCAGCTCCGCGCTCAACGCAGCGGCCACCACTGATCCCGATGCGCTCGTCCTTCTCGCCGCCGACAGCGGATGCAAGGCTGGGTTCGACGGCATCGACGCGTTGGACCTCGACGCCACCATCTACTTCGTCGGCGCCTGCGCCTCCCCAGCCATCATCGACGAGGTCGGCCCGGAGAAGACGAACGGCGCCATCTTCAACGTCGAGGGACCCATCGGCCAGGACCAACCCAGCGAGGACTTCACGCTCTACTCGTCGGTCATCGAGGCCTACGGCGATGGACTCGATCCGGTGGGCGCTGGCACCGTGTCGTTCCGGGCCTTCATGAACCTCTACATGATCATGCAGCAACTCGATGGCGACATAACCCCGGCAACCATTACCGAGAAGCTCGCCTCGCAGGTGGACGCACCGAGCTTCGCCGGCCATCCGTACACCTGTGACGGCAAGCAGTTCGACGGGCTTCCCGCCATGTGCTCGCCCCAGCAGATCCTTGGCCAGATGACCGATGGGGTGCTCGCCCAGCTCGGTGACTGGATCGACGTCGGCGGGATCTACGCCGGCTGACGGCCAGCACACCCCTACCAAGTCACAGCCACAGGAGTACGCAGATCAGCACCTACCTCGGGTACCTCTTGGCCGGACTGGGCGGTGGCGCCGTCATCGCCTCGCTTGCGCTCGGGCTGGTGCTGACCCACCGCTCTTCGGGGGTCGTGAACTTCGCCCACGCCGCTATGGGCATGTACGTGGCGTTCGCCTACTTCGAGTTCCGCGCCACGGGTGACCTGGTGCTCCCCATCATCGGGCTCCCGGCACGCATCCACCTGCTGACGCGGCCCACCGTGGTGAGCGCGCTGGTGATCGCCCTACTCCTGGGTGCAGTGGTGGGACTCCTGGTGTACGCCCTCATCTTCCGTCCGCTGCGACGGGCACCGGCACTGGCGCGCGTGGTCGCCTCGCTCGGCCTGCTGTTGTACATCCAAGAGGTCGTCCGCCTGCGGTTCCCGGTGAGCGGGGCAAGCGTCGTCGTCCGTCGGGCCGTCCTGCCCGATGACCCGATGTCCATCCTCGGCACCACGGTGACCCAGAACCGGCTGATCCTCGCGGCCCTCGCCATCGTGGTCACCATGGTGCTCGCCGCCGTGTTCCGCTTCACCCGGTTCGGGTTGGCCACCCGGGCCGCGGCGGGCAACGAAAAGGGAGCGCTGCTGCTCGGCATCTCGCCCGATCGACTCGGCGCCATCAGCTGGGCCATCGCCTCGATGCTCGGTGGGATGGCCGTCATCTTGATCGAGCCCATCTCGGGCATCAGCCCCACCACGACCACGCTGCTCGTGATCCCGGCGCTGGCGGCCGCGCTGCTCGGACGGCTCGAATCGTTCGGCATCACCACGGCGGCCGGCATCGCCATCGGCATGATCCAGTCGTTGATCTTGGGCTACGCCGTGCAGCCCGGGACCACCTGGATCCCCAACTGGTTGCCGACGACCGGACTACAGCAGACGATTCCCGTCTTGGTGATCATCGGCGTGCTGGTCTGGCGGGGCGACGCACTCCCCGACCGGGCCGCCATCGCGGGACGGCGTCTGCCACCATCGCCCGAACCCCGCAACGTGGTCGCCTGGACGATCGCACTCGTCGGCGTGGTTGCGGTCATGATCTCCTCCTCGGGCTCTGAGTACCGCCACGCGCTGATCATCTCGATGATCTTCGCCCTGCTCGCCTTGTCGGTCGTGGTGGTGACGGGGTTCAGCGGGCAGATCTCGCTCGCCCAGTTGGCCTTCGCCGGCGTCGCCGGCTTCGCCTCCATCCGCCTGGCCGAGAACAGTGTCCCGTTCCCCGTGGCCATGGTGCTCGCCGCCCTGCTGGCCACCGTCATCGGCATCATCGTGGGGTACCCGGCCACACGGGTGCGGGGCATGAGCCTGGCCATCGCCACCCTGGCCATGGCGCTGGCGATCGAGGAGTTGGTCCTCGCCAGCCCCTCGTTCTCCGGGGGCCCTGCCGGTGCGAGCGCGCCGCGCCCGTACCTGTTCGGGTTCGATGTGGGCGTCGGGGCCACCGGCTCCGACAACTTCCGGCCCGCGTTCGCTTTCGTGTGCCTCGGCGTGCTGACGGCCGCCGCCCTGGGTGTCGTCAACCTGCGACGAAACCGCACCGGGTTGCGCTGGCTGGCCGTGCGCGCCAACGAGCGGGCCGCAGCCGCCGCAGGGATCGACGTGACACGCTCCAAGCTCGGTGCGTTCGCCGTCTCATCGTTCTTGGCGGGCCTTTGCGGCGTGCTCATGGCCTTCTCGGTCACCACGTTGTCGCGCACTTCGTTCATGGTCATCGGCGCACTTGTGGCCGTCGCCCTCACCTATTTGGCAGGCGTCTCGAGCGTCGGTGGCGCGCTGCTGGCGGGCGCGCTGGCCCAAGGCGGGATCATCACCACGATGAACAGCCAGCAGTCGGGCAGCGACACCGACACCTACGTGTTCGCCATCAGCGGCGTGGCCCTGATCCTCACCGCGATCTTCGCCCCCGAAGGGCTGACGGGCCTCGCGCGCAACCGCGTGGCTCGGCTCCGCACCTACACCGGTCGACGCCAAGCGGCCGAATCTCACACCGTGGCCACCATGGAAGGCGGGCCCGCATGAGCACCGTGTTGCAGGTCGACGATCTGACGGTGCGCCACGGCGGGCTGGTCGCCCTCGATGAGGTCAGCCTCACCGTGGAGGAGGGGCAGATCGTGGGCCTCATCGGCCCCAACGGGGCGGGCAAGACCACCTTCATCGACACCCTCACCGGCTTCACGGCACCCGAGCGGGGACACATCACCTTCGACGGTTCGTCGTTCGCCGAACGGGCACCGCACGAGCGATCGCGAGCCGGGTTGGTCCGAACCTTCCAGTCGCTCGAGTTGTTCGACGACCTCACCGTTCGCGACAACCTGCTCGTCGCGGCCCACACACCATCGCTGTGGTCCACCATCACCGACGTGTTCTGGCCCAAGACCCACGACAGCACCGAGACCCACTGCATCTTGGAGCTCCTCGACCTGCTCGCCGTGGCCGACCGCCTCCCCACCGAGCTGTCGAACGGCCAGCGCCACGTCGTCGCCCTCGGACGGGCGCTGGTCTCGTCGCCGAAGCTGCTGCTGCTCGATGAGCCGGCCGCCGGGCTCGACCCGTCCGAAACCGCAGCGCTGGCCGAGATGCTGAGGCGGCTCCCTGGGATCGGCACCACGGTGCTGGTGGTCGATCACGACATGTCGCTGATCATGAGCGTGTGCGACGAGGTACACGTGCTCGACTTCGGTCGGGTGGTGGCCAGCGGCGCCCCCCACGAGGTGCGCAACGACCCCACGGTCATCGCCGCCTACCTCGGACGCCAAGGGGAATCCGAGGGGGTCGAGGCGTGACGGCGCTGCTCGAGATCACGGGCCTCACGGCGGGCTACGACGACGTCGCGGTCATCCACGGTGTCGACCTCGAGGTCGGTGCGGGCGAGATCGTTGCGTTGCTGGGTGCCAACGGGGCGGGCAAGACCACCACCCTGCTCGCCATCTCCGGGTTGATCCCGCGTCACGCTGGCGAGGTGAAGGTGCTGGGTAAGACCACACGCAACCGGCGCCGCACCAACGTGTCTGACGTGTGGCGCCTGGCGCGCACGGGGGTTGCGCACGTTTCCGAGGATCGCGGTCTGTTCTTCGACCTGACCGCGGCCGAAAACCTCCGACTCGGCCGACCCGCGCGCGGCGATACCGTGCCCATGGACCAGATCGTGGAATGGTTTCCCGCCCTCTCCCGCGCCCTCGACCGCAAGGCCGGTCTGATGTCGGGTGGCGAACAGCAGATGCTGGCGCTGGCGCGCGCCGTCATCGGCCAGCCCAAGGTGCTGCTCGTCGACGAGATGAGCCTGGGTCTGGCGCCGATCATCGTGGAGCAACTCCTGCCCGTGCTCCGGTCCATCGCGACCGAGACCGGCGCAGCCATCCTGGTGGTCGAGCAGCACGTCCCGCTGGTGCTGTCGATCGCGGATCGTGCTGCGCTCTTGCGGCAGGGTCGGGTGATCTTCACCGGCACCGCGGCGGAGCTCCAGGCCCGCCCGGATCTGGTCGAGGCCGGCTACCTCGGGGACGTACCGGCCTGAGGCCTGCTAGTGCTACGTGATGGATGCATCACTGCCCGGCGACGAGCTGGTGCTCGTTGTCGGTGCGCTATTGGCATGTGGGGTGCTCAGCGTCGGGCTCGCGCAGCGCCTGCGAGCCCCGAGCCTTCTGGTGTTCCTCGCCATCGGGATGGCGCTCGGGTCCGACGGATTGGGCTGGATCGAGATCGGCTTCGATGACCTCCGCATGATCCAGGTGGCGGGCACCGCGGCGCTCGTGCTGATCCTCTACGAGGGCGGACTCTCGACGCCGCTGGGCGCCTTCCGCCGGGTGGCCGCCCCCGGTCTGGTGCTGGCCACCGTCGGCGTGGTGGTCACCGCCAGCGTGATCGCGATCACCGCCTACTACCTGCTCGACCAAGACCGCTCCACCGCGATGCTCATCGGCGCCGTCGTCGCCTCCACCGATGCCGCGGCGGTGTTCTCGGCCATGCGCGGCGCACCGCTGCCATCTCGGGTCCGTCAGCTGCTTCAGGTCGAGTCGGGCATCAACGACCCAATGGCGGTCCTGCTCACCATCGGCGCGCTCGAGATGTGGCGCGCATCGCCGTCGGTCGCCGACTGGCTCGTCTTCGGCACCGTGCAACTCGGCGGTGGAGCAGTCGTCGGACTCGTGATCGGAATGGCGGGCGCCCGGCTCCTCAACCGCATCGGCCTGGCCAGCGCCAGCGCCTATCCCGTGTTCGCCCTGGCCGTGGCCGGGGTGACCTATGGGTCGGCCACCGCCATCGGCGCGTCGGGCTTCCTTGCCGTCTACGTCGCCGGATTGGCCATCGGGAGCCAGGTCCCGCGCCACCGTCGCCTGATCTGGAGCTTCCACGACGGCCTCAGCTCGGTCTCGGAGATCGGCCTGTTCCTGCTGCTCGGGCTCCTCGTCTTCCCCAGCGAAGTGCTCGCCCGTGCCGGATGGGGGCTCCTCGTGGCCGCTGTCCTCATCTTCGTGGCCCGACCCCTCGCGGTTGCGCTGTGCCTTCCCTGGTTCCGCTGGTCGGCCAAGGAGACTGGGATCGTCGCGTGGGCCGGACTGCGCGGCGCGGTCCCCATCGTGTTGGCCACCTTCCCCCTCTCCGCGGGTCACCCTGAGGGCGTACTGATCTTCGAGTTGGTGTTCTTCGTGGTCATCGTGTCCGCTGCCGCCCAAGGCCTCACCGTGGGACCGTTGGCGCGCCGGTTGGGACTGCACGCCGAGCGCAGCCCATGGGACGCCATGGTCGAGGTCGTCCCCTTGGACCAGGTGCACGGAGAGCTGGTCGAGGTCGAGCTCGATCCCACCTCTGTGGCAGTGGGCCAGTCGCTCGCGGAGCTCTCCGTGCCCGGCCAGGCCCGCATCGCCGCCATCTTCCGCGACGATCAGATCGTCATCCCAAGCGGCGCCACCAGTCTGCAGGGCGGCGACCGCATGCTGGCGATCATGGTCGAGGATCACCTCGAGGAGCTGGCCGCCTGGGCCGGCCCCGCGGTCACGCCGGGAGAGGAACTCCCTGGGTGAGGTCGTCCGCCACCTGCAGCGCCACTGCGGCCAGATCGTCGGGCAATTCGCCGACGCGATCAAGCTCATCGGCGAAGCGGTTGCGCACTCGGCCGTCGCCCCGGGTCGAGACCGCCCGAGGCATCCAGGCCGAGTGCAGCACGAACGGCACCACCATGGCCGGTGCTGAGGCCACGGCGAGCGGTCCGGCCCCGACGTCGTTGGCATCGAACACCTCGACGCGGAAACCGTCGTCATTGACGATGGGCAACACGACCCAGCCATCGTGACCGCCAGGGTCCGATCCGGCGTATCGGCTCTTGGCCGGGTCAGCGCCGGCGTCACGCGGCACGAAGATCGGCGAGGTGGGGAAGTCGTCGACGCCAAGCTCCCACTCCGACGAGATGACCAGATCGGGCAGCGCCGTGCTCACCAGGCGCGGGGCCGTCTCGCCGCTCGGCAGCAGCGAGCGGTCCACCCGGTCGCCGTAGAGCGCCAGCATCTCCTGGGTGATGGCCTCGGGCCGAAACCCTTGGTGCACGGTGTGGTGCAGGGTGGGCGCAGCGCGGCCTTCGGTGCTCCAGTCGAGGGCGTTGAGCTGGCGGGTCCACAGGCGATCGGGTTCGCGCTGCTCGGCACGGTGGACAACGGTGCCTGAGGTGGGGTCAAAGACGAGGTATGTGGCGCGGTCGGGCGCCATCGGGAAGCCGTACAGGCCTTGGAGTGCCGGGTCGCACGGCCGGCCCAGGGCGTCGAGGTCGCCCGCCTTCTGGGTCATGGAGATCTCGGCGCTCTCGGTGTGCTCGAACAAGATGGCGATGCCATCGCTGTCGTCGTAGCTGGCGTAGTAGTGGTTGTTCTCGGGTGCTACCTCGAAGACCTGGCAGGGCACCGGCTGGCCCGGCGGCGTGGCTTCCAGGTCGGCCTTACGGATCAGGTGCACCGGGCCCCCGGGGTTGGCCGGCACCGTGCGGGCCCCGCCGTTGAGCACCTGCGGCTCCACCTTGTAGGCGCAGTCCGCCACGATCAACCAGTCGCGGGTCTGGGTGATGGTGTGCACCGACTGCGGAATGTGGGCCCCGGCAATGGGCCAGCGTTGGATCGGGCCTTCGCCGTCCCAGCGCACCACGTGCAGGTCCCCCCAGTGGGTGTTGACGGTCCACAGCACGTCACGATCCGGGTCGATGACGGGGTGGGCGGAGCTCATCACCATGGGCAACAGGGGCTGCGGACCCACCTCTAAGTCGAGCCACTCGGTGCGGTGGCCAACCTCGCCCAGGAACTCGAAGGTGAGAGGATCGATCTCGGTGGGGCGGCCGGCATCCCAGGTGCCGAACAGCCGATCCCCCCACGGCAGCGGCGCAGTGTTGGCCGCGTTCACGTGACCGAACGGTGACTGGACGCCGATCATGGTGGGGGTGAACACGTCGGGTCGGGCCGCTCGCAGACGCGCCGAGGGCGAGTCGATCTTGCCCTGGCGCCAGGCCAGCGCATCGGCCGGGGCGCCGTGCGTGCCAGCTTCGAGGGACAGTCGGTAGATCATCCCCTCGCCGAAGAACGGGTGCGGCCCGTCGAACGTCGCGGGGTGCGGCGCGCTGATGACCAGCTCGCCATTCAGGCCCGCGGGCCAGGCGCCTCGCTGCACCCGGAGGTTGTGGTCTTGGGGTGTGGAACGATCGAACAGCGACCTGGGCAATGGCATGGTGAACACTGTAAACCGACGCGTCGGTCCCTGCTCGCTCAGGCGGCTACTCGAGCGTGGCGTAGTTGGTGGAGCGGTCGGCGAGGCGTTCGCCGCCCACCTCGTCCACACACTCGGCCAGGTCGGCCAGGTACTGGTCGATGACCGGTGCGTTGCCAGCGCTCACGGTGGCATGCAGCGAGTCAGGCGGCGTCTGGCGGTCGTGGAACCATCCACGCGCCTGCAGGGCATCGCCGATGGCGAACGGATCGACCACGTCCTCATAGCCCGCCGCCGAGGTGATGGCGACGAGGTGGGCTTCGGGCTCGCCCAGCACCTGCAGGCCGGGGATGGCGCGCACCCCGGCCACCAGCTTCTTGCGGGTCTCGACGGTGAGGGCGGTGAGCTGAAGGTAGCCCTCGAG
>Ga0105044_10010929_pt1 | contig 12384 bp, 14 predicted proteins | sample MAT01_FD_78092 | JGI IMG/M metagenome (GOLD analysis project Ga0105044, IMG submission 78092) | Freshwater microbial communities from Lake Fryxell liftoff mats and glacier meltwater in Antarctica - MAT-01 | ecosystem: Environmental > Aquatic > Freshwater > Ice > Liftoff microbial mat | place...
AGGCATATGCTTACCCATCATCTCGCAGTGCTCGCCGGGCTGCATAACCTGGGTTGCCGCCGGCGGCGTTCCAATCACTTGCACCTGCGCCCACGCAGCGCTGACTGATTGCAAAATCATCAGTAAAGCGAGCAAATAGTGGCGAGATCGAAGCAGCATGAGGCGTGAGTCTACCCTTACAGTTAAAAAGTTCCAATGGTGATTGTGTGTGCTGTCTTGATCCCAAGCGCGCTTTATTCGCCGCACTGCGCCGCCGCAGTGTTCCAAAAGTACGCGTCATGGCGCGTTTGGGATCAACAAACCAGGTGCTGGGTAACTCAACAATCATCATTAAATCGGGGCGCGCTGGGAATAGATAAGTCTGCGCACGGCTTTGATTAGGCGAAAAAATGGCACGCGAATTTGCCTAGCTTTGCAATGGCCGAACACAGCCAGCATCAGCATCCAACCAATTTCCCACCTCAGTGAGCGTCATACGACCGACCTTAATGAGCTCTTGCCGACTGGCGTGCCAGCTTTCCAATGCGCCGCCAGCTAAACACTGCTCTTCCAAAAGCTGCGCGATCGCACCTAAATTATTCGCTCCAAAAGTACGCGCCGCAGACTTCAAAGCGTGCGCTTCACGCGCAACGCTTTCTGCTACTGGATCATGCTGTATTCGGCCAAGCCGCTGAGTCAGTTCACGCTCAAAAGCACTGAGCAAGTCAATTTGGTTATCTACGCCCAATTCTTCGGATAGCTGCGCAAGCACAGCCACGTCCCAAACAGCGCCTTCTGGCGCTGGTTTTGGCACATAGCGATCCAACACTTCGATCAAATCTTTTCTGGACAACGGTTTGGTTAGATAACCATTCATGCCAATCGCCAAACACCGCTCTCGATCACGCGGGTGCACGCCGCCGGTTACGGCAACGATGGGCACCTTGCCGATAACGCCACCAATTTTGCGGATGCTTGCGGCCACTTCAACGCCATGCATATCAGGCAAAGCAAGATCGGTCAGCACTAAATCAAAATGATGCTGGGCTGCTAAACGAATCGCATCGGCACCATTGTCCACCGCCTCCACACCGCAGCCTAAGCTTTGCAGCTGGGCACGCATTACCATTCGGTTGGCTTCACTGTCCTCAATAACGAGCACTTTAGCGCGCTGGTTGGCTGCTTTCGCACTGAAAACATCGGGCATATCCATCGGCGGCATTGGCTTTCCCAATAAGGCATCGACCAGAGTCTTACTGCGCAGCGGTGCTGACAACCACATGAGCTTTTGCCCCCGCGTTGGCAGCCCAGGTCTGGGCTTCGCACCGATCGGAACCAGCACGGCAATGCGGTGATTAAGCGCAGCTTGGACCGCAAGTTCAGCGCCATCAGCATCCTGATGCACCAAAAGCAGGTCGAAATCCCGGCCTTTAGCCATGAGCGCGCGGGCGCGCTCACCGTCGGGCAGCACGCCGACTTGCAGGCCCCAACTGCGCCCTTGTGCGGCAAATGCCAGGCGGCGCGCAGTATCACTGTCGACAAACAGCACGCGCATGGCGCGGACGGGTGCGATAATGTTGGCAAGGCGCTCAAATTGAGCTGCGCGTCTAAACTGCACGTCAAAGCTAAATAGGCTGCCTTCTTTCTTCGGTTCATAACGAATTTTGCCGCCCATCATTTCAACAAATCGGGCGCAAAGTGCCAACCCAAGCCCCGAACTGGACATGCGCCAATCGGCGCTACCGCCAAACGCCATCAACGGCTCAAACAGGCGCTCTCTTAACGCCATGGGCACTCCGCGGCCGGTGTCGCTGACTTGAAACAATAGACGCGTACCGCTGTTGTCTTCCGGGTGCGGCCCGACGATGAGCTGCACCGATCCAGCATCCAGCGCATTCCGCGCGTTATCGAGCAAGTTGACTAGAATCTGGCGCAAACGCAAGCCGTCACCGCGCAAAATGACCGGCGTCATTGGGTCGATCACGCAAGTCGCGGAAATATTGTGCGCATGAAAACTTGCCGCTATCGCACCCAGAGCCGCCTCAGAAATGGCGACAGGATCGATGATGCCGTCCTCCAGTCGCAGCTCCCCAGCGTCAATTCGCCCTAAATCCAGCGCATCATTGACCAGATACAAAAGCGCGCGCCCTTCGTCCATCGCGGTAGCGACAAAGCGCGCTTGTTCGGCGTTTAACGTCGTTTGACTCACCAATTCAAGGCTGCCTAAAACGGCATTGAGGCGACTGCGAAAGGCGTGTGTTAGCGATGCCGCAAACTGCGGGCCTACGCGAGTGTCGTTACTGATATTAACTATGCGACTGCCGTCGCCGGTATTGACTGTATTGGGATTTGTCGTCATGGCAAGCGTACAACCCCAAAAGTTAATCTACCGATTCTAATGGCATGCGATTCAAAGTTTTTTGAAGTCAATCGAAAGAACCGTTCGCCCTGAGCCTGTCGAAGGGCAGCGCCGCACAAATTCTACGCAGCCGTACCATCGTGCGCGTCACGAAGATTGCGGCTACATGCTTCGACAGGCTCAGCACGAGCGGGTTTCTTTAAGTGCCACGCCAGGATCAAATCTGTTCACGCTAAAGCGCTTCGGAGGCAAAATCCGCCAGCCTTGAGCGCTCACCCCGGCGCAGAGTGACATGCCCGCTGTGTGGCCACGTTTTAAAGCGATCCACGACATAAGTAAGGCCGCTGGTGGTTTCGGTCAAATACGGCGTGTCAATTTGCTCGACGTTGCCCAAACACACAATTTTGGTGCCAGGGCCAGCGCGCGTAATCAGCGTTTTCATTTGTTTGGGCGTCAAATTTTGCGCTTCGTCGATAATGAGATAGCGGCTCAAAAAAGTGCGTCCACGCATGAAATTCATCGAACGTATTTTAATGCGCGAGGCCAATAAATCATTGGTCGCCGCTTTCGCCCAGCTGCTGGAATCGCGCGGGCTGGCTAGCACCTCCAAATTATCTTCTAGCGCGCCCATCCAGGGCGTCATTTTTTCTTCTTCAGTATTGGGCAAAAAGCCAATATCTTCACCGACTGGCACCGTCGCACGGGTGACAATAATTTCCCGATAGCGCTGTTGATCCATCGTTTGCGCCAACCCCGCAGCCAGCGCGAGTAAGGTTTTACCTGTGCCTGCGGTGCCGAGTAAGGAAACAAAATCCACCTCTGGATCCATCAGCAAATTCAGCGCAAAATTTTGCTCCCGATTGCGCGCACTGATGCCCCAAACTTGCGCGCCACGCCGATAGTCGTCAATGATGCGCAACTCAATTTTTTTGCCCTCGATCTTGGTTACCCGCATCTCGACGGCTTCTTGGGACTCAAAAAACACGCCTTGATTCACGTGCCACGCCTGCCCAGCCTTGGCTTTGATGCGATAGCAGGTATGGCCGCGCTCGATCCAGGATTCAAGCTCAGGGTGCTGGTCCCAAAATTTTTCCGGAACTTCCAACGTACCCGAATACAGCAAAGATAAATCATCTAAGGCGCGATCATTTTCGTAATCTTCTGCAGCAATCCCGTGGATTGCCGCTTTAATGCGTAAGTTAATATCCTTACTGACCAACACCGTCGATACATTTGGATGTGCATCGCGCGCTTCAATCAACGCCGCTAGGATTTGATTGTCGGGTTTGACATAGCCAAAGTCTTCCTTTGCCAAACCGCCATTGCCAGAATTTTTCGAGGTGCCCGCCTGTAACAACAGCCGCCCGCTCGGCTTATTGCCACCTAAGTCCAGCGCATCCGGGCGTTTGAGCACGATACCTTCGGCACCAAGCTGGGCAGGCGTGGCTTTTTCAATCAGCTCGCTCAGAAACCGGCTAACCTGCCGCACGTTTCTGGAAACTTCCGACATGCCCTTTTTGCCGGCATCTAATTCCTCCAGCACCATCATTGGAATATAGACGTCATGTTCCTCAAAGCGGAACAGTGCGGCTGGGTCATGCATCAAGACATTGGTATCAAGTACGTAAAGTCGTCGTTTTTTTGTCATGCGAGTGATTTAATTTGGTTTGTGTGACAGTAGCGTGGCGAAACTACGCGGAAATACAATGCTAGCCCTTAATCGGTTCCAGAATCGCATCCAGGTTGAGCGAATCACAGAATTCCAAGAAATCATCCCGCAGGCCGGCGATATGCATCGCAATCGGAATGCCAATACTGAGTGTTGCCGTGAACATTTCAGCACCCGTTTGCGCGGCTTTGTAACGGCTGGAACTGAGCGTGTCGATACTGATATTGCGGCGCGAGAAGAACTCGGCCAACTGATTCAGCACGCCCGGGCGGTCCGCCGCAATTACTTCAATGGCGTAAGGCAAGGTGTTGCCGGGCAAAACCCGGCTGCCGGTACGTTTGAGCGTTACCACCAAGTTGTCTTCCCGCTGCACGCGCGCGATCGCGGTTTCGAATTTCGCAAGCGCATCCCAAGTTCCGCCGGTCAGCAGCTGCACGCTGACCTCACGGCCTAACATCGTTAGGCGTGCTTCAATCAAATTGCAGCCCGCATCGACGACGCGTTTGGTCAATGATGCCAAAAGTGCGGTATCGCCTGCAGCAATCGCGCTGACAAGTAGGCAGTTATCCTGAACCGGCGGTCGCGATTCAGCTTCGGTAGCGCTGATTTCAGTGCTGAGCTTGAGTTTGGCCATAAATCGGGCGTTAGCCTTGTTTGAACTGATGCACCAGCATACTTGTGGCATACAAGGTGCCGCAACTAACATCGACGCTCTTGAGCAAATCTTATTTTGCCAATGTCAATTTTGCCAATGCAAGTTTTGCCAAAGCAAATTTTGCCAAAGCAAATTTTGCCAGTGCAAATTTTGCCAATGCAAAATATTAAATCCAAAAATTCACTCTTAAGCTGCTCTCAATGCCCTTTTCCGATACTGCATCGCCACACGTTAAGCCCCGGCCGGAATTCCAGGGCAGCATCTGCGCACTCATCACCCCTTTTTTGGCCGACGGACAGATCGATTTTGCCTCACTAGCAGGCCTAATCGAATATCAAATCGCAGGCGGTACCGACGCTCTCGTCATAGCAGGTAGCACGGGCGAATCCGTTTCGCTGGAACTAGAGGAAATTGAGGCGCTTTTGGCCGCGAGCGTAAAAATCGCCGCTAGACGCATCAAAATTATTGCGGGAACGGGCACGCCAAGCACTGCACGCAGCATCGCTCTCGGCAAAATCGCCGCGCAAACCGGCTGCGATGGCGTGTTAGCGGTAACACCGGCCTACTGTCGCCCGACTCAAGAAGGGCTTTTCCAGCATTATCAAGCGATTGCAGACGCCAGCACCTTGCCGATCTTGCTCTACAACGTGCCCTCACGCACGGCTGTCGATCTATTACCGGAAACCGTCGCACGCTTGAGCAGGCATCCAAAAATATGCGGCATCAAAGAAGCGCTGCCAGAAATGCCGCGCATCAGCGCCCTGCTTGCGCTACAAAACGCGCACTTTTCGGTGCTGAGCGGCGATGACCCAACAGCTGCCGCCGCCATCGCGCTCGGCGCACATGGGCTTATTAGCGTTGCGGCAAATGCGCGGCCAGCAGCGGTAAAAGCGCTTGTTAGCTATGCACTGCAGGGAAATCATGCGGCTGCAACCACGCAAAACCGCGCGTTAACGCCGCTATTTGACGCGTTAAGCTGCGAACCGAACCCGATTCCGGTCAAATGGGCGATGGCGCACTTGGGGCTTTGTGGCCCTCATATTCGGCTTCCGCTCACGCCGTTTAGCACCGCCGCGCAGCCCGCGCTGATCCAAGCACTGCAACAAACTGCCACAATTTCCGAGTTAAACACGCGCAAAGCCGCCGCTTAACGATACAAAAACATTTGGCTTAGCAACCCCTATTCCTTAAAGGATTTTTCTACATGACACTGTTAAATCGAAGCACCTTAGTTGCCTTAAGCCTCGCATTTGCGCTCGCCCAAGGTGCGTGCGCGTGGATGATGCCGAGCGATCCATACATGGACGCAAAAGTCGTCAACAACATTGAAGTGCCCGCCGGATTAGATCAACCGACGCCCGATCCAAATTTGAGCGTGCCTGCAGGCGATGCCGCTACAATTCCCCTCGAAGGCGGACACCGCCCACCGGTTGCTGCACCCGCGTTGCAAAATGAGCCGCGTGTGGATGCTGTGAAGACGGATACGCCAGCTGGGGAGTAGGTGTCAGCTTGTTCGGTCGTCTTTGGGCCGCGTGTCTGCTGAACTGGACGTCATTCTAGTCCGTAACGGCGGCATGCACGATTGGTATACAAATCCAAAAAATAAACAGTCGCAACCAGTGCCTCGGCATAATGAAATTAGCGAAAACCTGGCAAAGTCGATAGTCAAGAAACTGAGCAACGTAAGCCATCACCAAATTTGGACATCCGGCGGTATCGCGCTGTCGCTTGCTTCCAGCCACGTATCAGCTAAATTAAACGCTATAGAAAAATCAAGAAGCGCCAATGAATAAAGATTTTTTCGCAAATAAAGCAAATATTTACGACAAAGATGATAATAGAGTTTCAAATGTCGAAAACATTGCGAATGCCATCATTGCAAGTGTAATTCCTAATCGGAATATGCATGTAATTGATTTTGGTTCTGGCACTGGATTGTTACTTGAACGCATAGCGCCATTTGTACGAAAAATTACCGCTATCGATAATTCGCACTCAATGAATGTTCAGCTGGAAAAAAAGCGAGGCAGGGCGCTGGCCAACCTCATACCCTTATGAAAAAGATTGTCATGTCCCGTTTTATTCTCACGCTGCTAGCGATTCTTGCACTGGCCGCTTGTGCCCAGCCGCTGCCGCCTGAGAAGAGTTCATACGCGGGCAATTGGCAATCCGCCGCTATGGGGCTGCTTATTACTCAGGACGGTAACGTCGCCTATAAGCGCCGTATAGGGTCAAACACCACCAAGTCCGTGCGCGGGCCGCTTCAATCTTTTGAGGGCAACAATTTTATTGTTGGTGTGTGGCCGCTGAAAGTCACATTTGAGGTTTCAGTGCCGCCGCATGAAGTTCATGGCAGGTGGAAAATGACGGTTGACGGCGTTGAACTTACGCGTGAGTGAGATTAACGAATAGGTTCATTAGCCATAGCTTTTACTTCAGCCATCATCCTCATCACTACGCTGAAACCTCGGCAACCACTCAGCCAGCAGGCGCAAACGCTCAATTGGGTCGGTCAATTCAATCAGCTGCTGGCGTTCGAGCAATTCCAGCGGCAGCACTTCGCTTAATCTAAAGCCAACCCAGCTGGCGTTATCAAGCTGATCTTGCCCTAGCGGTTGTGAGCTATCTTCGGCCATCACACCGGCCACAATATCGCTCAGCAAGCCATATTCTGCAGGCACCTCCAACGTCGGTTCGGCGGGAATATCGTCAATAACGGCAATCGATAAGCCATCATCGCGGGCCTGCAAATTTTGGATGCGAAAACGCTCTATGCCGATGACCTGTATGCCTAACAAGCCATCTGGTAGCGTGTCGAAATCGACAATTTTCGCTTCACAGCCCACGCCGCAAATGCCGCGTTGGTCGCTGCCGGGCGTGGGTAAAACGCTGCACACGCCAAAGCCGGTTTGACTGCGCGCGCAATCGCGAACCATGTCTAAATAGCGTGGCTCAAAAATGCGCAAATGCAGCTCGCCACCTGGGTTGAGCACCAACGGTAGCGGGAAAATAGGAAGTTCACGCATAACTTAACTGCCTTTAGTGGTTTGCCGAAAGTTGGGCTAGCAAGCGCTTTTGGATCGCATCAAAGCCGCCGTTGCTCATAAAAAGCACTGCATCAGCAGTTTTTAGCGAATTTTGCAGCGCCGCTAAAATCGCATCGCTAGTGGCTAAAACTACTGCCTTTTTACCCAAGGGCGCAAGCGCAGCCTCAGCGTCCCACGGCAGTTCCGGGCGGCGCAACAGCCAAACCTGGTCGGCGGCGGCCAGTGCCGGTGCCAAATCATGCGTGTGTGTGCCCAAACGCATGGTATTGCTGCGCGGTTCTAATACGGCATGGATTTTACGTGCACCCAGCTTGGCGCGCAGCCCGGCTAAGGTGGTAGCGATTGCGGTTGGGTGATGCGCAAAATCGTCGTAGACACTGATGCCATGCACATCCCCCAAATGCTCGAGCCGCCGCTTTGGCGCATCAAAACTTGCTAATGCCGCGACTGCGGTTTGCGCGTCGACACCGTAAGCGCATGCGGCAGCGATTGCGGCTAGCGCATTGCTCAGATTGTGCTGCCCGATTAGGCCCCAACGCACTTCGCCAACCAACCGCTGCTGCTGGAAAACGGCGAAATGACTGGCATCGGCCGTTAACGCTTCGGCGTAAAAGTCGCTGAGCTTATTGCCGGTGGAAAACCGCACTAAGTTTGAATAGCAGCCCATGCCCAACACGCGCGCAAGGTTGGCGTCGTCGGCATTAACCACTAACGTGCCATTGCCCGGAACCGTACGCACAAAGTGGTGAAACTGGCGCTCAATCGCGGCCAAATCCGGGAAAATATCGGCATGATCGAATTCCAAGTTATTCAAAATCGCGATTTCTGGGCGGTAATGGACGAATTTGCTGCGCTTATCGAAAAATGCGGTGTCATATTCATCTGCTTCAATCACGAACGGCGGCAACGGCGCAACATCTTCATTTGCACCCACCAACACCGGCGAAAGCCGCGCTGAAACACCAAAATTTCTCGGCACGCCACCAACCAAAAAGCCCGGCTGTAAGCCAGCACTTTGCAGTATCCACGCAAGGATGCTGGTCGTCGTGGTTTTGCCATGCGTACCGGCCACCGCCAATACACGATGCCGATGCAGCACTGCATGCGCCAACCATTCCGGGCCACTGACGTATTTTAGGCGCTGATTCAATACCGCTTCCAGCTCCACATTGCCGCGTGAAAGCGCGTTCCCAATAATGATGGTTGCAGGAGGCGTCGGCAAATTCTCCGCTTTGTAGCCCGCTTTCAGCGCGATTCCGAGCGTTTCTAGTTGCGTACTCATGGGCGGATACACGTTTTGGTCTGAGCCAGAAACATCCAAGCCCAATTCGCGCGCCAACACCGCCAAGCCGCCCATAAACGTGCCGCAAATACCCAGAATATGTACATTTTTTGTCGACATTAAATCAGTATCTAAAAGACTCGGGCTGCGAAGTGTGGACTAACGCGGTTGATATGAAAAACTAGCTGAAGCCTCATTTTGGCTTTCGAAGCAACGTTTTTTGTCCGAGCTGAGTTCAAGACAAAAATTAAAGAACCGTTCGCACTGAGCTCGTCGAAGTGCAGAGCATCGCCACACTAACGAAGCGGTGTTCGGTAACCGCGAACTATTTAATGATTAATTCGAATTTTCGCTACGGCTTCGTAAGCAAGATTGCGGCTCTGCACTTCGACGAGCTCAGTGCGAACCGACTTTGAAATCTGTTGCACCATTAAGTGCCTCAAACGCACCGAGCAACACTGGATTCACGCAATAGGTATTAGCATCGCGAAATATTTGCCGACAACGCGACTCATGAACTTTTCAAGCCCACGAATCTTTCAAATTCTAGTCACCTGCGCAGTGCTTTTGAGCAGCGCGAGCAGCCACGCACACGAATTCAGCATTGGCAATTTAACCATCGGCCACCCGTGGTCGCGTGCGACCGCACCCGCCGCGCGCATGGGCGTGGTTTATTTCAGCATTAAAAATGCGGCAGCCGACGGCGATACCTTGCTCGACGTTACAGTTGCCAGCACAATTGCCAAACGCGCGTCGCTCCACGAAATGTCGATGAATGCCAAAGGGCTTATGCATATGGCGGAAATCAAAGCCGGGCTTCCCGTTGCTGCAAAAGCGGAGGTCAAATTCGCCCCCGGCGGCTATCACGTGATGTTGGAAGGCTTGGTCAAACAGCTGACCGTAAACCAAGAATTTGGTATGACGCTGCGCTTTGCGAAAGCGGGCGCGGTTTCCGTAATTGTGCTGGTTGAATAATTCGCGCGCCTGATGCGGAACTAAACCCCGCACGCAGGACTCTTCCGAGGCTCTTTAGACCTGCGAAGCGCCGGTGCAAGCTGAAAATCAAAACTGGCACATACCCAGCGGCAATCACCAGTTAAAAATTCCGCAGTTGCTCGCATTTGGCGGCGTTGACGGGTGCGCTGCGCAGATGAGGCTAGAAAACTTGATCTCCAGGCTGCGCAAGCAAATCCGTGCGCACGCAGTAAATGCGGCGTTGCTGATGATCGCGATCAGTTTGCTTTTATTCTGGCAAGGCAAAGCGCATAACCTAGCGCCGCCGAAGTGGCTGCACGGCTTTGAGCTACATTTAAGCAGCGCGCTAGTTTTGATGGTGCTCGGCGCCATTTTCCTACGCTTTAACCGAGGACTTGCTGCCTCTCAAAGTGACTGGCTCAGCGTGCAGCCGATTGCATTGGCGCAGCGCATGCGCTGGTTGCGCACGTTGATCGCAGCGCGCTCAAGCCTTGAACTTTGTGCTTACAGCCTATTCGCCGCTTGGCTATGCGGCATCTTTTACGGCGTAGGCGTATTGGCAGTTGGCGCAGGTTTAAGTCTAATCACGCTTATCATGCTGGCGCATTGGCAACTTGCGCACCAAGCAAAAAATACGCGGCACGCAGTACTTGATACGCGCTGCAAAAAAAGTCTTGAAAAGGCTACGGCACAAGCGAGCAAAGCGCGTAACACCGCCCCGTTCAATGCATGGTTTGCCAGTACGATCCCACGCCTATCACGCTTGCGCTGGTGGTGGCTAATCCCGCTATTGTCACTACCGATGGGCAGCAAAATCATGCTGATTGCGGCTGCCTTGACCGTTTTTCTCGCGCTATCACGCTTTGCTTCGGTGTGCAGCGCGCTATCGAGGGCGTTGGCGGAAATATCCAAACTGACGCAAACCACGCCGCTCAAGCCCTCCATGCTGTACCGCGCCGCGCTCATTTTTTCCGCTCAAGGCGCGTTAATTCTAGCGCTCACCGCTATTGCACTTGCACTGACACCGGCCCCGTCCAGTATCGCGGCAATTGTTAGCGTTGTCGGGTTATTACTGCTGGGCACGGCGCTGCATTTTGGCTTTGGCTATAGGCTGCAGCCTAAAAATAGCGCGCTTAGAAGCCGAGCCAGCATCATGATCGCGCTTGTGCTTGGCCTAACCGCAAACAGCCTGCCAATCGCCGTACCCATCGTTTGCTTAAGCCTGTGGTTTTGGCTATATCGACGCGGCGCGCGCGTCATCAATACCTATTTGGACGCCGTTTAACCATGCTTAAAAATAGTCCCACTAATTGTGCTGTTCCCGCCCTGTCCGTGCATACATTGGACGCGCATATTCAGTTGCGCCAAATTTTGCACGGTATCGATTTCAGCCTGGCAAATGGTGCGGTGCTGGGTTTAGTTGGGCCAAACGGCAGCGGCAAATCCACGCTGATCCGCTGTATCGTCGGCACACTGGCACCGCGCCGTGGCAACGTACAAATTGCGGGCGTGGATATTCAAACCGACCCGCTTGCCGCACGTTTACAGCTAGGCTTTGCGCCCGACCCCAATCTGTTGCCCATTGATCTGACCACGCGCCAAGTGCTGCGCCTAAGCGCCATTGCGCGCAGCAATAGCAATCAAGCGCAGGTGCCCGATGCCACCTACGTGCAGGCGGAAAGGCTGGCGTTGAACCGTTATTTGGACAGCTACATCAGCACTTTATCATTAGGAACAAAACAAAAAGTTTCGGTGCTGATTGGCCTGATGCAGGTGCCGCAGCTGCTAGTTTTGGACGAAGTATTCAACGGCCTAGACCCGAAAAGCGCCTACGTCCTGAAGCAAATTTTACGTGAACTGGCGGCTGACGGCTGCGCGATTGTACTAGCGACCCACGGTTTAGAACTGGCTGCCGACTTGCTAACTGAAATGCTGCTGCTCAGCGACGGGCGCATCGGCGCGCACTGGCAAGCAGACGCCTTCACCCAGCTGCGTGCAGGCGGTGCTGCGGGCTTGGAACACGCGATTGTGCAGGCGATGGAGGCTGCGCCAGAATCTACCTAGCGAAAAATTTAAATCACACGCAAGCAAATCAGAGGTCAAGTATGCAAACACATCAAGAAATTATTACCAAGCTGATTCAACGTGATGGCGTGCGCAACGAAGTCGAACGCATCGAGCAGGACGAAGGCGCGCTGCTAGATACTTTGCTCAAAGTGCGCCAGCAAGCAGATACAGCTCAAGCAGCGGAATACGGCGCTAGCACCGCAAATCGTCATAGTGCATCCAACGGGCTACGCACACCCTTTCCACCCTTATTCAAAACATGCGTGTAAATCATCGTCGTCGCCACATCGGCATGCCCTAATAATCCCTGCACCGTGCGTATGTCATAGCCCGCCTCTAGCAAATGCGTCG
>Ga0105044_10010931_pt1 | contig 12382 bp, 11 predicted proteins | sample MAT01_FD_78092 | JGI IMG/M metagenome (GOLD analysis project Ga0105044, IMG submission 78092) | Freshwater microbial communities from Lake Fryxell liftoff mats and glacier meltwater in Antarctica - MAT-01 | ecosystem: Environmental > Aquatic > Freshwater > Ice > Liftoff microbial mat | place...
GGGTTTAATATCTGCCATAAGAGTAACAAAATACCAGTTAGACGAAAAACTACCAACACCTGTGTTTATAAGTGTTGAGGTTGTGTACAAGTAGATTCATAAAAACGCATTAATTTTCTGCTTTCGTGAAATAGGATTTACGATGTAAGATACTTGTGATGAGCAAGGTCAATTCATAATATATACGATTTTCTAACAAGATGAGGCGATTTCATATCATCATTACCACCGTACTTACTGCGCATTAATGGCGGAATGCAATGGCGGAATGCAATGGCGAAATGCAAATTTCAACGAAAAGATATTGAATCACTTGATTGCTTAGAGTCACGAGGAAGCAAGTCGTAAATCGTATGGTTCGACCTTGCTCATCACAAGTATCGTAAATGCGCTTTTGGAAAGACTAAAGCCTTAACTAAACGACATTGAATCCTAAATATTTTTTATTATTGAAAACAAATTCGTCGAATGATTTAGGTTCGTGCCCGAGGATAGTTTTTACACATTGGCTTGTCTTCGGTGTCTTCTGAAATCTCGGAAAGTAATGTAACATTATCATTACTAAAATTAGCATTGAAGGCATATTTTCCTTTCGTTTAGTCAAAAAGAACTCCAGTAAATTGGGTGAAATAAATTTTATTTTTCTACCTGTCCCACGACTGATTTTTTCAGCCATTTCAGTAAATGTCAGGGTTTCGTCGTTGGTTAATTCATAACTTTTATTCAGGTGTTTTCGTGGCTCAATTAAAATCTGCGCCGCTACAGCCCCAAGATCATCAAGGTCAATTACCGTAAATTTTGCTTTTCCTGCCGGCAAATAAATTCTTTGCTTATTTACTAAGTCATTTCGTAACGTTGTTGTAAAGTTTTGCATAAAATAGGCGGGACGTAAAAAGGTAAATGGAATTTTACTGTTTACGATTAATTTTTCAATTTTATGATGCGGAATAATTTTGCTGTTTTCAACTCCCTGGACAGATAAAAATACAATTTGCTTAATTTTTGAGTTGATTACTTCCTTAATTAGTGGGTTAAAGAACTTTGAAACGTTTGCTAATTGCGGCGGACGAAGCAAAAAAAGAATATCAATACTCTCAAGTGCAGGTTTAAAGGTTGCTTCTTTTTCAAAATCGAAATGAACAAGGGAAACATTAAAATCCATTAGTGTTTTACTGTCTGTTTCTATATCTCTAACCCCTGCATAAATTTCTAAATTTTCTTTATCGTTTACGAAGGATTTTAGAACTGATAAGCCAACATTACCAGTCGCGCCTGTAATTAATATTTTCATATTTAGATGTTAGTGGGAAATAATACTGAATTTGAAATCGTCCTACGAAATTACTATTAACCGCTCAATTTCGTCTAGTTGATCGAAAAAAGTTAACCGTTAAGTACCCGAGGAAAGCAAAGATCTTATGCAGTTTTGCAAAACTGTTTAGGGTACAAGGAAATTTCTCATTACGAAAAGCTTTACCACTTCATTTTCATAACCTGTCTTTCTTGCCATTGGTCCTTTGTTTCATTGCAGTGATTTTGACATTGTGAAAAAAAGAAGAGGTCAGAAATTTCACATGTAAAATTTGTAACATGCTCAAGATTGACGCGAACTTTTGAGAAAGCTTTTCGTATTTTCGCCGCAATAAAACTTAACCCGATGGAAAACCACTCTATAAAACCTGTTGCCTCAAATACCATTCTTGTTCCTGTTGATTTTACCTCTGTAGCTGAAACCGCGATTAATCACGCGACCGATCTTGCAAGGGTTTTCGGCAAGAATGTCTCTTTGTTGCATGTGGTTGAAACGGGGTTCCTGGATTCGGAAAAGAAGAAAGAACAAAAGGAAGTCGAGGCCAAGGCTCAGTTGAAGGTGCTGGCCGATAAGATTATTTCCACAACCGGTGTGAAGGCCGATTATTTAACTGACAGGGGAAATATATTTGACAGTATCGGTGAAATAGCGGAGAAGCACAATGCAGCGCTGGTAGTGATGGGCACTCATGGCGTTCACGGGATGCAGCATATCGTTGGAAGCCGGGCGTTGAGGGTTATCACAAATGCAAACCGACCATTTGTGGTTGTTCAGAACAAAGCCATTCGTGCGCATGGGTATAAAAACATTGTCCTTCCGATTGACTTTTCGAAGGAATCAAAACAAAAGCTGGTGTGGGCAGCAGAACTTTCTAAGAAATTCCATTCAAAATTCCATATTCTCGCCGATTTTGAATCGGATGAATTCGCGGCAAATGCGGTGAGAAACAATATCGCCTATGCGGAAAGCTATCTCAAAAAAGCTGGCTGCGACTTCACGGTGACGCGTGTTACAAAAGATGAAAATTTTGCCAAAGAAACCATTCGTTTTGCCGCTTCCATCGATGCGGATCTAATCATTATCATGACTAACCTCGAACGGGATCTTGGCGATTATATAATCGGCCCTTATGAGCAGACTGTTATCGCAAACGACGCACAGGTTCCTGTGATGACGTTGCATCCGGTGGATAACATGCTGATCCAGGGCGGAATATTATTTCAATAAACATTAGGGACGAGCCCTGGTCTGTCCGTAGAATGTTTGCCTCTATTGAAGACGTCGGAAAATCAGGTCGAAGATGCTGCCGAAAGCTTCAAAAGGGTCTTCCCTATTGCATCTTTTAGCTCTTCCGGTACGGCAACCTTTTCTGCATAAACGCTCCAGTTAGAAACAGCTTCTGCTACCTGGTCAATTATTTTTTCCGGCTTTTTTATGTTCATTTTCCTGGCCACAGAAAGCAGATCTTGTCGGGTTATGTCTTTACGTTTTCCGTTTATGCTTAAAGAATGCTGACTTACCCAGGCGCTGCCCGGACGGTAGGAATGACAGACATCGAAGGCCGGAGCCAGCCTCCATTTCGACGTCTGGTCCATTATGAAAGCAAAGTTCTTTGTATGGTCATCGCAATTTCTGGATGCCACGTTAAACACCATTCGTCTGTATAGTTGTTCAGCATCAGAGTATGGCAGCAACAGACTACGCATGGTTTGAAATAACTGCTCATAACTGTAGTCTGTTATGTTATTGAAATCATAATGTGCCATGGCACAAAAACTCTGGATGTGATGTTTCCCCGGCGCACCTCCTCTGTCGAACCTTCGGGTCATAAAATGAGCCCGTCCGTTTTCTTCCAGCAGCTGGCATTCTGTCATTTCAATTCCAGCATTTTTTGCCATAAGATGGTAAGCCATTTCTACGCGTCCATAACCATACGACGCTCCTGTTTGCTCATCGGTAACGCCATCAAATTTCAACAACCAATGAGAGAAGCCTTTAGGGGCGTTGGTTTGGCCGGAACGCACTTCTTTTGTTACCGGATTATGAGCGATAACAGCTTTTGCCCTTGCTCCGCCGGCCGATGAACCGATTTTCAAGATATCAACAAGCGCCTTCTCCTCGTCTGGCAAAAGGTCGGTGTGAAAGTTCTGTCTTCCGGAAAGTATTTCACGGGCAACATCAATGAGGCTGCTCAGTTCAATTTTAGTTGCTCTATCCGCTGATTTAGGCTCAACGGGTTCAAATTCCAATGCTCCCATTCCCCTGTTTCCGATAAAGCACAATAATTCTACAGGATTCAGACTGTCTGCCGGACGACCATTTCGGGCAAGCCAGGCATTTATCAATGTTTTACCGTATTTGTCGGGTAAAACATCAGCGAGAAGGCCAGGCAAACCTCTGAATGTTTGAGTATCTCTTAGTTCAACAAAACTGAATACCCTACCGGCAGAACCTTTTACCGGCATTTTAAGTGGGGCAATATCCCAGCCGTGAGAGGAAAAATCCGGAGTAAATTCAAATAACCCAACTCTTCTGTCAGCATCCCATGCAATTGCACCTATCCTTTCGCCCCATAGGTTTATATAAGCCGTTGTTATCATTACCAGGAACTCTTGGTTTTTTCGCCAGTATCCATTTTTCTGCTGGCTCTCCGTCGCATTTTCATTTCCATCTCCGCCAGTTTCAGTGGGCTTAGTTCCTGTTTTATCTCGAAAATCTCCAGAACATGAAGCTGCTCCAATGCCCTTAAAATCTGGATAAAAGAGAGCAGCGTTCCTCCGGCCCCTTTCTCTATTTGTATTAATGTTGACCGGTTTACGCCTGCAATTTCAGCTATTTTCTGCTGGGTTTTGTTTTGATTTAGCCTTGTTTTCCTGACAAAATCCCCCATCTTTTCTAAAAGAGCCGGATCACTTATCCCATACCATTGATTTAAGTTCCTATCCATAATTAGTTGTTGTGTTGGTATTTTCCATCACAAATATAGTAATCATCCATTAATGTTACAATTATACAACATAAATAATTTTTTTAATGATGCCATTATCCATCATTGAAACAAATATTGGTATATAATGTTGGTATTTGTCACCAAATTCTATGAACCGAAGGCGTTTACCGAGGCATGTGGGGAAGGTTCGGTAGGGTAAATAGAGTCTGTCTATAGAGTCTCCTGATGTCGTTGCACTAGTCCGAAAAATGCTCATCCCGTCCTAAAGTGGGACTGCGCTTTTTCGTCCGTCATGCGCCTAATCAGAAGCCCCTATAGTTCAGACTCCCGACTCTATGGACAGACACTAAATAACCTAATCAACGCTATTTCTCCTTCCGGAAAACATCAGAAATCAGCAGCGATAAATCAAAAAACAAGATTTTGCTGTGCGCGTTCCGTTCGATATGAATGGAAGCATCGTTAATGTATCCGCTGATCGTACCGTAATTTCCGGGGTGAAAAAACTTACTGAACTTACTGAGGAAATTACCTTCTGATTCTGTCAGTCTGTTAAGTTCAGCCCTATGGTTCATCAACATTGTTTGCCTGATCATATAAAGCGCGTATGCAAAAAATCCCTTCTGCCATTCCCTGCTCTCTTTTGCAAAAAGCTCTGTGGTCTTTAAAAGCTCACCTATATTGAATCCATAACAATGCAGCATCCAGCCACGGAATAATTCGAGCTGTGCATCCGCTTCTTCTCCGTTTTCAAGCAGCCATCTTGCCTGAACGATATTTCCTTCACCGATTTCGGCTGAAAGGCGGCATTTCTCTGCCGAATATTCTGTTTGGCCCTGAAGCACAGAAGCCGTTTCGGCAGCACTGTATGCCGGGATTTTTATCAGCTGCGTGCGCGATAAAATCGTCTTCAGCAGGTTGTCATAATCCTGGGTAACGAGGATGATCAATGTCTTGTCGGGCGGTTCTTCCAGGGTCTTTAAAAAGCTATTCGCCCCCTCAACACGCATCTTCTCGGGAAGCCAGATAATCAGGAATTTGTATTCCGATTCAAAGGCTTTAAAACCTATCGTTTTAATCTGTTCCCTAGCTTCGTAGTTCGAAATAAAAGGCTGCTTGTTTCCAATATCAATTACGCCCAGCCAGTCCTCAAGGCCAAGGTAGAAATTCCCAGTAAACAATTTCCGCCACTGCGGAAGGAAAGGCCTCGTGTTAAGATCGGTGGTCGGTTTTTCCCAGTTTACAGGCAATGAAAAATGCAGATCCGGGTGGATAAGCTTTTCCATTTTTAGACAAGAATTGCATTTCCCACAACTGTCGTGTTCCTCTTTGTCGGTGCACGAAATAAACTGCGCATAAGCAACCGCTAGCGCCAATGCCCCTGCTCCTTCGGGCCCTGAGAAAAGCTGAGCATGGGAAATCCGGTTTTCCTGAACGCTTCTTACCAGTCGGTTCTTAATGGATTGGTGCCCTGCGATTGCTTTAAACTGCATGTGGCGAAGATAAAACAGAGTTATGAGTTATGGGTTATGACTTTTTGGGTGAGTTGGTGATATCCGTCAAACACGGCGCAGAATGTTCCGCGTTTGCCCAAAGCATCAAAATAACATTCGACAAAGTGCTACTCATAATTCATAACCCATAACTGCATTTCCATCCAAACTCCCGTAATTAGCAACTCATACTTCACCATTCTTAATAGAAAAGTTCCATGTTAAACATCGATACCGCTGACTTTAAAGGCAAAAAAGTATTAATCCGTGTTGATTTCAATGTTCCGTTAAATGATAAGCTCGAAGTAACCGACGACACACGCATCCGGGCAGCTGTTCCAACGATAAAAAAGGTATTGGGAGAAGGCGGTTCGATAATTCTGATGTCACATCTTGGCCGGCCGAAATCGGGTCCGGAAGATAAATTCTCGTTAAAACACATCATTAAAAAAACGGAGGAACTGCTGGGCACAACCGTGAAATTTGCCGATGATTCAATTGGCACATCTGCAGAAAATGCCGTCTCAGAATTAAAAGCTGGTGAAGTGCTGTTGCTGGAAAATCTCCGCTTCCACAAAGAAGAAGAAAAAGGCGATAAAGCATTTGCGAAAAAACTTGCGTCATTAGGCGACATTTATATTAATGATGCTTTTGGAACCGCACATCGCGAACATGCATCAACGGCTGTTATAGCGGAATTTTTTCCAGAACAAAAACTGTTCGGCTATTTAATGCAAAATGAGATTGAAGCAGTGGATAAAGTGCTGCACAGTTCCGATAAACCTTTTACGGCAATAATGGGCGGTGCAAAGGTGAGCAGCAAGATTTCAATTATTGAGAATGTACTTGAAAAAGTTGACCATCTCATCGTTGGCGGAGGAATGATCTTTACGTTTATTAAAGCGCAGGGCGGAAAAATTGGTTCATCCCTGGTTGAGGAAGACAAGCTCGAAATGGCAAAAGACCTTATCAAAAAAGCGAAGGAAAAAGGAGTCCGGTTGCACCTTCCAATTGATGCCGTTATTGCAGATAAATTTGCGGATGATGCTTCAACAAAAATTGTTGCTGCAGATCAGATTCCCGACGGCTGGATGGGATTGGATATCGGTCCCGAAACAATTAAACTCTTTTCGGAGGTCATCAAGAATTCAAAAACAATTCTTTGGAACGGTCCGATGGGTGTTTTTGAAATGCCTTCTTTTGAGAAAGGAACTCGTGAAATAGCAAATGCGATTGTCGAAGCAACGAAAGCGGGAAGTTTTTCGCTTGTTGGCGGAGGAGATTCTGTTGCCGCGGTAAATCAATTCGGGATTGCAGATAAAGTCTCTTACGTTTCTACTGGTGGTGGCGCTTTGCTTGAATATATGGAAGGAATTGAATTACCAGGAGTGAAGGCGATACGACAGAAATAAATATTCCCACAGACGATATAGATAACGCAGTAAGAACTCCGCATAAAAAAGCATCATCTGCGCGCGGCCTTTAAGCAACCAATCAATTACCTTAGCCCTGATTCAATAGTGTTTTATGAGATTAATTATTCCTTCTCTGATGGCATTTATTGCCACAAATGTAGCAGGTCAGGATGTTTTATATAAGTCCGACCTATTCACGGTTTACAAAGACAAAGTCGTCCAAAATAACTACACTGCAACCGTTATTTCACCCACCGAAATAACATCCAACTATCAAAGTGCTACCGTTAAAGATGCCGTAGCAGTTGACAGGACATGGAAAGCCTCATTGGATCGTTCATCCAAACCAATTTATAAATCGGATCAGCCGTTAGTTGACGCTTTATTTAATTTAAGTGTTGAGGAAGCATTAAAAAATATCGAAGCCGACAGCACGTTCCGAACCGGCGCACTTTGGGGCGGTGTATGGACGCGCGACATCAGCTACAGCATATTTCTGGCATTCGCATATCATGAACCGGAAGTGGCGAAAATCAGCCTGATGAAAAAGGTAAAACGCGGACGAATTATCCAGGACACAGGTTCCGGTGGCGCCTGGCCAATTTCCTCCGATCGCGTGATTTGGGCGACTGCTGCATGGGAAATTTATAAAGTAACAGGCGATAGAAATTGGTTGAAAGACTGTTTTGAAATTATTAAAAGCACCTTGGAGGATGATTGGAACACCCTGGCAAACAATGGAAGTGGATTGCTGAAAGGCGAATCTTCCTTTCTCGACTGGCGTGAACAAACCTATCCCAAATGGATGGATAATGCCGACATTTTTCTTTCTCAAAGCCTTGGAACGAATGTCGCACATTACAACGCGTTAACGATTGCAGCAAGAATGGCTGACGCACTCTATGGTGCAAATGCGGGCTACAAATTTCTGCAGAAGGCAATTGTAATTAAGGAAGCAATTAACAAAAATCTGTGGTTGGAGGATCGAGGGTTTTATGCGCAGTATCTTTACGGAAGAACAGACCTAACTGTATCTCCGCGCTTTGAGGCATTGGGAGAAGCGTTGGCAGTATTATTTGATGTGGCCGACAAAGAGAAAACAAAATCAATTTTTGAAAAATCCCCTGTAACTGATTTTGGTGTTACCTGCATTTATCCGCAAATTCCTGGTATCCCGCCCTATCATAACGATGCCATCTGGCCATTTGTGCAATCGTACTGGAACCTTGCCGCAGCAAAGGCCGGAAATGAAAAGGCGCTGACACATGGCCTTGCTTCGATTTACCGACCTGCTGCATTATTTCTAACCAACTACGAAAATATGGTCGCCACAACGGGCGATTTTAAAGGAACTGAAATTAATTCCGACCGGATGTTATGGAGCATGGCGGGAAATCTTGCTATGGTTCACAGGGTTTTTATGGGGATCTCATTTGAAGAAAACGGGATTACATTTAACCCTGTAATCCCCGGAGTGTATGGTGGAAAACGGTCCCTTTCAAATTTTAAATACCGAAATTCAATTTTAACTATTACCGTAAATGGATTTGGATGTAAAATTAAATCCATAACATTCGACGGAAAGAACCTGGAAAATGCATTTTTACCAGCAACCGTGGCAGGCTCACATACGGTTGAGATTGAGATGGACAACCATTCGTTCGATAGCGATAGTTTCCAGGTTTCGGCCAATCATTTTTCATTGGATTATCCTGTATTGAAGCGGGATTTAAACTCAATTTCCTGGTCAGTAATTGAAAAAGCAAAAAATTACATGGTTTATAAAAACGGTAAATTACTAAAAACGACAACAGATATAAATCTAGTAATAGATTCAGGTGAAACGGCCGAATACAAAGTGAGTGCAGTAGATGATTCAGCATGGGAAGGATTTACAAGTGAGCCTTTAGTGGTCATAAAGCCGCAAGGTTTAGGGATTGCTGAAGTAGAAGATTTCATTCCTAAATCACCAAATCCATATTCAGGTTATTCCGGTAAAGGATTTATTGAAATTTCAACCGGGCAGAATCATTCATTTAGGTTTGTCACAACCGTGAAAGAAGAAGGTCTCTATTTCGTGGATTTTCGCTATTCCAACGGCAGCGGCCCCTGGAATACTGAAAACAAATGCGCAATTCGCAGCCTGTATGTTAACGAGCACATGGAGGTTGTAGCATCCGGACCAACGGCAACGCTTGTTTTTCCTCAACGCGGAACCGGTACATGGTCTGACTGGGGATTTTCAAACGGCACAAAAGTCTGGCTTGCAAAAGGGGAAAATACGTTTATTCTCCGGTTTGATGAATGGAATACAAACATGAATATCGATGTAAATAAAGCTATGTTGGATTATATGCGGTTGATTAAATTATAATTAATGCGCATTAAATTAGCGTAAACCCTTCGTGTCCGGGTTTTTCGAAAGTAAGATTCTGAGAAACCAGGTTAACTCAATTTTCACCTCTTCGGTTAAAATTTGCAGATGTAATTCATTACTCTAAAGAAATTAAATTGTAGCGGTTATTCCCTCTCAATTCTTTCCCAAAATTCCATGATAAATCAGCTTACGAAAAAACAACTCACAGATATAGCCAACGAATACGGCACGCCGGTGTATGTCTACAACGCGAACAAAATTGAAGAACAATACTACAAACTCAAGGATGCCTTTAAAGCCCACCCAACAAGGATCTTCTATGCCTGCAAAGCGCTAACAAATATCAATATCCTAAAATACCTTCAAAAACTTGGTGCTTCCGTTGATTGCGTGAGTATTAATGAAGTAAAGCTTTCATTAAAAGCAGGATTTACTCCTGATCAGATATTGTTTACACCAAACTGTGTCGATTTTAATGAGATTGTTGAAGCAAAGGACTTAGAGGTTAAAATTAATATTGATAATATAGCCTTCCTCGAACAATTCGGCAACCGGTTCGGAGGTTCATATCCTGTTTGTATCCGGATTAATCCACATATCGAAGCCGGTGGAAACTATAAAATTTCAACCGGTCATATTGATAGCAAATTCGGAATTTCGATTCATCAACTGCGGCACATCGAACGCGTTGTAAAAAAAACAAACCTTCACGTTCACGGTTTGCATATGCATACCGGAAGCGAGATTAAGGATATCAACGTTTTCCTTCAGAGCCTTGAAGTTATGTTTAATATCGCGAGGTTTTTTGATCAGCTTGAATTTATTGACCTGGGAAGTGGATTCAAAGTGCCTTACAAAGACGACGATCCCGAAACCGATGTTGAAACATTGGGTAATAAATTGACCGAGGCCGTAAAAGAATTCGAAAGAGAATATGGCCGTCCACTAGAGATCTGGTTTGAACCTGGAAAATACCTTGTGAGTGAAAGCGGATCTTTTGTTGTGAAGGCAAATGTTGTAAAACAAACGACAGCGACCGTTTTCGTAGGTGTTAATTCAGGATTTAATCATCTCATTCGTCCAATGTTTTATGAGGCTTATCATAAAATCACGAATATTTCCAATCCGGAAGGAGCCGAACGGATTTACACTGTAGTCGGAAACATCTGTGAAACCGATACGTTCGCCTGGGATCGCGTGTTAAATGAAGTTAGGGAAAATGATCTCCTTTTATTTCATAATGCGGGGGCGTATGGATTTGAAATGAGCAGTAATTTTAATTCAAGATTAAAGCCTGCGGAAGTATTGGTGATTGACGGAAAAGCAAGTTTAATAAGGCGTCGGGATGAATTTGAGGATCTGCTTAGAAACCAGGTGGAGATAGAGATTTGATTTTGAAATTGGCATTCGGAATTTTACAACAGAGTTGTTTTGATAAGAGCCAATTCTTTGGACCCGGAAAACAGCATCCGCTAAAGATGACCGAAAGAAAAATCAGGTGAAATATCTTGCGGTCTTCACAGACTGAACGCCCGTTGATGCATAGTTGCGGGCGATTGTTGAAAGAAAAATCTCGGGTGACTGTGGGATAAATTTCAATTTGCGAACCGTTTCCATATCTTCCTGTTATTAATTGCAGTCTATTATTTTACACATTAACTAACCTCCAATGAAAACAATTCTCGTCACCGGCGGTACCGGCCTTGTTGGCTCTCACCTCGCCCCGATGCTCAAAAAGCAAGGCTGGAAAACGCATCTTTTAAGCACTTCCGGAAAGCATACCGATGGATGGGACGCTGCTTTTCGTTGGGATACAGAGAAGGGCGACATAGATTTTGCCGCTCTAACAGATGTAACCCATGTAATTCACCTCGCCGGTGCTGGTATTGCAGATAAACATTGGACGGAGGCGCGCAAAAAGCTGATCCTCGACAGTCGTGTAAAAAGTGCTGCATTGCTCCTGAATGCATTTAAATCGAGAAATCATCGTCTGGAAGCATTTGTAAGCTCATCGGCTGTTGGCTGGTACGGCGCGATCAATGATCCTATTCTGCATCACGAAATTGAGCCCGCAGCAAACGACTTCCTCGGAGAAACATGCCGTTTATGGGAAGCAGCAGCCGACAAATTTTCGGAAGTTGCCGACCGGATCGTTAAAATACGGACTGGCATTGTCCTCGCGAAAGAATCCGGTGCCTTACCCGAAATGTCGAAACCATTTAAATTCTTTGTCGGATCACCGCTCGGTTCAGGAAAACAGCAGATTCCGTGGATTCATATTGATGATATCTGCCGGGTTTATATTGAAGCGTTGACGAATGACAACTGGAAAGGACCTTTAAATGCAACAGCGACCGAACAGTGCACCAACAGGGAATTCTCAAAGCAACTGGCAAAAGTGATGCATCGCCCGTTATTACCTTTGACTGTCCCGTCATTTGTTTTAGTTGCGATTCTTGGCGAAATGAGCGATGCTGTGTTAAAAGGAAGCCGGATATCGAATGAGAAATTAAGAAGCCTCGGGTTTGAATTTAAATTCACTGATCTGAGAAAAGCTTTGGAGAATCTGATTTAGGGTGTTGATGTCTGGAACTAAGTACTAAGTGTTGTGTGTTAAGTGTTGAGTGTTAAGTGTTGAGTGTTGAGTGTTAAGTGTTGAGTTTTAAGTGTTAGGTATTAGGTATTGTGTATTACGGTTTAAGACAAAAGGATTTTGGTATTATTTAGTGTCTGTCCATAGAGTAAGGAGTCTGAACTATAGAGGCTTCTGATTAGGCGCACGACGGCTGAAAAAGCGCAGTCCCGTTTTGTGCGGGATGAGCATTTTTCAGACTA
>Ga0105044_10010942_pt1 | contig 12377 bp, 8 predicted proteins | sample MAT01_FD_78092 | JGI IMG/M metagenome (GOLD analysis project Ga0105044, IMG submission 78092) | Freshwater microbial communities from Lake Fryxell liftoff mats and glacier meltwater in Antarctica - MAT-01 | ecosystem: Environmental > Aquatic > Freshwater > Ice > Liftoff microbial mat | place...
GGCGCGCGCCAGAAGTGGTTCGACGAACGTTTCGGCATCGAGGACTTCAAGCGCTGGCTGGAGCAACGCGGCACCATCACGAAGGCGCGCGGAGGCGCGATGACGCTCACCAAGAAGGGCGAGCAGGGCCTGCGCACGACGGCCCTCGAACCGCTGTTCGCCGGGATGCGTCGCGGACTCGAAGGCGAGCACCGTGTCGCGTCGACGGGTTCGGGCGGCGAGCGCCAAGCCGAATCGCGCGCGTGGGAATTCGGCGACGAACTCGATCGTCTGGACCCCGTCGCGACGCTGAAGAGCGCAGCGCTTCGTGCCGGCATCGACGAGATCCAGATCACCGAGGACGACCTGCGTATCCACGAGGTCGAGCACGTGAGTTCGATGGCGACCGTCCTGCTCATCGACGTCTCGCACAGCATGATCCTCTACGGTGAGGACCGCATCACGCCTGCCAAGCAAGTCGCTCTGGCGCTGTGCGAATTGATCACCACGCGTTTCCCGAAAGACTCGCTCGACGTGTGCCTCTTCGGAGACACGGCGTGGCGCGTTTCGATGGACGAGATCCCGTACCTCTCGGCGGGGCCATATCACACGAACACGCGCGACGGACTGCGCCTCGCGCGCGACATTCTCCGCAAGACGCGCCAGCAGAATCGGCAGATCGTGATGCTGACGGACGGCAAGCCGTCGGCGCTGACCGAGCCCGACGGCGAGATCTACAAGAACCCTTTCGGCCTCGACCGCCGTGTCGTGAACAAGACGCTGGAGGAAGCGGAAGCATGCCGCCGGCTCAACATTCCGATCACGACGTTCATGCTGACGAGCGACCCGCTTCTGGTGGAATTCGTCGAGGAATTCACGCGCGTGAACCACGGGCGAGCCTACTACTCGGAGCTCGACCGTCTGGGCTCGTTCGTCTTGGTCGACTACGTTCGAAATCGACGCGGTCGCGTACGCTGAGGTAGAGCTTCGTTGCGGCGCGACTCGCGGAGCGGCACGCTCTGTGGCCCCGATGGTACGCGTACGACTCGTCACGACTCCGATGTGGTCCGAGGAACACCTCGTCGCCGCACTCGCTCAAGTCGACTTCCAAACCGTCGAGGTCAACCGCTCTCCCGTCGCGCTCGAGTCATGGCGCGGAACGCCGCTCGGCGTCGAGGCGTCGCTCGTCCTGCGTCGGCGTCACCTCAGCGCGGCCAGCGACGATCTCGGCTTCGTGCGCAACGATCGCGGTTCGTTCGAGATGATCCTGTCGGAGGGGAACTTCTTCCGTTTCGACCGGCGCTGGATCGAGGACCTGGCACGACGGCACGACGAACTCGCCGCGGCCGCGGGTCGGTCTGCACCGGCCAATTTGCCCGGTTGGGAGAAGCGCTATCTCGGAGCGACCGGCCCCGGCGGTTCGGCTCACCTCCCCACGAATCCAGGACCGCCGCACGATGCGCGCACACGTCCCGACGCGGCGCACCAAGTGCAGAGCGCATCGCGCGCTCGCGCCGAGGCCGCGACGACCCTCGACGAGCTGCGCAAGAAGCAGAAACGTGCCGACGGACCCGGCTGCATCGTGGGCCTGGTCGCCCCGCTGGCGATCTGGGGGCTGCTCGCAACCGGAGACTCGGGCTTCCAAAACCCCGGTGCCTTCTTCGGCGTGGTCCTGCCGTTGTGGCTCGCGTACGCAGTCTTTCGCGGCGTGCGCATCGCGCGGCGCACTCAGCACGCAGCCAAGGAACTGCTCGAGCGCCTGCCGTCCGGCTCGGCCGCGAAAGACACGGCGCAGGAGTACCTGCGTTCGAAGCTCAAGCCGGCTGGGGGCAAGTTCGAGGACTCCGTGGTCAAGGACCTATTGAAGGCCCTGCGCGAGCAGCAGAACTGATCCTCGTCGCGTGTTTCAGAGCCCGTGAGAATTCACGGACTTGCGCGGGGCGGAGCGGCGCGACTCGTTCTCGAGAGACGCAAGGCCTGTCAGTCGAGGCCGAAGGGCGGATAACGGTCGGTGAGACCGAAGTACCACGCGTTCATGCGCGTCTGCCAGCGCGTGCAACCGAGGAGGAAATCGAACAGACCGCGCGGCTGACTTCCGGTGAGCAGCACGGCCCAGCAACCGATCCACGCCGCGAACAGCATGACGATGCCGAGGAACCAAAAGATGATCAGGTGCGGCAAGAGCAACAAGACCTTCGGGAGGAAGAACAAGATCCCGCACACGGCGAGGAGGCGCGACGAAGTCTCGGGATACTCGGCTTCGACTCGAACGGGATAGAAGGACGTCGACATGGGGGGAAGAGCTCGGATTCAGGACGGCTGGAACGCGTACTCGGCCGCGAGCTTACCGAAGGTCGTTGGGCGGGCGAGACCGGCTCGAACGCCGCCGCGCGCGGTGTCCCGTTTTCCGCGCTGAAATGAGCCATTCGGCGCGAAGGGCGCGCGGATCGACAGCGAAGCCCTTACGATCGCTCTCCAATTGACCACCCCCGCGATTTCTCGACCTGAAGATGCCGGCTCGCCCCAAAGCGGCGCGTCGTTCAACGTGCTGCCGCTCTCACCGGCGACGCTGGAGAACCTCGTCGCTCTCGGCTACCACACGATGACGCCGATTCAGGCTGCGAGCTTGCCTCTCGCGCTCGCGGGTCACGATTTGATCGCGCAGGCGAAAACGGGTAGCGGCAAGACGGCCGCATTCGCGTTGTCGCTGCTTTCACGGCTCGACGGGCGCTATTTCGCGGTCCAAGCGCTCGTCTTGTGTCCGACGCGCGAACTCGCCGACCAAGTCGCGACCGAGATCCGACGGCTCGCGCGGGCCGAGGAGAACCTGAAGATCCTGACCTTGTGCGGCGGATCGCCCATCCGTCCGCAGCTCGCGAGCCTCGAACACGGAGCGCACGTCGTCGTCGGAACGCCGGGACGCGTGATGGATCACCTCCAGCGCGACAGCCTGCGCCTCGATGCGTTGCGCACGCTCGTCCTCGACGAAGCCGACCGCATGCTCGACATGGGCTTCTACGGCGACATCGTCACCGTCGCGGAGCAATGCCCGGTCGAGCGGCAGACGCTGCTCTTCTCAGCGACGTATCCCGACGGCATCGTGCGTTTGAGCCGGCAATTCCTGCGTGAACCACACCAGGTCAAGCTGCTCGAGCAGCACGCCGCCACGAAGATCCGACAGCGTTTCTACGAGGTCGACGAGATGGCTCGCCTGCAGGCGGTTCCGCGTCTGCTGCGCCACTTCCGGCCGGTGCGCACGCTCGCGTTCTGCAACACGAAGGTCCAGTGCCGTGACCTCGTCGAGGTCCTGCGCGCCGACGGTTTCGTGGCGCTCGCACTGCATGGCGACCTCGATCAACGCGAGCGCGACCAAGTGCTCGTCCAGTTCGCCAACAAGAGCTGCTCGGTCTTGGTCGCGACCGACGTCGCCGCGCGCGGGCTCGACATCGACGGCCTCGAGGCGGTCGTGAACGTCGACGTCACGCGCGATCCCGAGGTCCACGTGCACCGGATCGGTCGAACCGGTCGCGTCGACGAAGAGGGTTGGGCGCTGACGCTCGTCGGTCCGCGCGACGCCGGCAATCTCCAGCGCATCGAGGACATGCAGGGCGGCGCGGCGACGGAGTTGCGGTCGCTGTCCGAGCTCGAACCCAAGGGTCACGGTCCGCTCGTGCCGCCGATGGTGACGCTGCAGATCCTCGGCGGGCGCAAAGAGAAGATTCGCCCGGGCGACGTGCTCGGCGCCTTGACGGGCGAGGCCGGTTTCGAAGCTTCGAACGTGGGCAAGATCACCGTGAACGATTCGGCGACCTACGTCGCGGTCGATCGTCGCATCGGCGAGCGCGCGCTCCAGGCCCTCATGAGCGGCAAGGTCAAGGGTCGCACGGTGCGCGTACGCATGCTGCGCGCCGACGAAGACTGAATCAGAACGCCCGACGCCATCCTCGCGCTCTTGTCCAAGGTCACGCCCACGCCGATCGATTGGTACGACGTGCCGCGGCTCTACGACGTCGTGTTCGACGTCGGGACCGCGCAAGAGACGGATTTCCTCGAGGCTGCTGCACTGCGGTACGGACGCTCGAATGGCCGGCGCGTGCTCGAGCCCGCGTGCGGCAGCGGCCGACTGGTGGCCGAGTTCGCGCGCCGAGGATGGAACGTCCGCGGGTTCGACCGCAACGAGAACATGCTCGCGTACGCACGCCAGCGACTCGCGCGAGCTGGACTGTCCGCGGACCTCGTCGCAGGTGAGATGGCGGACTTCACGGTCCCCCATCCCGTCGATCTCGCGCACTGCCTCGTCTCGACGTTCAAGTACTTGCTCGACGAGGACAGCGCGCGCTCGCACCTCACGGCGATCGCGCGAGCACTCGCGCCGGGCGGCATCTACGTCTTGGGACTGCACCTCACCTCGTACGACCGCTTGTTGGACGAGCGCGAGCGCTGGGTGGAAACGCGTGACGGGATCACGGTGACTTCCGACATGCGCGTCGGCCGGCCGAATCGGAGGACGCGCCTCGAGCCCGTCGTCACGCGCATCACGGAGGTCGAGGGAACGACGACGCGCGAGTACGAAGCGGCCTGGAATTTTCGCACGTATGGTGCGGGTCAGCTGCGCACTTTGATCGAGGCCAGCCCGCTGCTCGAGCTCGTCGGCTTGCACGACTTCGACTACCACCTCGGCCGCAAGAGCATTTGGACCGATGGTCGACTCGACAAGGTGCTCGTTTTGCGCCGGAATTGACCGCTTGCGGCCTGATCGCGGAACGTGCGCCCCCACCCCCGGGGATCTTTGGCGGGGCGCGCGTCGTGGTGCTTGCTCTCGCGTCCGACGAAGCCTCGGAAGCCTGCAACCCCAATGAAGACGACGAAGACCGCATCGACCTGGATCCCGCATTCGGTCCGCCAAGCCTCGGACTCCGGTTCATTCAGGGAGCAGGACCCGAGAGCGTCCAGGCCGCCCACGCGTCCAGATCGTGGACCGCGGAACCGTTCTCGTCGACACGGGAGCGCAGGATGCACTTCGCACGCCACAACGCTCGAGCCGGTGCGAGTCCTTGCTTCCACAGGCCTGCGTAGAACTCGCTCATCAGCTCGGAGGTCGCCGCGTCGGGAACGGGCCACAGCGAGCACAACACTTGACGCGCTCCCGCGATGCGTGCCGCGCGCTGCAATCCGTCGGCCGCGCGACCCGTTCGGTGCGTACCCAACGCGCTCTCGCACGCCGAGAACACGGCCAGCGAACAGCGCGAGAGATCCCAACTCGCGAGCTCCTCGCCATCGAGCGACCCCACTCGACGACCGAGGGAGTCGGAGTCCGCGGCAATGCCCGCGAGGGCGAGTCCAGAGAAGGAGAGCGGCGACAGTGCCAGCCGCTCGCGATCGCGCTCTTCCAATGGGGTGATCCCGTCACGGATGCGTGCGACGTCGGCGGCGAGCATCAACGCCGCTGGAGCTGTCCACCCGTGAGTCGCGATGTGCAAATGACGGGCACGCACGGCCGCGGCACGCAACATGGGCTCGCTGGCGCGCGCGCCCGTGAGCAACAGTTGACCCTCGGGAGGCCCGGGCCAGAGCTCGGCCAGTCTCTCGATTTCGATCCGCGTCGCCGGGAGCGCCGGGAACGCGGGCCGAGCACTCGTGCGCGAACTCCAAATCGCGGGGCCCGACTCCGGATCGAACTCCGCTGCTCCGTAATCGACGTCGCCCACGGCGACGAGGAGACCCTCTTCGTCCGGCTCCTGAGTCGGCTCGCACAACTCCACGAGGGTCTCGTGAACCTCGATGGCAAAGCGGTCGCCGACGACACCAACGCCATCCCCGGGACCGTCCGGCAAGCCATCCAACGGCACGAACGCGAGCATGCCGTCGAGGGTCATGTGCAATTGCCCCACCCCCTCGAGAGCGGTGGCCAGAGGATCGAGCACGAGTTCTCGAACGAGGATTCCCGCAGAGCGCGGCGAGAGCCCCGGGTCCGCCGTCGCACCGGCGAGTCCGCGACTCGACGCTCCACCTACGATGGTCGCACGCCACGCTTCGATCGCTTTTTCGATTCTGCCCCAGGGACCGAGGTGAATGCGAACCGGAGGTCCTTCCGCGCGCAAAACGAAGGCCATGAGTTGGAACTCACGGCCGAGACGCGCGGACTCGTTCGCATCGACTCGATCACGAGTGGTCACGAAGGACACACAAGCACTCTGCGTCCCGAGGCGAGTCCGCACACAATCGAGGTCGAAGTGTGCGTACGAATCGCTCGTGGTCGGCGCGAACGCGAGGAGGATCTCGCGCTCGAGTCGTGCGCGTTCGCCCACACTCGCGGCGAGTTCCTCGCTCGAGTCCGCCGCTCGGGCGAGCTGCGTGATCCGCGATCCGAGGTCCGCCAATCGCTCTGCTGCCTGGCTGGTCACGTCGGCCGTCAGTGCTCTCCGAAGCGTCGCTGCGCGGGCCAAGGGAAGCTGCCGCAACAACTGGTCGACGCGCAGGATCGCGAGGTCGAGTTCGGGCAGCGGTTTGGATCGCGTGATGCTGACCACCGCCTGCAACGAAGTGCGCAGCTCTCTCGAAAGATTGTCCGCCTCGCGCACGGACAGGTGATTCCAATGAAGTGCGACTTGATTCTCGATGTCAGCCAAGATACTGCGGAGGATCTCGGGTAATCGCGCGACCTCACCACGGCGCGCGAGGATGTCTGCGAATTGCGAGCGCGTGTGGAGCGTGTCGATCACGTCCAAGCCCTCACTGTTCGGAGCGTTCAGATCTTGCTCGAGTTGCCATAGCGCACCCTCGAGATCGCCGGCCTCGGTGCGCACGAAAGCGAGATCGCTACGGATGACGTGGATAAAGTATGCGTTTGGCGCTGGGTCCTGCAGCAGGCACACGAGGGCTTCACTGAGGAGGTCCTCGGCCTCGTCGGAGCGCCCCATCTCGATGAGAGTGGACGCCATGTTCACCTGGATTCGCGCCCGGAGCGCGCCTCCGGGATCGGACGCATCGTTCAGGGACGAGAACACTTGCTGCTGCAATTCCAAGCATCCCGCGTGATCGCCAGCGCGCCGCCTCTCCTCGGCCAAGTTCGACATGGCCATGGCCAAGGTGGGATGTCCGGGTGGAACCACTCCGGACAGTCCCGCTACGGCGAGTTCGAGCATGGATCGCGCGCCCTGTCCGTCGCCGAGTTGACCCAGCACGTTCGACAGATTGATCCGCAGTGCTTCGAGGTCCAGCGAGCCCGCCGGCAGGCGTTGCACGCGCCTCACGAGTTGCGCTTCCATCAAGTCGCGCGATTCCAGGAACTCTCCCTGCGCGGCCAGAGTCGAGCCGAGGAGGTCGGCCAACTGCATGGCTTCGAGCGAATCCGAACCCAGCGCATGCTCGACTCTCGGCAGCAGGCGCTCCGCGAGCGATCGAGCAGCCGAATACTCCCCACATTGCCGAAAGACCTCGGCCGCGCGCATCTGCGACTTGAGCAGTTGGACCGAGTCTTCGGCGAGCCGCGCCTCCAGGCTCGAGATCGCCGCATCGATGAGGCTTCGGGCGCGATCACACTCGCCGATCCGCGAGCAGAGGATGGCGAAGTTGAGACGTGCGCCCGCGACCTCGATGGATTCAGGACCCAACTCGAGTTCCGCTGCGCGCAACGACGATTCGTGCTCGTCCCGGGCGCCAGCCAGATCGCCGGAGCGAAGCAGCATTTCCGCCAGATTCGTGCGCAGCGTCGCACGCAAATGTCGGCCGGCGGGCGTATTCACCCACGCGCTCGTCAGCAGTGCTCGGAACTCGCGGATCGCCTCGTCGTGTCGACCGAGGACGGCCAGACCGGAAGCGAGGTTGGCTCGAGCTATCACCAATTCCCTCGATTCCGGCGGCAGGACCGCCGTGAGTGCCGCGAGCGACTCCCGCTTGATCTCGACGGATCCCTCGACGTCGCCGAGCTCCTGCATGACCATCGCGAGTTGCAGTCGAGCCCGATGTACGTCGCGATGATCGGGTGACAGAGTCCGCTCACGCTGCTTCGCGATGTGGGAATAGGCACGCGAGGCCGATTCCATCTCACCGTTTTCGTAGGCCGTTCCGGCGAGCGTCCACAGGCTTTCGGCGAGAAGGAGACTTCGACCTTCCTGGTCGGTATCGAGTATCTCGTCCACCGATTGCGCGAGCTGCACGGCGCGAGCCTCGGTATCAGCTACCGCCTGGCCCCTGACGCCGCTCGACAGTTCGTCCTTCAGTTGCTCGTGGAGCGATCGCGCGGCGTCGCTCTCGTAAGTCGATGTGATCTGGATTTCGCAGCGACCCGCACGGCCTCGCGCTCGAATCAGAACGGGCTCGTTCAGGGCCAATTCGCACTGCACCAACGCGGTCGTGCCGTCACCTCCATTGTCGTCGGTGAGCGCGGCACGCCCGTTGATCTCCACGATCAGACTGGGGTCGATGTCGGACGATCGACACCAGATCCAGGCCGTGCAGGACCTGGGCGCACGCCAAGTGAAAGCCTTTTCCGCCAGTGCTGACTCGCCTGCGCCTGAGATCTCCAGAGTGAAAACGACGCGTTCCTCGGCTTGAATCGGCGTTGGATCCAGGACGGGTGGTCCTGCGAGCACGGAGACCAGGCCGAACGAGAACAGACTGGCAAGCGACATATCGGGAGCCTCGCGCGGGGAAGTGGAAGAGCTCCTAGGATAGCGAGGTCGTCGCGTGGATCGCCCTGGACCACTCCGGTGGCTGATTCTGGGCACGATCGAACTCGGCGCCACGCCTCTTGCTGTTCGAGCATCTTCTTCCCGCCGCTCCCATCACGAACAGGTATGCACATGCACAGTACTTCGTCTCGCATCCTTCCCGCAGTACTCCTGGCTACTCTGATCGCGAGCGCCGCCGACGCGCAGTCCTGTCCGCCCGAATGGTCCGATCGCTTCACGAGCATGGACCTCCAGGGAAGCAGCGCGCGCGCCGCGCTCGTGTGGGACGACGACGGGGCCGGACCGAATCCCTCTGCGCTCTACATGGGAGGCTTCTTCGGCGAGGCCGGTGGTAAGTTGTTGAACGGGATCGGGCGATTCGACGGCCGCTCCTGGAGCATACTTTCGACCGGGTTCGGAGGATCGAGCGGGCAGACGTGCGCCGCGCTCGCGGTCTTCGACGACGACGGCCCGGGGCCTCGCACGACGGCGCTCTACGCGGCGGGGCAGTTCTTGCAAGCGGGCGGCGTTCCCGCCAACTGGATCGCGCGCTGGGACGGCACGAGTTGGGTAGCGCTGGGTGCGGGCCTCGACGCTACCGGTGCTTCCGGCTTTCCGTATGCCCAGGCTCTGTGCGTCTTCGACGAGGACGGAGCAGGTTCCAACTTGCCCGCGCTCTTCGTGGGGGGATACTTCACGAGCGCGAGCGGCGTCGCATCGCGCGTTGGGGACGCCCGATCTGCAACGTGGTCGCGTTCTGTGCGGGGGACGGTACTTCCGCCACGCCGTGCCCCTGCGCCAACTCCGGCGCGAGCGGACACGGTTGCGCGAGCTCCGTATTCGCCGCTGGCGCTCGACTCCAGGCCACGGGGAATCCGAGCCTGGGCGCGGACACACTAATTCTCTCCGGGAGCACGATGCCCAACAGTTTTGCTCTGTACTTCCAGGGGACTACGCAGGTCGCGAGCGGCAACGGCTCCCACTTCGGCGACGGGCTACGCTGCGCGGGCGGATCCGTGATTCGTCTCGGCACGAAGCTCAACGCGGCCAACTCGTCGTCGTACCCCGTCGGCGGCGACCTCCCGATCTCCGTGAGGGGCATGGTGACGGGAGTAGGCACCGTGCACACGTATCAGGTCTCGTACCGCAATGCCGCGGCGTTCTGCAATCCGGAGACCTACAACCTCTCGAACGGACTCTCGATCACGTGGTGTGTATGAGCGATCTGGAGGCTCGCGTGAGTCCGCACCTGGTCGGCGAACCGGCGCCGCGTATCGTGTCAGCATGGCGAGTACGAACGAGGGGGAGTACGTGCTGGGAACCGGTGACGACGAACTGCAGCGCTTGGGTCTGCAGCATCGGCTCTGGTCGGACGCGGCGCACGCGGCCTGGAAACGCGCGAGCGTAGGGCCCGGCCAGCGCGTCCTCGACGTCGGGGCCGGACCCGGGTACGCGGCCTTCGATTTGGCACAGATGGTCCAAAGTCACGGCCGCGTTCATGCGATCGACGAGTCGCAATCGTTCATCGAGCACGTGCGGGCGCAAGCCGCCGCGCGCGGGCTCACCCAACTCACGGCGACGGTCGGCGACGTGCAGCGCGTCGAGGAAGCCCTCGGCGGCGAGCGCTACTTCGACGCGGCTTATGCCCGTTGGGTGCTGTGTTTCGTGCCCGATCCCGCGAGCGTCGTGGCCGGCGTCGCTCGCAGCTTGCGGCCGGGTGGCCGCTTCGTGGTGCAGGACTACTTCAACTACGCGGCGATGACGTGCGCACCGCGGCGCGAGTCCTACGCCGTCGTCGTCGCCGCGACCGCGCGTTCTTGGCGCGCGCGGGGCGGCGATCCCGACGTCGTCGGTCGCCTGCCGAAGATGCTGCGCGAGCACGGATTCGTGATCGAACACCTCGACTCGCACCAACGTCTCGCTCGACCGGGCGAGAGCATGTGGCACTGGGTCGCGTCGTGGTGGCACAACTTCGTGCCGAAGCTCGTGGAGATGGGCGAGATCACAGCTGACGACGCGCGGCGCTTCTTCGAGGAATTCGACGGACCGCGCTCCGATCTCGATTTTGCCGTCCTGCCCAACGTCTACGAGATCGTGGCGCGCAAGGTCTGAAGTTCGCGGGAATCGACCGGGCCCGAGGATGAGGTCAGCGCCGATCCGGCGATGGTCGGCCATCGGATCCCACGCCGCCGCTGACGCCGCGCGAGATCGCGCGTATCCTTTCCGCCCTCAATGACGATTCTGACCCTCGATTCCGTGCAGAAACACTTCGGCGCCCAGGCCGTCCTGCGCGGCGCTTCGTTGCGCCTCGCGGCGGGCGAAAAGGTCGGCATGGTCGGGCGCAACGGCGGCGGCAAGTCGACGCTCTTGCGTCTCATCGAAGGCCTCGACCACCCCGATTGGGGCACGGTGCAGGTCGCAGCAGGCATGCGCGTCGCGCACGTCACGCAACGGCCCGATTTCCCGGTCGGCATGACCGTGCGCGGTTGGGTCGAGTCGGGGCTCGACGAATTGCACGCTGCGATGAGCGAGCTCGATGAAGTGAACCACGCGACGAGCGAAGCGTCGGGTGAAGACCTCGAGCGGCTGATGAAACGTCACGACATCCTCAGCGAGCGCATCGATCACCTCGGCGGATGGGACACGGGTCGCCGCGTCGAGACGGTGCTTTCGGGCATCGGGCTCGCGGAGATGTTCTGGGATCGCGAGGCGCGCACGCTGTCCGGCGGCGAGAAGAGTCGCACGGCTCTCGCCCGGGAGCTCGTCGCGGGCAGCGATCTCCTCTTGCTCGACGAACCGACGAACCACCTCGATCTCGAAGGTATCGAGTGGATCGAGTCGTTCCTCCACGAGCTGAAGAGCGCCGTGCTCGTCGTCAGCCACGACCGTCGTCTGTTGGCGCGCGCCGTCGACTCGATCCTCGAGCTCGAACGCGGCGAGCTGTCGCGCTATCCGGGCAACTACGATCGCTACGTCGAGATCAAGGAGGAGCGTCACACCTCCGAGTTGCGCGCGTTCGAGCAGCAACAAGATTTCCTGCGCAAGGAAGAGCAGTTCATCCGCCAGCACATGGGCAGCCAGCGGACGGCCGAAGCGAAAGGTCGGCAGAAGAAGCTCGAGAACATCGAGCGGCTCCAGAAGCCGTTCCACGACGTGCGCAAGCCCGTGATCCGCCCGCCGAAGGCCGACCGCGCCGGCGAGATGGTGCTCGAAGCGCGCGAATTGTCCGGCGGATACGGCACGAAAGTGATCTTCTCCGGCGCGAGCTTCCGCATCGCGCGCGGCGAACGCATCGGCATCGTCGGCAAGAACGGTGCGGGCAAGACGACCATGCTGCGCATCCTCGCCGGCCGCGCACAGCCGATGGGCGGCCAACTCGAGTTCGGCCACCGCGCCGCGTGTGGGTATCACGACCAGGACACGAGTGCCTTGTCGGACGACGCGACGCCGTTCATCACGATGCGTCGCGCTTGGCCGCAGATGACCGACCAGGAGATCCGCGACCACTTGGCGAAGTTCCTGTTCCGTGGAAACGACGTGGATGCCGAGGTTCGCACGCTGTCGGGCGGCGAGCGCGCGCGTCTGTGCCTCGCGCGGCTCGTGCTGTCGAGCCCGAGTTGGCTGGCGATGGACGAACCGACGAACCACTTGGATCTCGCGGCGCGGACGGCCCTCGAGGAGATGTTGAGCGAGTTCCAGGGCGCACTCGTCGTGGTGAGTCACGAC
>Ga0105044_10010943_pt1 | contig 12376 bp, 13 predicted proteins | sample MAT01_FD_78092 | JGI IMG/M metagenome (GOLD analysis project Ga0105044, IMG submission 78092) | Freshwater microbial communities from Lake Fryxell liftoff mats and glacier meltwater in Antarctica - MAT-01 | ecosystem: Environmental > Aquatic > Freshwater > Ice > Liftoff microbial mat | place...
AAGGTTTTGCAGATCTCTCAGGTCGATTGACAATAGGATCCGCCACTTCAAACTCCGTGGTCTTAGAGGGTAAGCATATTCGCCCTTTGCATGCACAAATCAGAATGGAGGGAGACGAAGTCATTTTAGAGGATTTTACTCGAGCCTCCACTCATTCGCTCCTTGCGAATTCAGAGATCTCACTGGGAGATTTCAGCCTCAATATTTGTGCAGAATCCGAATTTTGGACCGCCTATCACGCAATTATTTTAGATTCATTTCGAGAGATTCTTAAAGCTCAAGGTAGTTTCGACTTTTCGCAAGCCATACATCAACTACAGAAGGATATTTTTTTCGGACGAAATATTCCAACTCATCTGGTTGATAAACTGAGATCCATTCACGGTGAGTTTGAATTGCTAGGGCCAATGGAGCGCCTCCTCGGCCTCGAATCAGTTTCGGACGTACTGGTGGAGCGCTTTGATCGAATTTGGGTTGAAGAATTGGGATCTTTAAGACTCAGCAGCGAGAGCTTTTCATCAGAGGAGGCTTATAGAATCTATATTCATAATCTTTTGGCAAAACTTCAGAAATCAATTGATGAGGTCCATCCCTTTCTAGACTTTTCACTGCCAGATGGATCGCGAGGCCATCTCGTCGGAGAGCCGATTAGTCCGAACGCATTCTATCTCTCCATTCGTAAACCTCGAAGCCTAGCTTGGACTCTCGGACAATTATCGGATCTTGGAATGATTGATCGAAATCAAATGTTCGCACTTCAGAACGCATTAAAGGAAAAAAAGAATATTCTGATTTCAGGAGCTACGGGTTCAGGCAAAACGACGCTGCTCAAAGCCTGCTTATTAGAGATATCAACGATCGAGCGAGTGATTGTGCTCGAGGATACGCCGGAGCTGAAGGTCGATAGGATGAATACCGTCTATTTGCAAACTCGTACGGATGCTCGCTCCAGTCTGCCGCGTATTTCCTTAAGTGAACTTGTTCGGCAATCGCTTCGGATGCGAGCGGATCGTCTAGTTCTAGGAGAGGTGCGTAGTGTCGAGGCACTTGATTTACTCCATGCCATGAACACCGGACATCAGGGATGTCTTGGGAGTCTTCACGCGAATTCTAGTCGTGATGCACTGGGCAGATTAGAGGGACTGATACAGATGGCTGAAGGGAGTCTTTCAGAAGTATCTACGCGCGATCTTATCTCTAGAAATATTTATCTGATCCTTCACTGCAGTAAAAAGGAAGGCATTCGAAAAATTTCAGAAATGGCTTGGGTTCGGGGCATCGATGGCGATCGAATTCTTCTAGAGGTCCTTGAGTCATGAATAGACTGGGAACAGAGGACCTGATCGATTTGTCGGATGCACTTCATTTGGGACTCCTCGCCGGCAAAGACCTTCAGACCAGTCTAGGGTGGTTGGAGATAAATGCCGTATCGAAGTCTGCTCGTGATTTTTGCAGCCGACTCAGAAAGTTAGCACGCACAACGAACTGGGAGGAGAGCCTGCTCCTACTAGAGATTGAACGGAGTCGACCTGAGCAAAGAATCTTCGTTGAAATCTTATCTCAATCTCGAAAAGGCTCTCTTCATCTCTCGCAGCTTCTAAAAGTCTTCTCAGGTTCAATTAAAATGTTGAACAAACTACAGAAGCGCCAAAGAAGTCTGCTCTTTGTCTCAAAATTCCAGGCAGGAGTGGGGCTCTTTACTGCGATTCTCTTTGGAATCATTCTTCCGATTCTTTCGCCAACCCTGTTTCCTTCATTTGCTCATTTTGGAAGGCTCGATCTCGGGCTAGTCGGGTTCTCAGGAATATTAATTGGATTCGTGGCGCTTTATTGGATGGGCTTAAAGCCAAAAAGGAATTTCCAAGATATCCTTCATAGAGTTTTTTTCTGGATTTTTCTTTCTGTATTCATTCAATCCGGAATGGATCTTAACTCCGCATGGCAGAAGTCTGTCTTGGCTCTTAACTTTCCTCCGGATATACGAGATAAATTTGATTTGCGAAAAGCAAACTTTGAGGGTTTTGGAAAATTTATTGAAGAATTGGAAACCACTTTACCAATGGATTGGCGCAAAGGCCTCGTAGGGCTTCGGTGGGTTCATTCTCAAGGCTTTGGACTTTCTAGTTATTTGAAGGATCTGGCTCATGACCAATCGGAGGAAGTTTTTTTTCGCTGGGATGATGAGATCCGCAAGCTGAGTACCTTATCGATTCTTCCTATGACTCTGTTCATTTTTCCATCGGTCATGTTCTTACTCGTCGGTCCACGTTTCTTGGAAATACTTCAATGAAAGCGATCCAATTGATAAGAATCTGGGACTCTCGAACTGCTAAAATCAGAACGCATTTTTTCCTGAGGAAAGAGATTTTAATTGGAGCAGATCGGTCGAGCCATCTTCGCCTAAAAGACGTTCGCGGATTCGAGGCAAAAATAAACTTTGATACGCAGACAATCAGACGTTTGGATCAAAGCGATGTGGAGAAATTGGAATTGGGGGGGATTTTTCAATTAGGACCCTATGCCCTGCACTGGAGATCATTTAAGTTTGCTGAATATTCTAGTAGGAGAAGGCTGATTGGAATGATTCTCCTTCTTACATTTTTCTTGGGATCATTGATTTGGCTCCAGTTTCGCGAGAGCCCTCAGTGCCCAGCCATCGGAAAAATTTCAATAAACTTTGAGCGAGCTCTTCGCGAAGAGATCTATGTTAAAGCGCGGGTAGAACTCAATCAGTTGAAGCAAGACTATTTGAGTCTAACTAAAAGTGCAGCTTGCGCGGAAGGAGTCGAGGCGAAAAAACTTGAGGCCAGATTCTGGACAGCAGTATTGCAACAAAGTCTGGACCTGAAGGATGCGAATGCCGTTGCTCAAAACTTTTTGGAACTAAAAAAGCTGAGCTTGAAAGATCGTCGAGAGCAGCTGCTCGAAAGGCGAGTGATTGACCTGGCACGAGAGGTCTATTTGGATGGTTACCGAGCCGAAGACCAGGACTTTGAAAAGGGGTTAGAACTCATGGAGAAAGCTCGCGAAATCTGTAGGGCCATTCATCTCCCACCCGACTGCTTTAAAGGGGCATCGTCCAAGAAAAACGCCAATATTTAGGGTGTTTAAGTCGCTCAGATCCACAAATCTTTCCATCACTGTCTTTAAATGAACAACGCATCAGGTCTCTTGTGAAAACTTGATGCTTGGTCGCAACGGGGATTTGACGTTTTAAAACTCTGGGATTGCCCCCCACCTTGCCCGGGAAAGCTGGAGGGATATTTTTTTGAAGGCTAGCCGCGAGTGGAACCGCCCTGCAAAAATTTCAATGTTGAGCCCTCATTGCAATGGGCCGTTGTTTTGGTATATATATAGTGTATAATTAAATATATATGAAACATACATCAAAGCCCCCGACTCAATTCAACTTGACCATGACTCCGGAATTTATCATGCATCTTTCGGAGTTTATGAAAAAGAGGGGCATTTCTCAAAAAACAGAAGCCATTCGCGTTGCGGTTCGAGAGGCTTGTGAGAAGCTCACCAAATCGAACGTCGGCTTTGATTTTCGAACTTGGCTTGGCGCGGGCCTTAAGGTTTCTCCTAATCCAAAGCTAAAATTTAGGTCTGAAAATGACCTCTGGAAGTAGACGAAAATGATTATTGATACTTCGGTGGTGCTGGCGGTTTTTTTTAATGAAAAATATGGAGCGTGGGCGGCAGACAAGCTTGAGCATTATAAAACAGAAGCCAAGATGAGCGTTGTGAATCTAAGCGAATGTCTTATCCTCATCAGAGATCGTCAGCCGCGAGACTTCGAAGATCTCAAAGAGCGGTTAGTGAACGGTCCCATTGAGTTTGTCTCACCTTCAACAGTGCAAGCTGTAATTGCTGCTGAGGCTCGGTTAAAATATTCCAAGTTGAACTTAGGCGACTGCTTTGCTTATGCACTCGCAAAAGATTTAAAGGACGCCATTCTTAGTCTTGATATCGCATTTAAGCGGACTGATATAAAAACTATTTTGCCCCTCTAAACCTGATACCCGCCCGCTAAGCCCCATTTTCTGACGCTAGACCCCACCTATATGTGTTTCTAGCGCATTTTAGTCTAGATTTGCTGGCATACAGCTTGCAGAATTCAGATCTTAATGCGGAGCGACCTGAACATAGCCAGAATCTTTGCACTTCAGTTTTTACTCGGATTTGCCTTGCTGCAAAGTTCGTCCACATTCGCGGATTGCTACAAAGTAGTCAGAACTCTCGCGGGCGATCAGCACGTTGTCACTTTTATTGCCCATTCGGCGCTCTCGCCCTCCCTCATTTTTTATAAGGGCCCTGAGATCAATGCGGAGAACTTTCCTCGCAGTTTAATCGCAGAATCACAAAGCGATGCCCAGATCTTGAGGAGCCTTGCGAACGGAGATTTGCAATTCATCTATGACGATAAAAATGGAGTGGGCGCAATCGTGAGCCTTGTAGGCCTTCCCCATAAAAAACTATCGGCGAGAATTGACGAGTTGGGTGATCGAGTAATTTTGGGCGGAACTCGGTACGAAGTCAGGACGATTGCAGCTGCAAAAGAATTCGTAAGGGTCAATTCAATTCATTTGAAAGACTTTGACGGGCCCAATGTGCAGGACACGTATTTTCGACTCCAGTTCGTCCTATCTGACGAGCAAGATTAAGAAAAAAGCCGTCCTTGAGAATCCCGATTGGTGGGCTTGTCCCGACCCAAATGGGCATAGGCTTGATCCGTGGCAACTCGTCCACGAGGCGTTCGAGCCAAAAACCCCGCTTGCAGTAAATAGGGTTCGTAGAGTTCCTCGATCGTATCTCGCTCTTCTTGCAGAGACGCACAGAGAGTTTCGATTCCCACGGGGCCTCCCTGAAACTGATCCATAATGAGACTCAAGAGTTTGCGGTCCATGGGGTCGCAGCCTGCTGCATCGACGTCCAATTGCGAGAGCGCATAATCCGCGAGCTTCAAATCTATTTTGCTTGAAGCCGCCGTATGGGCGAAGTCTCGCACTCTTTTCAGCAAGCGATTCGCAACTCGTGGAGTTCTACGCGATCGCTTTGCGATTTCCATCGCTGCGTCTGTATCAATTTCGATTTCCAAAATATTGGCCGATCGGCTGACAATACTCGCCAGTTCTTCAAATGAATAAAAATCTAAATGAAATGGAATTCCAAATCTGGACCTCAGAGGTGACGATAAAAGTCCACTTCGTGTGGTCGCGCCAATCAGAGTAAACGGCTGCAAATCCAAGCGCAGGCTTCGAGCCGTAGGCCCATCGCCCACCATCAAATCCAATTTGAAATCTTCCATCGCAGGGTAGAGAATTTCTTCTACCGTTCTTGGGAGTCGATGAATCTCATCTATAAATAAGACATCATGTGGTTCGAGATGAGTCAGCACTGCTGCAAGATCTCCCGCCTTCTCAATCGAAGGTCCCGAGGTCATGCGAATATGAACACCCAGTTCGTTGGCGATGATATGAGAAAGCGTAGTTTTGCCAAGACCCGGAGGGCCATCGAGCAAGACATGATCTAAAGCTTCTTTGCGAGACTTGGCCGCTTCAATGAAAACGCGCAAATTTTGTTTCAGTTTCTCTTGCCCGACAAAATCGACGAGTCGCTTTGGTCTAAGCTGTGAAAAATCTTCGGTTGGTGAATGAGAGCTAGGAGAAGTGAGGCGATCATTTGTAGTTGCATTTTCAGGAGCATCTTGTTCAACAATCATACCGGCCTTCCTTGTGTTAACTCTCGAAGCGAGGATTTTACCAAGCCTTCCAGGGGGATCTCTTCGAATTCACTCTGAGCTCCTCGAACAGTCTTAATTGCGCGCAGGACTTCAGAGCGTTGGTAGCCCAAATTCAACAGTACACTTTCTAGCTCCGATTCTTTCGACTGAACGGCAAGATCTCCTCCAGAAGTTCCTCGCTTCAGCTGTGAGAGTCGATCGGCAAGTTCAAGCGCCAATCGTTCTGCAGTCTTTTTTCCAATGCCAGGAATCTTTTGAAGTCGGGTGGTGTTCTTTGCTGCAATAGCAGAGATCAATTCTTCATGAGGGATACCACACAGAATGGAGTGAGCCATCTTCGGGCCGATGCCACCCACTCTCAGAAGTTCTCTAAAAAGGGATTTTTCCTCCGCAGAAGCAAAGCCAAAGAGTTGAAAAGCATCTTCTCGCACCACGGTATGAATCAAGAGAGTAATTTGAGGGCCAGGCATTCTTTCGGCGCAAAAGGGCGTATGAAAAACTTCGTAGCCCACTCCATGGCAATCAATCACCGAACAAGTCGGAGTCTTAGAGATGATTTTGCCAGAAAGTTGTGCGATCATTGGATCCCTTCCACTTAAAGTTTTGACTGTGCGCCAAGCCGACGGCAATGGCATCAGTTTCATCTGAGCTCGCTGCTTTAAAATCTGACGACAAACCCAGCAGCAGTCGAATCATTTTTTCAAGCTGCTCTTTGGTTGCTCGGCCCTTGCCCGACACTGACTTTTTGATTTCGGTAGGAGTATATTCATAAATTTTCAGATTGTGAGCGGAAGCCTTCATCATGAGGACGCCTCGAGCATGCCCCAAATGAAGAGCCGACTTTGCATTTCGAGCAAAAAAGAGGCTTTCAATGGCCATGACGTCTGGTTTGAATTTGCTGAGTACGCGATCAAAGTCTTCCGAAAGTTCAAAGAGCCTTGGCCCTAAGGGCAAAGTTTCTTTAAGAAAAATAGTGCCGCTGGAAACCAGCTTGGGGCCTCGTGCGAGCTGATCAAAGATCGCAAATCCCGTTTTTAAAGATCCTGGATCGACGCTTACGAATCTCATAAGAGACTCCCTCCTGTGATGTAAAATATCCAAAGTTGCCGTGTGATGTCACTCGTTGAACGCCAAGCTCGCGCAAGCCCGCAATTCTCCTGGAAAAATGACTTCGAATGGGATTAGGTTCTGCGAAGGAGATTTATTGATGAAAAGCCTTGTAGTAGCCCTCAGCCTAGTTTCGACCTTATTTCTTGTGTCTTGCAAGAAGTCCGAACAATCGACGGAATCCACTACCAAGCCCACGGCTAGCGCGGATGAACCTTCAAAAATTAAGGTACAGCATATTCTAATTGCGTTTGAAGGAACGCTACCTGGGCAACCGGTTGAGCGAAGCAAAGGGGACGCAGAGAAACTTGCGAAGAAAGTTCTTGAGCAAGCTAAAGATCCAAAAACAGACTTTGACGCATTAGTAAAAGAATATTCCAGCGATCGTCCTCCTGGCATTTACGATATGACGAATACAGGAATTTCACCAGACGGTGGTGCATTTCCGCGAGAACAGATGGTCCCAGCGTTTGGAAATATTGGCTTTAAGTTAAAAGTGGGAGAAGTGGGACTTGCGGAATTTGATTCAAAAACCTCGCCCTTTGGATTCCATATAATCAAGCGACTCAATTAGATATTGGAGAAATATGATGAATAAATTGATAAAAATATCGACAGTTCTAGTGACCAGTCTTGTTTTGTTCTCCTGCACTAAGAAGTCCGACTCTACAAATACAATACGAATTGGCGAGTTTGGTTCAATGACCGGAACCGAGGCAACTTTTGGAATTTCAACTCATCGCGGAATCAAGATGGTCGTTGATGAAGTGAATGCTCAGGGCGGTATTGGAGGCAAGACGCTTGAGCTCATCACTTACGACAATGGTGGGAAGGCAGAGGATACTGTCTCCGTCGTCACTCGACTTGTTTCGCAAGACAAAGTGCATGCGCTTTTAGGTGAGGTTGCAAGCTCTCGATCCTTAGCAGGGGCTCCCATTGCTCAGCGAAGTGGGGTTCCGATGATAACGCCTTCGTCAACGAATCCAAAGGTCACGGAAGTTGGCGATAATATTTTTCGAGTCTGCTTTACGGATCCGTTTCAAGGAACGGTCATTGCTAAATTTGCGCTGGATGAGCTTGAGGCAAAAACTGCGGCTGTACTTGTCGACAAGCGAAGTGATTATTCCGTAGGGCTCGCGGATTTCTTCAAGCAGGCTTTTAAAGCGAAGGGCGGAAAGATTGTAGACGAACAATCCTATGTGGGCGGTGATATAGATTTCAAAGGCCAGCTTACGAATATGCGAGGAAAAAATCCCGACGTTATTATTCTGCCTGGTTATTATACTGAAGTTGGACTCATCGTTAAGCAGGCTCGTGATTTAGGAATCAAAGCTCCGTTTTTAGGAGGCGATGGCTGGGATTCTCCAAAACTATTTGAAATTGGCGGTCCTTCATTGGTTGGAAGTTATTTCTCTAACCACTACAGCGTTGAAGACCCAGATCCAATGGTGAAGGACTTCATCAAACGCTACCAAGCTCTTTATAATAATGAAGTTCCAGATGGGTTAGCAGCCATGGGTTATGACGCTGGATTGGTATTGGTCGATGCCCTGAAGCGCGCACAAGATCCAACGAATCGAAAACAAATTCGCGATGCGCTTGCGGCGACGAAAAACTTTCGAGGCGTTACCGGAGTGATCACGATTGATGACAGACGAGATGCGTCGAAGCCTGCTGTCATGTTGAAAATTGCAGAGGCGGGAGCTCTTAAATTCGTGAAGCGAGTCGATCCGTAAGGGCGTTAGCGGGGGGTAGAGAGAAAATTGTCCGAGTTTGTTCAGCATATTATTAATGGGATTTCATTGGGGAGCGTTTACGCGCTGATTGCTGTTGGCTACTCCATGGTCTACGGCATTTTACAGCTCATTAATTTCGCGCACGGGGATGTGGTGATGCTGGGCGCTGTCTTTGCTTATTTTTCAGCTAAGCAAATTCAAACGCTTCAGCCTTCGATTTCTACTTTTTTTCTGATCCTTTTAATTTCAATGGTACTCTGCGCAGTCGTTGGCTTCTTAATCGAGCGATTTGCCTATCGCCCCATTCGAAATTCTCCACGGATGAATTGTTTAATCACTGCCATCGGAGTTTCACTCTTTATTCAATATTTTACTCAGCTTGAATTTGCTTTTGGCGCGATCCCTCAACCATTTCCTGAGCTCATGGTTCGCGAAATCGCATTTACGATCATGGGCGCCCCCGTTTCAAATTTGCAGCTCATGGTATTAGGCCTTTCCATTTTCTTCGTTCTTATTTTGCAGTGGATCGTTTACCGAACAAAACTTGGCAAGGGAATGCGAGCAGTTTCTGAAAGCACGGAAGTGGCCGCGATGCTTGGAGTGCCAGTCAACCGAGTCATAGCGTTTACATTTATTATAGGAAGTATTTTGGCAGCGGCTGCCGGAATCCTTTCTTCGATGATGTATCCGCGAGTCGATGCGATGATGGGATCCCTTTTGGGGCTCAAGGCCTTCGTGGCGGCCGTTCTAGGGGGGATTGGAAGTTTGCCTGGCGCGGTCTTGGGTGGTGTCTTGATGGGACTCGCTGAGAGTCTTACGGTGGGGTATTTGTCGAGCGCATTTAGGGATGCCATTGCCTTCGCGATCTTAATTGTTGTGCTCTTAATCCGCCCGTCGGGTCTGCTGGGAAAAATGCGGATGGAGAAAGTGTGAGCCAGCTTCGCTTTTGGTCCTTTCAGGCGATCATCATTTTTGTTTTGGGTTGGCTCGCTTCAAATGGCCTTGGCGATTATCCTCAGACAATTTTAGCGCTGGCGGGAATCAATATTATTTTGGCGGTGAGTCTGAATCTAGTGAATGGATTTACCGGACAATTTTCGATGGGACATGCGGGTTTTATGGCAGTTGGAGCTTATGTGGGAGCTTCGTGGACTGTGTATTTTATGCCACTGCTTGGAACAAGCTGGACTACAGATGCCCTCCTTTCCCAGTTCTCCATGTTAAGTGCGCTCATCATGGGTGGGATCGTTGCAGGACTCATTGGGATTTTGGTGGGAATACCATCCCTACGATTAAAAGGAGATTATTTAGCCATTGTTACCCTGGGATTTGGGGAGATCATTCGGATTTTCATTTTGAATATAGAGTCAATTGGCGGAGCGAGGGGCTTCACTGGAATTCCTCGTATTGCAAATATGTATTGGATAGTTGGCGGGGTCATTCTCACTTGTATTTTTATTTTTCGAATCATACGAAGTATTCCAGGAAAAGAGTTCATGGCTGTGCGCGACGATGAGACCGCTACTCAGGCAATGGGACTATCCACAACTCGTATTAAAGTTCGCTCATTTGTGATCGCTGCTTTTTTTGCCGGCGTTGCTGGTGCACTCTTCGCTCATTATTATGCCTATTTGAATCCCTCGACCTTTACCTTCAGTTATAGTTTTCAAGTGATTGCGATGGTTGTGCTCGGCGGGATGGGATCATTGTCGGGAAGTATTGCAGCAGCCCTTCTACTCACAGTTTTGCTAGAGGTTCTGCGCGAAGCTCAAACCTATACCTATTATGATTTCAGAATGGTTCTCTATGCACTCATATTGATCATCATCATGCTCAAGCGTCCCTCAGGACTTTTTGGTCGCAAAGAAGTTTGGACTTGGTTTGCTCGAAAGAAGGAATCAGCATGAGAGCTTTGGAGATTAAAAATCTTAGCATCTCATTTGGCGGCCTGAAGGCCTGCCAGAATGTGAGCCTTCATATCGATGAACGCGAATTGGTGGGTCTCATTGGTCCCAACGGTGCAGGTAAGACCACGCTTTTCAATTTAATGACCGGAATTTACAAGCCGACAGAGGGTCATGTGAGTATATGCGGCATCAGAACCGATCGGATGCGGCCCTATCAGATTACAAATGAATGTCGGGCAGCGCGCACGTTTCAGAATATTCGCTTATTCAAGGATCTCTCGGTTCTCGACAACGTCTTGGTCTCAAGTCATTTGAAGGTTGACTATGGTCTCTGGGATGTTTTGTTCAGTACGAAAAAGCGACAGGATTCTGAAGCGCGCATTGAGGGTGAGGCTCGAAAACTTTTGGATGTTTTCGGACTCGATGGCAAACGAGACGAATTGGCGCGAAATCTGCCTTACGGTGAACAGCGAAAGCTCGAGATCGTTCGAGCTCTTTGCACGAAGCCAAAACTCCTATTTTTGGACGAACCCGCTGCAGGAATGAACGATGAAGAGACAGCCCAGCTCATGAAGCTGATCAAATTCATTCGTGATGAGTATCAGATAGGAATTTTGGTCATTGAACACGATATGAAGTTCATCATGGGCCTCTGCGAGCGGATCTATGTTCTCGATCATGGTCAGCTCATTGCAGAAGGAAGGCCCGAGGAGATCAAGAAGAACCCAGAAGTCATCAAAGCCTATCTCGGAGAGGAAGCAGCGTGAGTTCACTTTTGGATATTTCAAATTTGCATGCCTCGTATGGAGCCGTTCAGGCTTTGCGAGGAGTGAGTTTGGAAGTCCGCCAGGGCGAAATTGTCTCGCTTCTCGGCAGCAACGGAGCCGGGAAATCCACCCTCTTGAGATCAATTATCCGAATGGCGCCAAATGGGCGGGGCGAAATTAGATTCAACGGCAAATCCATTGAACGAATTAAAACGGACGAGATTGTTAAGTCCGGCATCGCCCTTGTGCCAGAGGGGCGAGGAATTTTGGCGACCATGTCAGTCGAAGAGAATTTGGATCTAGGAGCTTTTCATCAAAATGCTGGCTGGCGTGAAATGCTTACTGAGATCTTTGAACTCTTTCCAATAGTGAAAGAACGTTGGAAGCAAAATGCTGGAACTCTGAGTGGTGGAGAGCAGCAGATGGTTGCCATTGCTCGTGCGCTCGTTTCCAAGCCAAAGCTTCTACTGCTTGACGAACCCTCACTCGGGTTGGCTCCAAAAATCATTCAGAGTATTTTTGCACTGATAAAAACGATTCAGTCTCGAGGAATGAGTATTCTTTTGGTTGAACAGAATGTGCATATGGCGATGAAAGTTGCTGATCGGGCCTATGTCTTGCAGACGGGAAGGGTAGTGCTATCTGGAACTGGAGCTGAGATGCGGGACCGATTGGAAGAGACTCAACAAGCTTATCTCGGCGGATAGCGGAGTTTATTCCTCCGCTTCTTCCACTTCCTCGGACTCCTTAACTGAATCATTCTCATTGCTCTCGAAGAAAACGGGATCATGGCCTGCGTCGGCCCAAACTGCTTGTGACAACTTACCGTCGGGTCGTTCAACAACCAATAGGGCTTTTGTATCAACCATGGTTCCATTCTTCGAATGATCGATGATATCGGCATAAAAATTAATCGAGCGAATTTGACCCGGAAGTCCCCCGGGCAAGGGAGAATCTTCCATAACTGTCAGCAGACGTTCAATGCTAGGGTCTAAGCGAATCACGCGATATTCATTGGAGTAGAGAACATAGATATCGCCAGAAAATGGATTTACGCTGATATGCCGGGGTTGCTCAGGCTTTTTCTGATTTCCAATCAAAACATCTTTTTCA
>Ga0105044_10010945_pt1 | contig 12376 bp, 13 predicted proteins | sample MAT01_FD_78092 | JGI IMG/M metagenome (GOLD analysis project Ga0105044, IMG submission 78092) | Freshwater microbial communities from Lake Fryxell liftoff mats and glacier meltwater in Antarctica - MAT-01 | ecosystem: Environmental > Aquatic > Freshwater > Ice > Liftoff microbial mat | place...
CACGAGTTCATTCAGATCTTCATCGCCCAGGGCAATGACGGCGCGCTGCTTGAGGGCGAGAATTTCAACATCGTCGCCAATCCGCCGGCATTCTTCGCCGATGAACTGCGCGCGCCGATGGCTCGTAACCTATTTCTCATCCCCCGGCACCGGCGGCGCGTCGGGGACGCGGGCCATGATGCGGTCGAAGTCTTCCCAGTTTCCGCGCGCGGCGCGTTCCTCCACATTAAGGCCAAGCAGCGGGAGCGCGACGGCGGCGCGCAGGGTGCGCGAAATTAGATCGTCCACGCTGATGTGCTCGCGCTCGGCTTGGGCGAGCACGGCTTCGTGCAGGTCGTCGGGAATGGCGGCTCGGAGCGTCGTCATGGCTGTGCGGACAAGATGCGCAGAAACTCGCGCGGTGGCAAGACAGCTACGCCGTGCTCCTACGCCGGGCGGAGATGGCGAAGGTTGTGCGTGGCAATGAGCCGCGAGCCCGAAGCCTCGGCGAGTCGAAGCAGCGGCTCGTCGTCGGGATCGGGAAGTCGTGGCGGCTGCGGTGCGGCGAGCGCGATGTAATCTGCGGCCTGACAGATGGCGTTCAGGTAAGCGTCCACTTCAGCGAATGTGAGGCCGAGCGTGGAGGAGTTGCGCTTGAGCACTTCCTCGTATTCGAGCAGCAGGTGATTGCTTAGGACGAGCCGCCATTCGCCGCGACGCAGCCTTTGCAAAATCTCGAATGAAGCACCGCGCTGCGAGAGGAGCGAGGCGAGCAGAATGTTGGTGTCGAGCACTGCCCGAATCATGGACAGATCAAAGGGAGCGATTGGCGCTTGTTGCGGCGATAGACGCGGAAGTCGGAGTCGAGCGTGAAGAGCGGGGCGTCGGGCCAGAGTTCGGACATGCGGACGAGGCAGGCGTCGGCAAAGGACATGGGGACGTTGGCATAGCGGGCCATCAGCTCGTGAACGAGGGAGTGATGGTCGCGGACGGTGAAGGGCAGTTCCAAGCGTCCGTCGGCCAGCCAGCCTTCGATGCGGGCTTTCGCCTCGGGGAGGTCTTGCGTGAGGAAGTGGACTTCGGACAGGACGGCCTCGCAGGAGAGCATTTTGGGTGGCAGTCGCCGGCCTTCGCGCACGGCCCACGCATGATCCTGATCGTCGCGGTCGAGCATGGCGACGAGCGGGCCGGTGTCGGCGATGACGCACTTCATCGGCCGTAGCCCTGAAGATGCTTCTTGTTGCGGGCGAGGTCGCGTTTGCCCGACGCAATGGAACCGACGCTGTCGCCGAGTGCTTCGATCAGATTGGCGGGACGACGAGGAGCCGCGGCTTCTTGGGCGATCTTCGCTTCGATGGCCTCGCGCACGAGGACGGATTTTGGCACACCGCGCCGCCTGGCCAGTTCGGCAAGACGGCCATCGAGCGCGTGGGGCAGTTTGCAGGTGAGCACACTCATGCGAGAGCGGTAATACCTCAGCGTGACATTGGCAATACCTGAATTGCGCCATCCGAAATTTTTCCCGGCTGTATCCTTTCGACAAAAAGAACAAACACCGCTGCGTACTCGAAGTGTGTCCGCACATGCGCCCACCATTTTCAAACGAACCAAAACGATGAACACCAAAGACCTCATCCGCCTCGGCGAGCCGATCCGGCTAGCGCACGAGTTCATTCAGAACTTCATCGCCCAGGGCAATGACGGCGCGCTGCTTGAGGGCGAGATTTTCAACATCGTCGCCAATCCGCCGGCATTCTTTGCCGACGAGCTGCGCGCGCCGCTGGCTCGCGCGATCTATCGCCCGGCGTTCACGCCGCGCGCGGAATTGCCGCTCCGGCGGCTACGCAGTGACCGCTCCGCGGATGGAAGGGAGGCGCTGCCGCGCAGTGCGTTCGCGCCGTGGCGCCAGTGGGGCGAGGGCCTGGAAGCCGAGGCGGTGAAGCAGATGGCCAATGCGTGTGCGCTGCCGGTCGCGGTGGCAGGCGCGCTCATGCCGGATGCGCACGTGGGCTACGGCCTGCTGATCGGCGGCGTGCTCGCGACGGACAACGCGGTGATTGCCGCTCCGGCGGCTATGCAATTACCGCTCCGCGTTTGGAGGTGGGCGCTACCGCGCGAGGCGTTCCTTACGCCGTGGGCGTGGACATCGCGTGCCGCATGAAGCTCACCGTCTATGATCGCAAGGCGAACACCCTCGCCGGACAGCGCGACCGCCTCGCGAACCTCATCGAGAGCGAGACGCGCTTTGGCATGGGCTGTGAGTTCAAGGAGCGCCGCGATCACGACGTGATGGACGAAGACTGGGGCGTTTCGCAGGTGACGCAGCGCCTTCACGACAAGGCGTGGTCGCAGCTCGGCACGAGCGGAAGCGGCAACCACTTCGTCGAGTTCGGTGCGTTCACGGTCGAGCAAAACGATCTCGGTCTTGAGCCGGGCGAATACCTCGCGCTGCTCACGCACTCGGGTTCGCGCGGCACGGGCGCGCAGGTGTGCGATTTCTACAGCAAGCGCGCGATGGCCCGCCACGAGCACTTGCCGAAGGAACTCAAGCACCTCGCGTGGCTGTGTGGTGTTGCATTCAAAGCAGGACAAAAGCGTGCGGCAAAGCAGGACACTACGCGGGAGCGGGGCAATGAAGGAGAAGGATGGGGCGTTTGTCCTTGGCCGGAGGGGCGAGGAGGACGGAGTGATCGCCGTTGGGATGGACGCAGCGGGTGACGCGAGTGCCTGGAGGTTTTTCGATGCGCAGACGCTGTGCGGCGATGGCGATGCGGCCATCCGGGCCGACGCGGGTCTGCGAGCGAGCGCTCCAGACGTAAGGCCACCACGGGCAGCGCGGGGCGTCGCGCAGCACGGATCGTTTTTCTTTGCGGGCGAGATCCCAGGCGGTCTGCGGGGTGGAGCCGATCTCGCGGTGCTTTTCGTGGGTGTTGTGGTGGTGGCGCAGTTGATCGATCCAGGTGTTGGCCTCGTGCAACGTGGAGACATGTTCGGCGGCGAAGAGGGCGGGGAGACGCTTTTGCCAGAAGTCGTGGGCACGTTCGATCTTGCCCTTGGCCTGCGGGGTGGGCGCGGAGCGCAGGGAGACTTCATAGAAGCGCAGGGCGGCGCCGAACTGGGTGAAGGCGTCAGGCGTGTTGGTGAAGAAAAAGGAGTGGTAATCCACGTAGAGGGCCAGGGGCAGGCCGCAGGCGAGGAAGGCACTGGAGAGGAAGTCGAGATGGGCGAGGAGGGTTTCGCGCGGGTAGAGCCGCACCAGCGGGAGCAGGCGGCTGTGGTCATCGATGAGTTCGAGCATGGGCGGCTGTTGGCTCTGGGTGGGGAACCAGCGATGAGGCGAGGCGTCGTATTGCCAGAGCTGGCCGATCTGCTGGACCTGCCATCGGCGCACCGGCTTGAGCGGCTTCTTGTAGCGGGTGTCGGGGGCGAGGTGGTTGGCCAGCGCCCAGCGACGCACGGTGGCGCGGTCCAGCGACAGAGCATGGCGGCGATGAACTTCCGAAGCGGCGAAGCTGTAAGATGTCGGCGGGCGGGAGCCGAGGAGCTTGCGCAGCAAAGCGAGCACGGCCAGCGGCCACGCCGTGCGCTGATTGCCACCGGAAAGGCCCGGCTGCCACTGGTGCTGGCGGCGCTGTGCGCAGACGGCCAGATAGCCGGCATAAAGCACGTAGAAGCGGCTGCGGCTCACCCCGAGTTCCGATGCGGCGGCTGCGGCCGTGAGGGACTCTCGGCGGAAGCGGGAGAGGACATCACGAATGAAAGGAGCCGCGTGGCGGCTGCTCAACTGCTGGTAGTTTTTTCAAGGGCCAACCTACCGGAAAAGGGGCGCGCGCGCATTCGCGGCGCATCCTTCGCTACGCTCAGGATGCGCCGCGAATGCGCTGTCCTGCTTTGCCGCACAGCTTGTCCTGCTTTGTTTGCCCGCTGTCCTGCTTTGATCGCACCACGACACGATTTTCTCCCTCACCGCGCGGTCTCTCAAATTTCAGACGCTGATACGGCAGGGCACGCTTTTAGCTAAAGTGCTGCTTGCCTATGCAACTGAGCGTCAGCCCACCGACAATTTCCTCCGAGGAGCAGGAGCAGATCCTCCAGACCATCGAGATGTTCGAGGTCATCACGCAGGCGAATCCGCAGGATTGCCAGTCGATGGAGATTTTGAAGGACGCCTATCAGCGCGTGGGCAAGCAGGACGAGTTTCTGGCCATCGCTCGCAAGCTTGCGGATACCTACGTGGAACTCGGCCAGTTTTCGGCCGCGATGCTGGAGTACGAGGGCATTCTGCAAAAGACGCCGGATAATCCCGAGATCATCGCCGCGTTGAGCGAGGTTGAGGAAAAGCTGCAAAAGAGCAGCCAGTTCAAGACGGCCAGAGGGAGCGCACCCGGCACGATCGCTCCGCCGAACGGCATTGATCTCGATTTCAGGACGGCCGTTTCCGACACCGGAACGCTGATGACCACGGCGGCGACGCTTCGCGCCGACGGCAACCCGGTGTTCGGGGGAAACGGTCACGCTGGCGCCGTCAATCTGGCGCTCGGTGATGACGGTAATGAGGCGCTGGCAAAGATCCTGATTCAATACCGGCTGGTCACTGAGGAGATCGTCAGTTCCGCCCTCGACCGCGTTCACAAGAAGAACAAGGATCTCGCACCCAACGTCCCGGCGATGTCGCTCATCGATGAAATCAGCCGCCGCGGCTCCTACGAGACGGACTATCTGCTGAGCGGGATCCTCGACCGGTCGAAGTTCGCGTTTGCGCCGCTCGACTACTACGACATCGACCGCTCGATCGTCCGCATGCTCCCGGAAAGCCTGACCATCGGCCGCTTGATCGTGCCTTTCGACATGATGAGCCGCACCGTGATGATCGCGATGGCGAACCCTTTTGACGCGCTCGGCAAGGAAGCCGTGCAGCAGCTCCTCGACTACAACGTGCAATGGCACCTCGCCGCGCCGAGCGCGATTTACCGGGTGCTGAACGAGACCTACAAGACTGATAAATGAGCATCAAATCTTTCGGAGAACGCATCGCGGATGTCCTGATCGAGGACGGCCTCCTCCTCCCGAGCCAGCTCGCGGAGGCCACGGAGCTGCAAAAGAAACAGGGCGGACGCCTGCTCAAGCTGCTCACGGACAAACAGTACGTCACCGAGCAGGACATGGTCATCTCGATGGGCCGCTGCCTCGACGTGCCGCCGATCAATCTTTCCAAGGTGCGCGTGCCCGAGGAGATCGCCGACCTCGTGCCGAAGGAAATGGCCCGCCAATACAAGCTCGCGCCCGTGTGCCGGCTCGGGAACAAGCTGTTCGTGGCGATGGCCGATCCGCTGAACGTGCTCGCGCTCGACGATCTCCGCCAGCGCACCAAGCTCGAGATCGTGCCGATGATCACGACGGAGCGCAGCGTCACCGAGGCGCTCAGCGGAGTGGGCAGCGCGAGTGCGGCGATGGATCAGGTGCTGCGCGACGCGCAGACCCAGGCGGACAATGTCGAGGAGGTGAAAATCAACCGCGAGGAAATCGACCTCGACCGGCTGGCGGTGGAGAGCGAAGACGCGCCGGTCGTCAAAATCGTCAACCTCATTCTCGTCCAGGCGCTCAAGGAAAAGGCTTCGGACATCCACCTCGAACCGTTCGAGAAGCAGTTCAAGCTCCGCTACCGCGTGGACGGCTCGCTGGTCGAGGCCAGCTCGCCGCCGAAATCGCTCCAGATGCCGATCGCCTCGCGGATCAAAATCCTCGCCGGCCTCGACATCGCCGAGCGCCGCCTGCCGCAGGACGGCCGCTTTCGCATCCGCGTGTCGGGCAAGGAAGTCGATCTGCGCATCTCCATTCTGCCCACGGTCTATGGCGAAAAAATCGTCATCCGTCTGCTCGACAAAAGCGCGCTTTCCGCGTCCGTCGATGCGCTCGGCATGGACGATTACACGCTTGGCACTTTCAAAAAAGCCATCGACGCCCCGCACGGCATGATCCTCGTCACCGGGCCGACCGGCTCGGGAAAAACGACGACGCTTTACTCCGTGCTCAGCGAGCTGAACAACCCGGAATACAACATCGTCACCGTCGAAGACCCCATCGAGTACCAGCTCCAGGGCATCAACCAGGTCGCCGTGAAATCTGAAATCGGCCTGAGCTTTGCCGACGCCCTCCGCTCCATTCTGCGCCAGGATCCGGACATCGTCATGATCGGTGAAATTCGGGACAACGAGACCGCGGACATCGCCGTGAAAGCGGCGCTCACCGGCCACCAAGTGCTTTCCACCTTGCACACGAACGACGCCGCCGGCGCGATCTCGCGTCTCGACGACATGGGCATCGAGCCTTTCCTCATCGCCTCGTCCATCCTGCTCACCTGCGCCCAGCGTCTCGTCCGCAAAATCTGCCCGAACTGCCGCGAGGAATTTCACCCGGAACCCGAACTCTTCCAGAGGCTCGGCATCGAAGACGAAGGCACCCCCTTCTACCACGGCGTGGGCTGCGACCGCTGCAAGCGCCGCGGCTACATGGGCCGCGCCGCGATCATCGAAGTGCTGCCCGTTTCGGAGCAAATCCGCCGCCTCATCATCAAGCGCGCCTCCGCGGCGGTCGTCAAAAACCAGGCGATCAGCGAGGGGATGAAGACCCTGCGGATGGTCGGGATTGACAAAGCCAAGGAGGGCATTACCACGTTGGAGGAAGTTCTGAGGAGCACCTCGGAAGACCACTAGCGACGCATGGGATTTCTCGACCACCTTTTCAAAAACAAGCCGGGCGAAGAAAAGATGGGAGAGAGGAAAAAGGGGGCCGGGGAGGCCGTGGCAGGGGATGAGAAAAATGCGGACCCCACGCCGGACCCCGCCGATTTTCTCCGTCCCAAACGCTTTTTTCCCCGCGGCGGCGGCATCGCCTATCCGCCCGCCCGATCCGTCCCGCAGCCGCAAAAATGCCCGCCCGTGTCCGCGGGGCGGCACGAGATCGTGATCACGCTCGGCGACGTGCTCTCGCGCATCCCCACCCAGCTCCTGCATGCCGGCCTTCACGATGAAAAACGCGAGCTGCGCTTTTTCGCCGATGACCTCTCCGCGGACATCTCGCGCGGTCGCGCCGCCATGCCGCTTTCGAGAATCGCGGTGCTTTGCCCGGACGTTTTTGTGCGGCAAATCGGACCCGCAGACGATCTGGAAATCCGTCTCCCTCTGCAAAAACTTGTCGAGCAAATCGGCCGCCTGCGAGACCGTCCGATGACGCCGTCCGCCGGACCGATCACCCGTCCGGCCCTCGTGCCGCCCGGCCTGTCGGCCGCTCCAGAATGCTTTGCGGGAAAGGATCGACCGCTGAAGGACGAACCGGGCTCCGCATTTGGCTCAGAGGAGATCCCGGTCAGCCCCGCGGCGATCCCGCCCGGACGTCCGCCGGAAATCATCGTCGGCGGGCTCCCGCCGACCGGGCTTCCGAGCGAGTTGCGGCCACACTTCGATCCGCAGAACGGCGCGAAAGTGCCGCCGCCCGTCGAGAAGAATCTGCCCGGTCCGACTGAGTCCGCGCCGCCCATGGGCGGCTCACCCGAGGACGCGGCGACTTTGGAGGCCGCGGACGGGCAGGTGGCGCTCGCCGAGTTTCCCGCCCAAGCCCAGGACCAATCCCTGGCGCCAGCCCCGACCGGCGAGCCTGCCTCAGAAGCCTTCGGCGAACCGCCCGGCGACCCGCCCGGTCCCACCGAGGTCGCCGCTCAGACGCCGGGCGAGACTGCGGAGGAGCGTGTCTGCGAGAGCGCCCCGATCTTTCCCGAATCCGCCGCGGATGCGCCCGCGCCAGCCACGCCTGGGACACCCGAATTTCACGTCTTCACGCCGCCGCCGCCCGTGGTCGTCGTCGCACCCGCCGCGGCGGCGGAAAATGTCATCGCCGCTCCTGATCGCAGCGCCGCCGGCTCGAAGGATCGTGCCGCAGCGGAGGAAGTCGCGCCGGCCAGTGGCCCGCAGGCGACCGTCCAAATTCATCCGCCGCCCATCGTGCGCCCGGTCCTCGTCCACCCGCCGCTGATTCTGGACGCGTCGGCATCTGCGGAGCAGGCGCACCCAGCGGAGCCCGTTGTTTCCAGCGCTCCAGACCTGGGGACGAAAGCCCCCGCCGCGCCCGGGCTCTCCGCGGAAAAGCCCGCCGCCTTTCCTCAGGATGCGCTCCAAACTCTTTTCATGACGGACGAAGCCCTGGACCTCGCGGCGATCAGCCGCCTCGTCGCGGCACTGCCCGGCGTTCAGGCCTGTGCGCTGGAACGCAGCGGAGAAAACTCCCGCGCTGGCGAGCTGCCGGATGGATTCAGCTTCGCGGCGCTCCATGCTGCGGCGGCGCGGCTGCGCGGCGCCGCCGGCCCGCTCCCGCTCGGTGCTTTGCAAAATTTCACGCTGCACGGCGATCAAGCCGCCATCAGCCTCTTCGCCCGCCCCGGCCTGCTGCTGGCCGTCCTGCATCGCGCGCTCCCGCCCGGCGTCCGCGAGCGTCTCGTGACGGTCGCCGCCGAGCTCGCCATCGCCGACCTGACGCTATAGCGCGTCGCGGAGGATTTCGAAGATCGCGGTGTTATCGAGGAAGCCGCGGAGCTTCTGCGCCCCGTCGCCGCGGCCGATGGCGAGGACATCCTCCGCGTTGTTCAGCGCGGAAGGCGTGAGGAAGGCGGCGGGTTCGGATTTCGCCGCGGGTGAGGGAGCGGCGCCTGGACCATTCGGGCCGCTGGCCCAGGTGAGGGCGGGCTGGCCGGAAGCGTTCACGCCGAGGAGGCCGACGCCGTGCGCTTTGAGCAGCGGGTAGCCGCTGAGACTCAGGCCGCCGGTGGCGTGCTTGCCGACGGCGAGGATGAGCGATTTCGATCCGGCATATTCGGAGGCAGTGCGGACCGCCCGGTCGAGGGCGAGTGTCTCGGTGATGACGCGCTCGCCTTCATTGCGCTCGGCGGCCGTCGTGGCGAGCGAGGCGTCAATGACGAGGACGTAGCCCTTGTCGCGGACCTGGAGAAACTCGATGGCGCGGCGGACCATGTCGGCGAGGGAAGGCTGCTGGCTGCCGGATTCGATCTGATCGCTGTAGGCGAGGGGATCGGCGCTGAAGAAACCGGCGAGGCCGGCAGTGCGGTAGGCCGGGGCCGAGGCAAGTTCGGCTTTGGTGCGCACGAGATCCGCGCCTTGTGCCTTGAGTTCCGCGAGCAGATCGCGCCCGTCCTTTCGCCGTCCACCCGCTGCCGCCGGGAGAAAATCGCCCGCTCCGCCGCCGAGGATGACGTCGAGTTGCGAGCCGGGGAGCTGGGCAGCGATGGGGTCGCGTTCGCGGGCGTCGCCGGATTGCGCGTAAAAGGCTGCGGCTCCGGGCGCGGCGAGATTGCCGGTGGTGACGAGGCCGGTGGCGCGGCCTTGTCCGCGGGCGAGGTGGAGGATCGTTTTCAGGCGCTGGCCGTGGGCATCCTGCCCGAGGATGCGATGGCCGACTTTCACCCCTGTGGCGAGCGCGGTGGCGGCGGCGGCATCGTCGGGGACCGCGAAATCGCGCGCGTCATTGCGGAGGAGGGCGAGGTGGGGAAACGACTCGATCGCGAGCCGGTGCTCGGCTCCGTTTTCATAGAGACGAGCGGCGGTGACGTGTCGCGCGATGAGTCCGTCACTGACAAAAAGGATAATGCCGAACGGCTTTTGAACGACCCATGTCCGCACGTACAGCCAGCCCGCGGCGGCGAAGGCCAGCAGGCAGCAGATGGCGAGAAGTTGGTTGCGAAGTTTCATCGGGGCGGGCGCGCGGATTCAAAGCGGGGCGCGGGGGAATTGGCAATGCTGGATGGCGGAGTCCGCGCTGCGCCCGTCATTTCGGCCCTCCAGCGCCGAGACCTCTCAGGGCCTGTCTAAGAGGGCGTCTAAAAAGTCGCGGTTCGACCGGAAGACAGCCGTCCCGGCTGTCCAAGCAAGCGGCCGTCCCGGCTGCTCGACAGGCCAGAGGCCGGTCTGCCGTGACAGGCGAGGACGCCTGTCTTCCGGTTGAGCGACTTTTTAGACACCCTCTAAAAAGTCCGTCATCCTGAGCGGAGCGCCGCTTTGGGCGCGGAGTCGAAGGATCCCGGCGGTCCGATCCAGCGCCACACGTCGATGAACCGCCGGGGTCCTTCGACTGCGCTGCGCCCGCCTTTCCACCTCCGCTCCGCTCAGGATGACACGCGAGGTGAGGTTTTAGACAAGCCACTCAGCACTTCCGGGTAGAGCGCGTGCTCCGCCACCTGGATGCGCGCATGCAGCGTCTCTGCGGTGTCGCCGGGGAGCACCGGGACGGCGCGCTGGGCGATGATTTCCCCCGTGTCCATCCCGCCGTCCACATAATGCACCGTGCAGCCCGTCTCCGCGACCCCCGCGGCGAGCGCCTGCCGCCACGCTTCCAGACCAGGAAACGCCGGCAGCAGCGAGGGATGGATATTGATGATGCGCCGCGGAAAAGCCTCCAGCAGCGGCGGCTTGATCATTCGCATGTAGCCAGCGAGCACCACCCACTCCACGCCCGCACTTTGCAAAATCTCCACCACCCGCAACTCGGCCTCCGGCTCCAGCTTCGTCTTAAAACGCCCCGGCTCCACAAACTCCGCCCGCCGCCCGCGCGCCCGCGCCAGATCGAGGATGCCTGCCGATGCCACGTCCGAAATCACCACCCGTACCTCCGCCTCCACCGTTCCGCGCATGATCGCATCCGCGATGGCGCGAAAATTCGACCCTTTCCCCGAGCCCAGCACCCCGAGCTTCAGCATGCGGATTTCGCGATCATCGCCGTCGTCGATTTCCCCGGCACGAGCGGCAGGATGTGGATGTCCGCGCCCACCTCCCCCAGTGCCCAGCGCTCCTCCGCATTGAGCTGCTCCACCGTATAATCGCCGCCTTTCGCGTAAACGTGCGGGCGGATGGCATGCACGAGTTCCGTCACCCGCTCCGTGTCAAAGATGACCACGTAATCCACGCAGCCGAGCGCCGCCAGGACCTCGGCACGATCGTGCTCGCCATTGATCGGCCGCGTCGGACCTTTGAGCGCGCGGACGCTCGCATCGCCGTTCACCGCCACGACCAGCGCCTCCCCGAGCGCCCGCGCCGCCTGGAGATAGCGGACGTGCCCGACGTGCAGCAGGTCAAAGCAGCCGTTGGTGAAAACCAGGCGCTGCCCTTCATCCGCGAGCAGGTCGCGGTAGCGGACGATCCCGGCGAGCGGTTGGATCTTTTCGCGGCTCATGGAGGTCGGAGGCTAACCGTGCAAATCGTGCGGGCGCAAGTCACTCTCCGTGCCGCGCGGCTGCGCTGCCCGCGGGGGAAAAGACGGTGCTCGCACGCGTGACCGGCCATGGGCCAGTCTCCGCGCTGAATTGGAATCTGCCGAACCTGATCACTACGCCACGCTTGGTCTCGACCCCCGATGCACCACCGCGCAGATCCGCACCGCTTATCGGTTGCTCTCGAAGCGGCATCACCCGGACCTTCATCACGGCGCGGCAGAAGCCGTGGCCCGCGCCCAGGCGCTCAACGCCGCGCACGAAACCCTGAGCGACCCGGCGCGCCGCCGCACCTACGACCGCGGCTCCCGCCCGGCGTCCGCCACGCCCCCGCGCGCGGGAAAAGCCGGGCGCAACCTTTCGCAGGACGCGCAGTTGCGCATCGAGGATTTCCTGCGCGGCGTTTCCCTCGAGGTGCGCGTCAAGGATCCCGCCAATCCGCACGGGTCGGAAAGCTACCCGCTCGTCATTCCGCCTGGCACCGCGCCTGGCATGCGCTTCCGCCTTCCGCGCGCCGCACCCTTCGAGGGCGGCTTCGTGCAGGTGCGCGTCCGCGCGCTGCCGGGTTTCCGTTTCAAAGCGCGCGGCTCCGATTTGCGCTGCGACCTGCGGATCAGCACCCAGCGCGCGACTCAAGGCGGCGCGGAAACGATGCCGGGGCCTGCCGGCGGGATGGTCCGCGTGCCGATTCCGCCCGGCATTTCGCGGGGCGAAATCGTGCTCATCCCCGGCGAAGGCCTGCCCAAGCCGCGCGGCGGGCGCGGCGATCTCCTGGTGCGCGTGACGTATCGCCCGGAGATCCGCATCTCCCGCGCGTCGGGCCGCTGAAAATCATGAGCCGCTTTTTTCCCAGCGGATGACATGCATCTTGAGCTTCCGATAGACCGGCGGACGGAAAATGAAGTGGCACCCGGCGGCGGGCCGAGGTGGTCCCCCTTTGGGTTGCGGCCCCGAGTGACGCTGTCCTGTATTGGCTGGTCGGAAACGCGGAGAGTTATGTTTCACCAACTGCATGCCAAAGCGCGCCGCGCACCTAGGAACCGCTGATTTAAGCGACGCGCGCGGCTCGATGGGTAGCGCACGCGCCCTCGCGTGTGGTGGCCGGCGCCCTCGCCGGGCACTCCCCCA
>Ga0105044_10010946_pt1 | contig 12375 bp, 5 predicted proteins | sample MAT01_FD_78092 | JGI IMG/M metagenome (GOLD analysis project Ga0105044, IMG submission 78092) | Freshwater microbial communities from Lake Fryxell liftoff mats and glacier meltwater in Antarctica - MAT-01 | ecosystem: Environmental > Aquatic > Freshwater > Ice > Liftoff microbial mat | place...
CTCGGCGGGCAGGAAATCACGCATCCCTTTGGGCAGGCGCGGCTGAATACGGACTTGGCTCACGGGCGAGTCTCCAGTTGGCTGTTTGCGGTTTGGGCGGGCATTAGGTGGGATGACCACCGGTCTATCGGTATGCGGAATCAGTTTTAGCCTCAGTTAAGAGGCTGATGTCGCTGGGAGAGGAGGAAGGGAGGACTCATCATTCCCACAGTGTAACCTATCCTCACACACGGTAAACCCCAAATTCTTGGTTAAGCTCGAATCAGGAAATCGGCTGTTTTCTGTTCGACTGGGATTTGTATTTCAGCGGTATAGGATGCGGGCGGTTCGTAGAGGCGTACCGATGTGTGCGCCCGCCGATGTTGGGATGTTGACAACACCGTGAAATGCACTGCCTACGCGGGTTATATTTCACACCCCCGCCCATGACAGACTATCTATCATGGGCGGATGTGATATGGATGGCTTATTCTTCCGGCTGTTCAGCGGTAGTGTCTGGTGGTATTTCTAAGGGGATAACGTTGCCGCCCGGCGAGTCTACCCCGTCGTTCAGGTCGGCAGCTGGGATGATGGCATCGAACGGCTTGAACTTCAGCAAGCGGCCTTTGTTGATGTCAGTCACATAGACGAACCCGTCGTTGTCCAAAGCGATGCCGCCGATGGCTGAGAATTCGTTCGGGCCGGGATTGTCGGCATTGAGGCTACCGAATGCGCCGACGCACGTCCCTTGCAAGTCATAAACCAAGACGCGCCCACCTTCGGGGTCGCCGACATACAGCAGGTTGCGTACATCATCCACCGCGATATACGGGCGGTTGACCGGTTCACCATACCATGCGCGCACCGGGTAATTGGCGAGCCATGTCCCGTCGAGGGCGAACACCGCAATCCGGCGATTCCATGTGTCGGCCACAAACAAGCGACCATCACCGGTGATGGCTAGACCTGTCGGTTCGTCCAGTTGACCTTCACCGCTGCCGCCGCTGCCGATGTCGCGCAGCCAGACGCCCGTCGAGTCATACACGCGCACGCGCTTGTTGCCGGTGTCCGAGATATAGACATTCCCAGCGGCGTCGATGGCGAGGTCACGCGGCCCCCAGAAGCCGTCCGTCGGCTCTTGTGGCGCGTTGATGCCCTGTGCGAGCGGCGACCCCCATGATTCCAACGGCTGCCAATCGGCGGTGAAATGGCGAATCAGGTAGTTCCATGTGTCCACCACATACAGCGTGCCGTCCGGCGCGACGCGGATGCTGTGCGGGCGCTCGAACAGCGCGCCGATTTGTTCGCGTGTGCCGCGAATCCCGGTGCTGTTGATGAATTCGCCCGTGTTTTGGAATACGCTAATTCTGAAGCCCTGATCTTCGGCCACATACACGCGGCCTTCATCATCGACATCAATGCCGACCGGGACAGCCAGCGCGCCGCCCAATGCCGTGGTGTCAAAGGTTGTCAGGGCGGGGTAGTCTTGCCAATTGGCGACGCACGCGCTGACCTCGGTGACATCAATCGGGTTGGTCACGCTGCCGTCGCCCGTGCCATACGGCCAGATTTGCGCCACATAGTCCTTGCGGACGTACATGTAGAAATTCTCGCTGACCGGCCATTGGTTGAAGGCGAATTCTTTGTTGGTGACTTCCCCGTACAGCGTGTAGTCTTTGTCCCACCAAATTTCAAAGATGGCGCGGCGGAGGCGGCCTGAATCAGTGTTGGGCTTGTTGGGGTCTTCCGTCAGCGCGAACAGGTCAATCACCCGCGTGGCGTCGAGGTAGAAGTAATCCTGCATCGGCCACCACATGCGCTTATAGTCAAAACGCTGGTAACGGTCTTCCAACAGCGGCTCGACCACGTTGTTATTGCCCTCGCCGACGAGGACGATGTTGGCCTGATCCATCTGTTGGAGGGTCGGGTTTTCGCCCATGTAAATTGCGTCGGTGAAGTGGCGGAAGTACCACACGCCCGGCCAACTCAGCTTATTGTCATAGGCGAACTTGACGCGCATCCCGTCCGTCGTCCGGCGGCTGAAATCTTCGATCAACTTGAGGACAGTCTTGGTGTTGGGGGTGGCGTGGGCATATACCAAGAATTCGGTGGCGTCATCGTAGTTGATGAAAGCCGCTTGCCACGCCGAACGGAAGGTGATTAGTCCGAGGAGGCCAAAAATCGCCACAGCCGAAAGTTGCCGGATGTGCAGCGGACTGGTGCGACGCCGTAGCCACTCGACACCCCACGCGCACGCGATGGCGACGATGACCGCGCCGAGGAAGTTATAGGTGTAGCTCAATTGAAGCTGGTCAACGCCTCGGAAAGGTTGCTCCTCGGTCACATAACCGGCTACGATACGGACGAGCGCGCCCAAGGCCAGCGGGAAAATCAACAGCAGAATCCAGCCGCGTGCTTTGAAGGTCGCCCAATCGACTTTTTGGACGATGCGCCCGAAATACCAGCCGGTGATGAGGATCATCGGGTAGGTCATGTGCGTGCCGAGCCACGGCATTTTCTCACCGGCCAACGTCAGCGCGATCATGATGGTCAGCGCCCAGAAGCTGATGAACATCAGCACTGGCGCGCTGTCTAAGGTTTGATGGGCGTGGATACGCACGCGAACATGATCCGCTTGAGCGCGTAAAGCCGCGCCTATTTCCGGGTCTTGTCCGGCGATTTCAACGCCGTCCTCGCCAATCACGGTGGCGAACGAATATTTTTCCTTCTCCAGCGACTCAGCCTTGTCTATCAGAGCATACGTGGCGCGCCGACGATTCCAGAACAGGTGTAGGCCGGTCAAACTGGCGGCCATCGTGCCGAGGATGGGCAAGAACTCATACATCGGCATGATAATCAGGAAGTAATAATACTGCGGTTGGCTACCGCGCCGTTCGCCCTGTTGCTCCAGCCAATATTGCAAGCTGTAAACCATGCCGGACGCCAAGCCCTGAATGTTGGTGAAGACCGTGGTGTAGAAAAACGCGAACAGGCTGTGGAAAATCAACCAGCACACGATATAACGTTGCCAATTCCACAACAACCCGGCGACGGTTGCCAGCGTGAACAACGGTAGCCAGCACAGGAAACCGATCACAAAGCGCCCGATTTCAATCGCGCCGACCACCGGCATGATGCCGGCCACGCCCTTGAGACTCTCACCCAACGCCGCAAAATCGTCGGGTGTGCCGCCCGATCCGACGATGAAAATGGCTGTCAACCACGGCAGCGTCAGCGCGCCCATCACGATTAGCACGTCAAATTCTGGGAATTGGTACAGCCAATCCCACCACCCACGGCGGCGGGCATAGGCCAAAAACGGGATGAACACGCCCGCCATCAGCCACGGGATAAGGATGAACGACCAGCTCAGTCCGCCCGTAACTTCGCCTTCAGCCGTCGCTAAGGTCGGGTCGAGCGGGGCAGCGGTTGAGATGTTGGCGGCGGAAACGTGGCTTTTCTCTTCAATATAGATTAAGACAATCAGCACCAACAACGCGGTGACAATCATGATCGCCACATCGCGCCACGGGATGCGGCTCAGGCGGTCACGGAACGCCCACGCCGCCGTCCCAAAAATCCCCAAGAAAATCGTCCCGAACGCCAACAGCGTCCAGACCCAGAAACTGGCCGCCTCGGCGGGGTTGACGATACCAGCGAGGATGTCTTCTTGCGACGCGAAAACCCGATCTAAGGGGATGATGTCGAGGATGACATACATCGGGATCGCCATCACCGCGCCGACCAAAATTGACATCATCAGGCTGTGGAACAAGGGTTTGCCGGGGATTTTTTGCCACGTTTGCAGCATCCGCACAACCCAATAAATCGTGAAGAACAAGCCAAACGAGGCGATGTACATGAACGCCGTCTCTTTGCTGCCCAAGTTCCACAGCATGGTCGCAGCGAGGATGTACAGCCAACGCGGTTTTCGCCTGAGATGCTCTGGCCCTGTGAGGTACATCACGATTGCCCACGCCATCAGGATTGACGCCATAATCGCGGGCGTGTCCTCGCGGATATAACGGTTGTAGAACAGCAGCAACGGTGAGACAAGCACCATCAGCACCGCCAACAGCGCCCCCCACTTGCCCAACCAGCGGCGGAATAACAACGGGCTAAAAACCATCCCGACGCCCAACAGCGCGGCATAAATACGCCCGCTGAAGTCGCTATCGCCGAACAGCGCGTACATCAGGGCGTTGGCGTGAAATAGGATGGGGCCGTGCATCAGAGGCGTGTGGTCAAAATCGCCTTTGATATATAGGTTGTATGAATAATAAACGTGGAGTGATTCGTCGTGGCTCATGGCGCGGTCTCCCAGCGCCCAGAAACGGGTGAAGACCGCCGCCACAAAAATTAGCACGAAAACCACCATCTCCCAGCGGACAATGACGCGCCGATTGAGCGTTTCGCCGAGCGTATCGTGTGGGGTGGTCTGATAGGGCGTGTGTGAAATAGGAACAGCCATCGTTCTTCCTCGGATGATTTGAGATTAATTACTCGGCGCAGTCGGGGTAACAGTGATGATTGCCACCGATGTGGCGGCGCCGAGCGTGTCTTCGGACGGGATTTCACTGGTGGGCGTGGCGTGATAATAGGCCACCTTTGGCACAGGCGGCGTCGGGATATTACTGGCAGAGGCGCGCCCGGCGCTCAACCCCATCGGGATGAGCAGGGCAGCTGCCAAGCCCGCCGCCGTCATCCGCACGCGCCAATCGGAGGTGTGGACGCTCAGACGATACGTCGGGCTGGTGTGTTCCAGCGCACGGGTCACGTTTTGCCAGCCACGCTGAAATACGGTGCGGTCAGCGCGCCCCACGCCGCCCAAATCGGACGTGAGGGCGTGTGAGTCGTCACGCTGACGGCGGTACTCGGCATACACAACAGGGTCATCCAGCGCACGGGCGACCTCACGGCGCGCATCGGCTGATAATTCCCCGCTGATGAATCGGCTGAGGCGGGCGAGTATGCGCCGCCGCCCCAAAAAGGCCTGAATCCAAGTGAACATTTCCAAGCCCTCCCAGCTAGTAGGACAATAACTCATCGAGCAGGCCGCGTCCGTGTTCGTTCAACAGTGACCGTAGCCGGTCATGCGCGAGGCGGACGCGGCTCTCAGCCGTTTTCAGCGGACAATCCATGATTTCGGCCACCTCGCGAAAGGTCAAGCATTGCCCATAGCGCAGCACAACGGCCTCGCGTAAGGCCGGGGATAATTCCGCCAGCGCGTTTTTAATCGCGTCACGGGCAGCTCGTTGAGCATTGGCGGCCTCTGGCGATGAGTCGCCTTCTGGCGCGGCGACATCAAAGCCGAACATCTGCGAGATGTCGATCAGCAGCGGGCGCTTGCGCCGATAGGTGTTGCGGCAACGGCTGACGGCGATGGTATACAGCCACGTCTTGAAGCTGGCGCGACTGGGGTCAAAACGATGTAAATTCTTGAAGGCGTAGACGAACGAATCTTGCAGCACGTCCTCAGCATCTTGCGCGTTGAGGACAAGGCTGTAGCACAGCCGATAGACGCCCGCCGCGCAGTGGTCATATAGGTCGGCATATCCGGCTTGATTGCCCTGTAAGCAGCGGATAATTAAGCCGGGGATGGGGTCTTGTGAGTCCGTAGTCATCAACTGCGCCTATGGGTTTTAATCAATCGTCTGGTGATTGTACACGTCCGCCGGGGCATTAACCTCACCATCACGGCGCTAAAAGCAGGTCGCCGACTGGCACACTCTCGAACACGTCTTGTCGTACCCACAAGGTCACGGTCTGAACCGGATAGGGCTTGGAACGGGTTTGACGCTGCATCCACCACGGCATAACATCGACGCCCAAGAGCGTATCGGGATTCCACGCCTTCGCCAGCACGAACTTTTGCCCGACATAACTGCCGCCCAAGTCTGGCACGACATTCGCCTCTAAGGTCGCGTCAGACACGATCACGAATGGCTTGGCACGCGCTTCGCCCAGCGTATCGACAAATTCGACACGTTGGTCTTTCAGCAACCAGCCCAGCAGACCGTCCTCGGTCACGCCGCTGGCCGGGTCACGCACGACGGTGATGGGCAGCAGCGGAAAAGCCAACGTCTCGCGCAGCATGAAATCGTGTAGCGTTTCGGCCAACCGTTGATAGCCTTGCCCTGTGGTTGGCGAATCCCATGCCTCAATCGGGCTATCGGCATTGAACACCGCCGTATACCAGCCGGTAGACGTTTGGGTGATTAGCAGGAAAATCAACAGACCGAGCGCGTAGCCTTGCAAGGTCGTCCGGTTGCCCCAAATCCCAGCTGCGAGGAAGAAGCCGATGCCTAAGAACATCAAGCCGATGAAGCCCCACAACAGGCCGATTCGCACATCCACGAATACGCTCTGTGATTGTAGGCGTGACAACACCCCGCCCAGTGAACCGTCTAAGACCTGAAGCCCTTCCCGCGAGACGGTTTGGAAGTGGACGCTGGTCAGCATGAGTAACGCGAACACGACGACGCCCAAAATCCAGCGTCCGGCAGACGGGCGATACAGCGCGGCCAAATCATCCCCGGCGTCGGCCTCGGCTTCGGCCCAAATGCTGCGCCGCCGTGCATTGATGAAAACCATCGCCAGCGTCCCGGACGCCAGACCGCACAATGGCACGGCCAAAAAGACGGCGTGTGCGTTGGTCAACCCCGGTATAAAGAGGGTGGCGACCAGCGCACATAACGCCCACACCGCAAACAAACGGTCAACCAGCGACCAGCCTTCGCGGTTAGTCGCCCAGACGCCCGCCCCGGCCAGTACCAGCGTCCACGGCAGTTGGAACACCACGACGCCGATAAGATTATCCGGGTTGCTGGTGGTGAACAGGCTGACCACGCCCGCCAAAAGCTGGCCGACGTTGCCCAAGCCGCTGGGGGTAAAAAACAAGGTGCTGATGCTCAAGGTGATGAGCGCGCCCAACGCCAAACCGCTCTCCCACGGCAAACCGCGTCGTTGCGCTCGCAATCGCGCCCACTGGCTGATGACAATTTCGGGTTCGGTATCGTCGTCATCTACGGGTTCTTCGGGTTGCTCATCGGCGTCTGCCCACCGCAACGCCCCGACCACGCTGAGGCCGAGCAGCAACGCCAAAATCACCGCGCCGGGTTCGGTCACTAAAATCAAAACAACCAACGCGGCCAGCGCAGCCGTCCAACGGCTTTTGTCGCCGGTCTGGATGGCGGTCAGGGTCAGGCGTGCCATCAGCGCGGCAACCGCCAGCGTCCACACCACGCCTTCTGAGGTGCGCGTGGCGATGAACAACGGCGGCAGAGTCGCCAACAACACCGTCAGCAAGAACGCCCGCGTGCGCCCCAATTCTGACCGGAATAAAACCGGTGAGAAGACCACCGCCGCGCCCACCAACGCGGTCAAGATGCGCCCGGCGAAAACCGTCCCGCCCAACAGGCCGAATCCGACGCGCTCCGCCCAAAACAACAGCGGACTGCTCATCGGTTGGTCGCGCCACGCCGCCAGAAAACCGGGGATTTCACCGGCGCGGGGCGATACGGTGTCTAATTCGGCGGTACGCAGTAGGAAGACCAGCGCCGCCAACAGCGCATAAGCCAGCCATTCCCACGGGATTTCCAACACGGCGGATGTGGGATTTTCCGCCGGGATGGTTTGAGGGGTCATCGAGAGGGCGTCGTCTACCATGATGTTTTGCGTCCTCGTCCTTTTCATTGGTTGGTTTCGTCAAATGCGCTGCGTTGGGCGTGATTAGCGCGGTAAATCCGTGTGTCGCCATTTTCGCAGGCCACTTCTAGCGCGTCCATGAATTTCAACTCGCCGTCCGCCCCGTAACGTTTGCGCTCGGCGGGGCCATACACGATATAGTCGATGGCGTAACGGTCAATGATGAGCGCAGCCATGTCCATTCGCAAGTCATCGTACAGATTCATGATGTCCATTTCGCGAAAGCCCACCGCCAACGAATAGCCGAGTCCGCGCCATTGACGCTCATGGCCTTGCCAGCCCAAGACCGTCGGCAAGCCGGTGATGCCCGCCACGCGGCCAGATGCGATGCCGCCCTCAAAATAATCATACGAGCCGGTGAATGAGACCTCGGCGACCACCACGTCATCTTCATCGGCGGTCATATCACGCAAGCAGACCAGCGCGGCATAATCGGTGGGGTTGGTCAGGCTGGGGCCGCCGTCTAAGCTGATTTCGACGGCATTTCCGTTTGACCGTCCGGTTTCGTCCATCGTCCGCGATACGATACCATAAATTGGGTAGAGCATCCCCGCGCCAATCGCAACCACCACGCCGAAGGCCAATCCCGCCCGCAGCCCGCCCCGCAACTTAACGCCCTCCACTTCCGAAAACGCCAATGCCAGCCCATACGCTGCCGCGAGGCTGAATAGCGCCCACGCCTGATAGTAAAATTTGAAGATGGTGTTCATACGCTGGCTGAACCCGTCGCGCAGATATAACCATTCCGGCACAAGCACCAACACCAAGCCAGCGCCGACCATCAACAGGGCAAAACCGGTGGTGATGGGTGGCGGCGGCGCGCCCTCAGAGCCGCCGGTGCGCCCGAATAAGCGCGCCCCAACCATGACCAACCCAAACAACAGGAGCAGAGTCGTCAGGCCGTACTCTAGCCGTCGCGCCAAGATTTGATTGAGCAAATCCGGGACTTGCGCGAGTCGTTGTTGGTTCGGGCCGGCCATATTCGGGATGAGCGCGCCGAGGATGATGAACGCGAAGAAGCCCGCCAAAATCAATCCAATCACCACCCCCGCCGTGAGGAAGCCCGCCCGCCAATTCAGGCCGCCGCCGCCGCGCCATGCCTCAATGCCGAGGAACAGCCCGATTAACGGGACGAGCGCGCCGAACGTCAGGAAAATTTGCTGGAAACGAGTCGGATGCCACAAATTCGGCAGTATCCCGCCTAATTGTGAGCCGAAACTCAGCAAAAACGGCAGATAGACCAACACCGCCAAGCCAATCAAACTGACGGCAAACGCCGCGATGTACCACGCATCCTCGGTATCTAAGCGCCCGCGGTTGGCGTGCCGTCGGCGCAAGGCTTCCCCCGCAATGACCAATCCGAGCGCAACGGGCGCGTCCCATGTGTTGAGAAAAATCAGGCCGCCCGCCGTCACGCCGTAAAACAGGGTGTGCAGCATTGTCGGCGTCCGCTTGTTCAGCGCCACGCTCAGGCCGATTCCCAGCGCCAGCAGCAAAAACGGCAGCGCCATGACGTGCGGGTGATTATCGGCCAGCAGATAGCTAAACGACGGGAATTCGTTAATCACCTCATCCGTGCCGCCGCCCACGACTTCAAAATTGCGGTCTGTGATAACGCGGGCGCTACGGAACCACCACCAGTAATCCCATGTGATGACCTCCGGCGTGAAACCGTCGGCGTAGCGCGGGGTCTGACGGTCTCGCACGTCCCAGAAACTCAGATACTCCTGCGAGGCCGTCCCATTGAAATAAGGGATGTCCACCAGCGCCGTCATGTAATTGCCCATCAGCGTCAGCATCAGCGCGCCGACCACCGCGAATCCGGCAGCGCGGCGCGCCGTCACCGCCAATCGCCCGCGCACGAGGTTATACACCACGCCGAAGGCGGTCAGCCCGGACAGACCAGCCAGCATCGCCGTCCAGACGTTATAGCCCAATGACGGGTAGACGCCCGACGCTTTGCTCAATGCGCCCGCCATGACATAGCCCATGTAGTAGTAGCTGATGGCGTAATCCGACAGCCACGGGTCTTGCGGTGGGAACGTGTCGCCGCGCCAGACCGAGGCGGTAAAGGCTAAGTCCATCGGTTTTTCGGTGGTGACGAGGTTGTTTTGGTGGGCGCGCACCATGCTCCAGCCCAAAAACAGCGCGATAAACAGCACTTCACCTATTATCACAGCGGTGCGATGCTCACGCCACCAGCCGCGTAGCGTGGTCGCCTTATCGGACAATTCTGGCAAGTGACGCAGCGCGAAAAATGAGATTCCCAGCATCAGTAGCCATGATAGGGCAAGGCCGCCGACATCGGCGCGGATGAATCCGAACGTCCCCAGCAGCCAATAGATGACCGTGACCAGCAAAACGCCCGCCGCCCGCGCCAGCAAATATCCCCGGTCAGGCAACGAGGCTAGGGCGCGCCACAGCAACGGCCAGACCGCCGCGCCTGCCAACGTTACCAACCCCCACCAACTGACCAATATCCAACCCTCGCGGGCGAGCCAATCCATCATTACACACGAACCTCGGATTCATTTTCGGAAATCGGGCGTACACACGGGTACGCCCCTACGGTAAAGATGCGACGTAAATGCTGGGGCCTTGTTCTTTTATGACGCGATAGACGACGGGCGTGCCGTTCACGACATGAGCGCGTTCTAACCAGCCATCAGCCACCATCGACTCAAACTTGTTCAAGCCGCCGGACTCGCCGTAATTGACGCGCTCCAACGCGGCGACCACGATGTACTCGACATCATACGCCATCAGGATGCGCCACGCTTCTAACGTGTCGGTGGTGGTGTAGAAGAAATTGATATTGGCGACCCGCTGCCAAACCAATTCGCCCAACCCGGGTAAGGTGCGTTGCTGGCGCTGATGGAAATTCCATCCCAGTAGCGACGGCAAACCGGTGTGGATGCTGATGCGACTGCCCCAGAAATATTCTTCCAGACGGGTGCGGCCTTCCATGATGGTCGGCGTCCCCTGCACATTGTCTTGCAGCCATTGGATGGCCGCGTAGTCCAACGACATATCAATGGCTTCGCCGTAGTTCTCGTAGTAGTCGGTTTTGGCGGCCATGAACGCAGCGCCGTCCAACGTCGCGCCGACCTCCGGCGCGAGCCGGAAATTAGCTTTCGCCAACGTCGCGGTGATCGGGAACAGCAGCGCCGAAAAGAACATCGCCCCGCCGACCACATACCACGGGATCGCCAGTCGCGCCCGCCACTGTTCCGCCGCTTGCAATAGCCAAGCGATGGCCGCGCCCGCCGCCACACTGAACAGCATCCAAACGTGGATGTAGAATTTGAAGACCGTGTTTTGCCGCCCGCTGTCGCCATCCAAGACCACGACCTCAACGGCAAAGGTCAGCGCGAGCGCGAGGCCGGTCAGCACCAAGACCAGCCGCATCGACGGGCTTTGATCGGGGCGGAAAAATAGGATAGCGATCCATGCGATCAACGGCAAGGCGATCAAGGCGACCTGATAATCGGCCATGGCCGCCATGATCGACAGCATCACGATGCCGGTGAAAATCAACAGGCCGCCCAAAATCATCAGCCAGCGCCCGCGCAACGCCCGAACCTTGACCGTTCGCAACCAGCGCGCTGTCTCCCAAATCATCAGCGATACGACGGAGAACAAAAACAACCCGTGAATCTGCCAATACGCCCACAACGGGGTTTTCGTCCCCTCCCACAGCTTAATGCTCTCATAAGTGCTGGCGTACCACGTCGTATACGGACGCGCCGACAATAAGCCCGCGCCGACGAAAACGGCCAACGTCAAGGCGGCGTCCAGCACGAGTGACCGGTTGAAGCGACGCCAGCGCAGCCAGAGCGCATAGCCCAGCCCCGCCGCGCCCAAAATTAAGAAGGTCGGGTAATCCCATGTATTGGCCGCCCGCAACAGGCCAATCAAGCCGCCCGCCAACAGGACGGAGACCAGCCGCCATATCCAACGGCGTTTTTCGCGCCCGGCCAGCAGCACTTCATTGACCACGAAACACACCGCGAACAGCATCATCGGCATGGTGATCATGTGCGCGTGCAAGTCGCCATAGACGAACGTGAAGAAGGGTAATTCGGTGATGGGATTGCCGCCCACCGCCTCGGTAATCACGCGACTGGGAGCCCAAAACCAACGGTCAGCGCCGATGGGCAGTGATTGCCCGCCCGCCCACAGTTCGACACCTTTGAAGATGCTGCGCCATTGGTCAACCGCGATGCCCAGTTCATAGCGAAGACTGTCCGAAAAACTAGAGTCGGCAGCACGGTTGGCGATGTCCAGATACTGCTCATCGGTGGGTGGGAGGCCGTTGTTGGCGGCGGTGTACTCATCCTGTAAGAAACTTTGCAGCGTGATTTGGTCATCATAGCCGCCCAGCTGCGCCAGACCTTTTTGAAGCACACGGGGCGTATCAAGGTTGCCGAGTAATACCGCCATCATCATCGCCACGATCCCAGCGATCATCGGGTTGCCCAAACGCGCCATGCGCGGGCGGCGGTCTGGCGCGTCGAGTCGCTCACGCCAGTGATCCACCAGCGTATAGGCCGCGCTGAACGCGCCCATGCCCGCCGCCGCGAAAATCGTCGGCAAAATCAGGTTATAAGCGATAGACGGGATGACGCCCAACAGCAAGGTCGGGACGCCGACCACGACATAGCCGAAGTAGTAGTAATTGATGTAGCC
>Ga0105044_10010949_pt1 | contig 12373 bp, 7 predicted proteins | sample MAT01_FD_78092 | JGI IMG/M metagenome (GOLD analysis project Ga0105044, IMG submission 78092) | Freshwater microbial communities from Lake Fryxell liftoff mats and glacier meltwater in Antarctica - MAT-01 | ecosystem: Environmental > Aquatic > Freshwater > Ice > Liftoff microbial mat | place...
GCATTATTCACGGCTGTCGTGCTGATCAATGCGGCAACAATCGCGATCACAGCTGCCACGCCACCGACCATAAGCGCAATCGTGCGATTTCGTTTGGCCTGCTGCGAGAAGCTCATCGCGTGCGACCTGACTGCGAATAGAGTCGGGCGAAAGACAGAAGATAAAATAATCGGCGCTGGTGATGCCGCGCACAATGGACTGCCACCAGTCCTCACCGCCTTTGATCTTCTCGCGGTCATACCACACGCGCAGACCGGCATCTTTCAGATCGCTGACAATGCGACGAGCGTCACGTTCATTTTTGCGCGAATTAGGAGAGGAACACGCGATCAAGCCGGGCCGGGGGCGGCAGATCAAAGACCGGACGCAGCGCATCGATCTGGTGCTTCTCATCCAGACCCACCTGCTCACGAGCGACTTCGAGCAGTGCCCACAGCGCCGGGCGACTATCGTCCAGCTTGCCAAACTGATACAGCTTCTCGACCATAGAGGGCAAAAAGTTTAGAGTCGAGCCTGTGAAATCGATCTGAGCGAGGAGTGCATGATCGACCAGAGTCAGAACGAGGAACGCCCGCCGATCCTGCTCCGTCGCCATAAGTGGCGTCAGAAGATCGATGATGTGCTGCTGGCTGCGAGCATCCAAAGGTTTCACAGGCGTTCCTCAATGGGATTATGACTTCAAGCGCGTGACCATTTTCGCCAGCGCCCCGGCCATATCCGTTCGCGCATCAATGTAGTTGTAGGCCATCATGCGGGTGTGGAGTGTGCAATCCTGTATATACAATGGCACAATCGGCTTCTTCTTCTGGTCGAAAGCGAACCATTCACGATGCACTTCGTGGCGCTCAGGCATTGAAGAGTCCGACAGCAGCAGCACCATGTGAGTTGTCTCGCGAAGCCCTTTCTCAATGGTCAAATCCCAATTGTCGCCAGCACCAATATCGCGAATATCACGGAAGATACGAAATCCGGCGGCTTTGAGATAGTCCTCGACCTGATCCGCGATGGCCTGATCGGGGCGGGCATACGAGATAAAGATATATTTTGCATCGGCTCCAGCGACAGGAGCAGGGGTCGGAACAGGGACGGGGGCAGAAGCCAGTGGATTATTTAATTTGTGCTTGGCGATGATTTCGGTGAGGTAAGTCACATCGTCGCCACTCCCTGTATTCTCAATAAGATGTTGCAGCAGGATGCCGAGGGCTTCAACGCCAGGAGACACCTGCCCAAATTTACTGAGGAAATTGATCAGCTCGACGGCAGCCCCCATCGGAGCCCCGCTCATATTGAGTCGCCCACGAATGACTTCAGCTTTGCCCGCACTGCCAAAGGCAAAGGCCACCAACTGCTGCCGATCATAAGGTGTGGCAAAATCGGGATGGTTTTGGAGAATCCGTACTAACCGCTGGAATTCAGGTTGGGAGAGTTGAACGGCCATCAGGAAGCATCGCTGTGTGCAAGTGAATAGACTTTACATTATAGCCTTGTATGGTTGAACATCCTAAAACAGGAGGAGAAAGTGAAGAGGGGCGGGGACGGGAAAAGAGGACGGTACTAAAAACGATGTGGGGCGCAATAGAAGAGGTCATGGCACGCCATGCCCCTACGATCTCGATTTTGTTTGTGACTCTAATTATGAGACGAACAAGTCGTCAATCGCTCTTCTCTTACGATGGCTCGCTGAGGCGTTCATCAGGATTGGTGTTGACGTACTCAAGACTCTGATGGCGGAAGTAGGTGTTATACAGCTCGGCATAGTGTCCGCCCTGCATCAGGAGCGAGTCATGGCTGCCTTGCTCAATGATCTCGCCCTGCCGCAGCACAATGATGCGATCCGCATTTTTGATCGTCGAGAGACGGTGTGCGATGACAATCGAGGTGCGATTCTCAAGGACGACATCCAACCCCTCTTGAATGAGAGTCTCTGTCAGGGGGTCAACGCTGGCTGTGGCCTCATCCAGGATGAAGATGGAGGGGGCTTGCAGGACGACGCGAGCAAGCGTCACCAACTGGCGCTGCCCCATCGAGAGGCCGCCGCCGCGTTCACCGACTTCAGTCGTCAGGCCGTTGGGGAGCGTCTTGAGCCAATCGCCATTACCCACCGTGTGAGCCGCCTGAACGACCTCGTCATCAGTGGCATCGGGCTTGCCGTAGCGAATGTTCTCCATCACGGTCCCATCAAACAGGAAGGGCGACTGTGTGACGATGCCCAGGCGTGACCGATAATCACTCAGATCGAGCGTGCGAATATCATGACCATCGATGAGAATCTGGCCGCCCTGAAACTCATAGAAGCGTGCGATCAGCTTGCCAATGCTTGACTTGCCTGACCCTGTATGCCCAACCAGTGCCAGCGTCTCACCTGCGTGGATCGTCAGCGAAAAGTTTGTCAGCACAGGCTCGTTGTCGGTATAGCGAAAATCGACCTTCTCGAAGCGAATCTCGCCTTTGATCTCAGGGAGCGTTTTGTCGTCGGTCTGCACAACCTTCGGATCAGCGTCGATCAGACCAAAGACACGCTCGCCTGCGGCCAGACCAATCTGGAACTGGCTCCAGAAGGACGCAATGCTGGTCAGCGGGAACCAGAATAAGCCAATTCCCTGAATGAACAGAAACCATTCACCAGCGCTCAGCCCATTGTTGTTGACCTGTACGCCTCCAAAGTAGACCAGGGCGGCTGTCCCAAACCCGGCGATGAGGTTAAGAATCGGGAAGATGCTGCTGAACGTGTAGCCGCTGCGCAGTTTGATGCGGTAAGACTGGCGATTCACGTCCAGGAACTCATCATAAATGGCCTGTTCCTGGCGGAAGGTCTTGGCAATCGCGATCCCGCTGACGGTCTCTTGAATATGTGAGCTGACGACAGCATTGACGCGGCGCGATTGGGTCACTGTCTCGCGGGCGATCTTGCGGAAGGCCAGCGCCGTGAAGACAATGAATGGCGCAACGGCAAGCGTCACGAGCGTCAGCGTGACATTGACGCTGAATAGGTAGCCAATCAACAGCACCACCAGCAGGATTTGGCTGGCAAGCTCTGTGGTCAGCGATACCACCTGCGAGAGCGCTTGTGTATCGGATGTGACGCGGCTGACGATTTTGCCCGATGGAATCTCATCATAAAATGACAGATCGCGTTTGAGAACGGCGTCGAATGCATCTTCGCGCAGCTTCATCGTCACATTGCCGATGGCTTCTGAGGCGAGCCACTGGCGTATTGCATTGAATATCCAGCTCATGACGCCAATCAGACTAATGACCACCGTGATATTGATAAGATTGGCAGTCCCATCGTCCAGTTGGATCTGATCCAGACTTTGCGAGATATAGACAGGCAGATACGTGCTCAGCATTGAGGTGAGGAAAATGGCAAGCGCAACAGCGGCCATACGTCCCGATTGTGGCTTAAAGTAGCTGACAATGCGTTTTACCAGATCACTGTCGCGGTACTGGCGGTCATACGCCTCGGCATCGAGGCCATCCATAATGAAGCCCATAGCTGCTCCTCCGTGTTTGGAAAGTAAGGCGTGATTATTCGGCGGTCTCGTGAACTGGTTGCAGAGGCGGCAGCGCAGCATCATAACGGGCAAAGATGCGCCGATACTGGGGTGAAGTCGTCAACAGTTCATTATGCTTGCCTGATGCGATCACCTTCCCGTCTTCAATCACGAGGGTGTGATCGGCCCAGCGTATTTGCGAGAGGCGGTGCGTGATGAGCAGGGTGGTGCGTCCTTCCTGTGCGCGGCGGATGGCCTTCTGAATCTCATCTTCGGTGGCGCTGTCAATCGCACTCGTTGAGTCATCGAGGATCAAAATACGCGGATCGCTGAGGAAGGCGCGGGCGAGGGCCAAGCGCTGACGCTGACCACCTGAGAGGGTAACTCCGCGCTCACCGACTTCTGTTTCATAGCCTTTGTCAAACGACATGATGAAATCATGCGCCTGGGCTTCTTTTGCCGCCTGCTCGATCAGCGCCTGGGCTGTCTCCGGTGCTCCAAAGGCGATGTTCTCACGAACCGTGCGTGTGAAGAGGAAGACATCCTGCTCAATTTTGGAGATTTGAGAGCGTAAGGCGTCGAGACTCCATTCGCGCACATCCACACCGTCGATCAAAATACGGCCGGCAGTCACGTCATAGGTGCGGTTGATGAGTTGGGTCAGTGTGCTTTTGCCTGAGCCTGTTTGACCCACAATGGCGACGGTTTCCCCTGGCTTGATATGGAAGGAGAGATCTTTGAGCAATGTGCCATCTTCATAGCCAAAGCTGACATTCTCAAAGACGATGTCGCCCTTCACAGGCGCTCTGTAGCCATTGGCGTTCTCATCCATGTCGGCTTCGTCATTAATCACGTTCAGGATGCGCTCGGCGCTGGCGAACCCCAACTGAATCAGTGACAAGAAGAAGATGGAAATGAAGATCGGGAAGCGCAGGATCGACATCAAACTCATGACCGCGATGATCTCCGGGATGCTGAGAAGTCCCTGCTGATACAGCACCATCGCATGCAGGAAGGCAAAGCCCAATGCGAACCCGTAGAACAGCATAGGCAGATAGCGGGCTTCAACGCGCCCCTGTTGCACAAAATAGTCGCGGTACTTGCGGGCGTTTGTATAGAATTTGTTTCGCTCAAAGCGTTCGCGGGCGCTGGCCTTGACGACCTCAATGCCCGAAATGGTCTCTTCAAGGCCAGCATTCATCATACCAAACGCAGCACGCTGATTGTTGACCACTGGATCGAGGATGCGCGCATACTGCCTGACTGAGACAATATAGATGCCGACGAAAATAAGCGGCACGAGAAGCAGATCGATGCGGATAGCCGCGATATAAAGCATCGGGATCGCCAACCCAAGCACCACCTCGCAGGCAAACAAGACGCCCGGATTAATCATGAAATTGAGCTGACCCATATCATCCGTCGCACGGGCCATAATGTCACCCACACGCTGCCGGTCATGGAAGGTCTGGCTTTTTCCGAGCAAACTGGTATAGAGCTCCTCACGGCTGTCGTGTTCTAAGCGTTGGGCAATGGTCTCAATCGAGAGGCTGCCGCCTAGCGCGGCGAGGCTGTCCAGAATCAGGATGCCCAGGACCGCCAGACCGATCTTAATCAGGCCATCGGCTGCTGTGGGATTGATGATCTCTTCTGCCGCTGCGCCGATGAGCACGCGCGACCCAGAGAATGAGAACCAGGCCGTCATATAAAGTGTGACGGTGGTCAGGAAGAGAAACTTATAGCGCCAAACGTGAGAGGCAATCCAGCGGAAAGCGCTCGAACGGTTGTAGACATAGGCATCCTGTACCGTAAACTCGCTCTTTGTCGACACAGTGCGTTTAGGCTTTTCCACAGCGATCTCCTTTGGCATCTTGTCCTGTAAACTCGCTCTTTTTAGACACACAGTTCTCCATGAGGTCGAAAAGTAACGGTGGGGCGAACGAATGTTCGCTAAAGAAGTCTTGCAAGGGACATCTATTATACCATAAATGACCCTCTCTTAACCATTCTGAGCCAGAATGGACGCAGAATTGCAGAACATGTGTATTGTACCGAAAAATACGTTTTTTACGAGAATCTTGAAACAAATTTCTCAATATTTCCTATGGGATTCATAGTTATCTTCTATGAACAATGAAGTTAGGACGATTTTATGGAGAATCGAAATATTGGAGTGTAGGGGCGCAGCACGCTGCGCCCAATAGAAGCATATACGCAAAGGGCGCAGCACTGCGCCCCTACGATCTTGATTTTGGATTTATTCGAGGAAGAGCGATTTTGTCTCTATCAGGCTGATATTTATGGCAAAACAATTTCTGCCATATCGCCAATAGGCTGACCATTGGCATCGAGGGCGGCAATGGGGCTGTAGCTGTCGTTGCTCAGGAGCTTATAGAAGCCAATTCGCATTGTGGTTGCACTGGCCCCGTGCGGCACATCGAGCCAGGTGAGCAGCGTATCTCCCGCACACCAATGCTGCGACTGCCAGAAGACCTTGTCGCCCTGCCCCACGCGATTGCCCTCGGCATCGAAAAATTGCACCGTGTACTGCACATTCTCGCCGCGCTGGCCCTGGGGCAAACGCCATGCCAATGTCACGGTTGAATCACTCAGATCATAGCCGATGAGTTCAACACCATTGGCAAATTTTGCCGACGTGACCGATGTGAGTGCAGTATAGGGCCACGTAGGGGCGGCCTTCCAGCGATAGAGTTTATATTCACCGCCGCCTGCTCGTTCCGGGAAAATCTCAGGGGTGCCCACGCTGTAAAAATCCTGCACGCGGCCTGCCTGAGCATTGGAGGCGACCAGCACAGCGAAGGGATGATCGGGCAGAACGGCATAACCATCCCCGCGCAGGGTACGCACACAGGTTTTGTCATAGAGCAGGGTATCCCACACGCTGACCTCGTGATTCAAATCCCAGGCCATACCATCGCTGAGAACGACAACATCCGTCTCATCTTTGAGGGAGTCGCGAATATCGGTCAGATAGTGCAGCGGAGTCGTAAAGCCGGGATAGCGAATATGATGGGTGTCCAGATAATCGAGAATGCGATACCAGAGCAGCCCCTGTTGAATCATAACAATGCCGAAGAGAGTGTAGATCAATACTGTCGCGCTGTAAGCCAGACGATATTGAGCAGATCGCTTTGGTTTATCAGAGTCTTGTGGAGACACTTGACTGGTCATGACGCTGCAACCGATGAGCAGCATATAAGCGGGAATTGACGCAATAAAATAATGGGGATAAATCGGTGTCAAATTCAAGGTCAGGATTAGGGTTGGGGCGGAAATCCACCACAGCAACCAGAACTTAAAAGGATGGCGACTACGAATTATGACGTAAAGACCGTAAACGACCATTAAACAGAGAAACAAGCTGCTCAATATCTCTGATGAAGTAAATCTCTCAAATATATATTTGCTAGGGCTATCAGGATAAAAACCAACTACTGCGAATTGAAGTCCTGCTCCAATAGCCAGGCCAGAGGTATAGAGCGGGCTTTCAATTCCCAATCCTTGTCTACGTTCCTGAGTACGCCCTGCTGCATCGCTGATACGCGTGGGGTCCTGCTGCAAGGTTTGCATCAAGCCAACGCCATACGGCAGCAGCACAACGCCGCTGAGGATCGCGCTCAAGGCCAACGATCTCCATGCGATGCGCTTGCGACCCATCCACAGCAGCATCAGATACAGCGGGAACAGCGCCCAGGCCGCAAAATGAATCTGCATGGCAAAGAGCAAAATTGGCAAAGACAAGACCTGCGCCCAGAAGCGACCTGTGCGAGACGCTGGGCGGCTTTCTCCCTCCATAAATCCATAGAGCGCCAGCAGCAGCCCAAGCAGAAAAAACGGTGTGTGATAATCCTGTGCCCACAGCTTGCGGCTGTACAGCACGGCCCAGGGATTTACAGCATAGGCCAATCCTGTGATGAGGGCCACGCGCCGCCCAAAATAGCGATGCGCAATCGCCCACAGCAGCCCCACACCGATGACATTCAGAGCCATGATGCCATAAATCGCAAAGACCGGATCGCGGCTGATCCAGAAGAAGGGCAAAAGAGCATAGACACTCGTCGGTGGATTGGGGATGACTGTGGAGGAGATGATGCCCGTCAGATGAAAGGCGCGTCCATCCGCCATCTCCTGCGCCAATGTTGCCAGCATGCCATCATCGTGAAAATACTCCACAATGCCGGGTCGCCCAAAGCGCATGAGGGCGGCAATGAGCAAAATCAGGACAAGGAGAATCAAATCACGCCGTTGGAAAGCGGTAATGTTCATGAAAATACCTTGATTGGTCCGTGTAGGGGCACGATGTATCGTGCCCACAGATATGGTTCCATGCTTATTCTCAGCCCAACGGAATCAGCAGTGTATTGTTCTCGACATCGCCTTCCGCCTTTGTCACGGGCAGCGCGACCACATCAGCGCGGCGATAGAGACCGAGCGCAAGAGTCGCTGCCTCGGCAGGCACGACGAAACAGTGTTTATCATCCAGAGTCTGGCCCTTTTGCCACAGCGATGTGGGATAGCGATTGCCCAATGGCGCGGCATCAGCGGCCATGAGCAATTGCCCATTCGCATCCAGCACATGCAGCATGACCGCAAGATCAGATGTGGGCGGATTCTCAACAAACCAGCGCAGCGTGATACACGTTTGATCGCTCTCAACCGCAAGCGCATAGCCATGCAGCGTCAAGCTGTTATCCCATGTGAGGTGATGGGATGATAAAGAGGTGACGGTTTTGACATCTCCCAAAATGCGAATCGGTGTCACGATTGCATAGTCTTGGCCCTCAGACGTTGTCCAATAACGCAGCGCGGGATCGACATCATATAGCGCAAGACGCAGTTCGCCCACATAGGGCGGCGTATCAGGGGCAACCGTGAGCGTAAATGTTTCGGTTGCATACTTGCCGAGCGGCCAATTTTGCGGATTTTGCCCGGCCAGCCCTGGCGATTCGGCCCTTGCCCACACATCGCCTGTGACAGCATCGACCAATTGCAGCGACACATGCGGCAGACGATCAACAGGCTGTTCAAGCAGCCAATAGAGCATGATTGTTATTGTGTCACCGGGGTTGGCCTGTGTCGATGAGAGATCATAGCCAACGAGTGTCACTTGAGTATCAAATGTGATATTGGCGGTTGTCTGGGCGGGGGGATGACGCGGATCACCGATAGGCCGCATAAAATCGGTCTGTGGCATCAGATAAGCTGTATTCGCCAGCGTAAAGAAAATCAGGATTACACCCATACTCAGTGCCAATCTATAAGCAGTCGGCTCAGACTCCTGTATGGCTTCGGGGTATTTACGCCCTGTGATGAGCAAAATGATCACGATACCCAGGCTGATGAGGCTGATCAACTCTGCGGCATGTTGCAGCGTCGTCCCTGCATATTCAATCGTCAGACGATGCGATCCGACAGGTATATCGAGTGTGATCAGGCCATGAATGCCTTCAGGACGCACTTCAATCGGCTGACCATCCAGCGTTACCGACCAACCTGGATAATACAACTGATTGAATTGCAGCGTAAACGCTTGCGGCGTATCGAGGGTGTAGCATGTTTGCCGTGTGGAGCAATCCGCTATGACGCGGGCCGACTGCACACCCTCCGGTAGGCTGTCGCCATAAAGATCAACACGCCATTCTAAGACAAGATGATCGCGCGGGTTGCCCGATTGGGGGCGCTGTTCCGCCCAGATGGGCAAATATTCATTGCCGCTCGTCAGGCCAACGTTGCCGGTGCGCTTCTCATAGATGAATGCCTCGCCCGGTGTTAGTTCGCCGACTGTGTAAAACGAGAGCGGCGTATACAGCAGGGGCAGCGCTGAGAGAGAAACAACCGCGATGATGCCTGCTGCCATTGCGCTCTGCCAGCGGCGCGGACATAGAGAGGGCAGAATCGCGGCCCCTGGAATTGCGGCCAATGCAGCCAAACCCAACAAGCGCCAGGGATAGACGACAAAACGGGCAATCGGCAAATTTTGCCAGATCCAGGCCGATACAGGCGTCATGAGGAAGAGACACAGCAAAAACGCAAAAGCTCCAAACATGACATTAATCTGGCGCGGCGTGAGACGTTCAAGCGCGGCCAGAGGGCGATGAGGCTGAGAAGGGCAAAAAGAGCCTGAGGCTGTCCGGGTGCAAAAAAGCGTGCAAAATTTTGCTGTGTCTGATCAATTGGCAGCAGAGGCCGCAAAAGTGCTTTGAGCGGAATCAAATTTGTGGCGGCATTAAAGGCCCCTTGCTCGATGCGCTGAATCTGGACATAGCGAAATTCGCCCAGGGCAGGCAGCCAGAACACGGCTGAGAGGGCCACACCGAGCGCCAATCCTGCGATGAGGAGAGAGACACGTTGCAGGCGCTGGTTATGTGTAGCCGATGTTTCGCCCAGACCCAGCCACAGACCATACAGCCCTGCGAATGGTGCGACCAGAAACCCTGTCGGATGATGCAGCAGCACAATCGCGGCAAACCACAGGCCAATTTTAGCAATGGCGGCGCGGCGCGGCGCGGCACTTCCCAACGACATCGCGCGAAACAAAAACGCAATCAGGGCCATTGCTGCAAACTGCGACAAATTGCTCTGCTGCCACAATTCATCGAAGCGGAAGGGTGCATAGGTATAGACAACGGCTGCCACAAGTGCGCCACGTCGTCCGATAAAAGTGCGCGCAAACAGATAGGCTCCGGCGGGGTAGAGCAGCAGGGCGGCGGTTTGCAGCAGCTTCCACAGCAGCACGCCATCGAGATGCGTGAGCAGAAACAGCCCCCCGCCAATGAGATGGAGCCCAGGCGCGTAAAAATTATGGATCGGGTAGCCAAAGCCGTGATGCAGATAGGGCGTCCAGCGCGGCCAGAAATAGCCCGCTTGCAGATTGGCCGCCGCACTGATCATGCGATGCAGGTGAATCTCGGCATCAGCCGTGTTGGGCAGACCTGTTTGCTGGAAAAAGATCACAGCCAGCGGCAGCACCAGCAACAGGGCAATGAAAAATTCCAGTTCAAACGTCCAGCCGCGAAAAAATCGATTGCGCATAAAGGGTCGTTTTCAGGTGAATGTGTTTTAAGGATTGTAATGGTTCTCTGTTAGACACGGGAGGATGGGAATAAGAATCACAAAAGTGGTCGGGGGTTCTACAATGTGTCGGGTCAGGCTGGATGCAAAAAGCTGACAGATGTATGAAAGATGTATCTCTTAATAAAAAGGCGGGTTCAATTCCCCCCAGCTTGCTGCGATACGGATGGGGGTGCCGTTAGGCGACCCATCCGATCAATGAGACGAGGGTTATAGCAATTCCCCCGCGAAGCAGTTCTGTTGCAGATACCCCGCAGCTTGCTGCGCGGGCAGTTCATTGGTGTGGTTTATAAATAGCCTGGTAAACCTCTAAATCATAGAGAACAGGGGTTTTTATGCCATAATTGCGAGACAGCCCCCTTAAAGGCTTACAGGGTGCTACTGAACGCGTTTCCAGCCCCAATAGCGATCTTATGACAACAGTGCCTGCATCTCAATGTGATAGAGCAGCAAGATTGTCTTGGCGTCCATGATTTCGCCTGTTTCGATCATGCGCAGCGCTGTGTCAAAATCAAGTTCGAGAACATCAATATCCTCGCCATCGGACTCAAGCCCGCCACCCAGCCCGCCTTTGTTCTCATCGCTGTACTCGGCCACAAAGAAAAACAGTTTCTCCGTCACCGATCCGGGACTCATGAAAGCTTCAAAAACTTTGGTCACATGGTTGATCGTGTAGCCCGTTTCTTCTTCCGTTTCGCGCTTGATGCAGTCTTCAGGATTGTTTTCATCCAGCAGCCCCGCGCAGGCTTCGATGAGGATGCCGGAGTGATTGTTCACATAGACGGGATAGCGAAATTGGCGTGTCAGGATCACGGTTCGTTTGGTGCGGTTGTAGAGCAAAATAGTCGCGCCATTGCCACGATCATAAGTCTCGCGGCTTTGCGTCTGCCAGGTTCCATCTTTGCGCTGATAATCAAAGGTGGTTTTCTTTAAGACATACCAGTCATCGGACAGCGTTTCGACCTTGTTGATACGGATGCGCTCTTGCATGATGACAACCTCCTGAAGACCATAACACCGCGAATCATACGCCTGCTGTATCGTCCAAAGAAGAAAAATTTGGTGAACAGGCGTTGCTTTTTGCGAACATAGTCCCATAATGTGTTCTCCAAAGAGAACACGAGTAGATCGTATGACCTCTTTTCCTAAGTTTCAGGCGGTTGAGTTCGCCCATCGTTTGGTGAGCATTCTTGATGCGCAGCAGATGAGTCAGAGTCAATTGGCGGTGGCTCTTGGTGTCTCGCGCAGCACGGTCACAGGATGGATACGACATCAAAAGCTGCCTGATGCATACCTGGTTCATGGATTATGTGTTGCACTGCAATGCTCGGCGGATTGGCTTTTAGGACTCGCGCAAAGCTCCGAAAAGCGCGATCTTTCGAGCCGTATCCGCTGGACAGAACAGCTTCCGCCCTTGTTGACCGATGCACAGCATGAATCGCTCACTGTGGGCCTGCGCTTTTTTAATCAGGTCATGACACACGACTCCGTCCCATGCGCAACATTGGATCACGAGATGTTGCCATCTATACGGGCGGCGCTGCAAGCCGTCTTTCGCTCTGGGGCTATCCGTTTGACACATATCGCCCGCCACAGCGCCTACGAAGCCCGTCTCAAAGAGCTGTACCCCACGCTGCGCGATGTCATCGTGGCTGATATTCCCCAGAGAATCACAGAGACCCTGATTCGCACAGAGATTGTCGCGTTCCTGGCAGTGGCGAACATGCTCAGTTCGCTAACGCGACCACAGGCTGTGGGGTTAGGATCGGGCTATACACTCTTGCGCA